>Ga0265298_10007682_pt1 | contig 13061 bp, 9 predicted proteins | sample AusTroGonzalo_MG_3_FD_193486 | JGI IMG/M metagenome (GOLD analysis project Ga0265298, IMG submission 193486) | Bovine rumen microbial communities from tropical cattle in Woodstock, Queensland, Australia - Gonzalo_01 | ecosystem: Host-associated > Mammals > Digestive system > Stomach > Rumen ... | reverse complement strand
TTGGTAGCGGGGGCTGGATTTGAACCAACGACCTTCAGGTTATGAGCCTGACGAGCTACCAGGCTGCTCCACCCCGCAATCTGGCTTCTCCGACTGGCGGGGCTGGCGGGAGTCGAACCCACAACCCTCAGATTCGTAGTCTGATGCTCTATCCAGTTGAGCTACAGCCCCAAATCGGAAAACGAAGAATAGTATATCATATCCCTCCTGTATGTGCAAGGGGGTGCCTGCCGTTTTTTACTTGCGCGGAATCACTACGGACTCAGGCCTGACACCAGAGGCAGAGGCCGTCAGCTTGAGCGGAAGGCCAGAACCGCCGGCGCGCCGGATGACCACGAGGGCGCGTCCGCCATACAGCTGCACGGACTCCGCACCTGCGTATGCGCCGTCTGGCGAGCCGTTGCCGGCCGCGACGATCTCGCCAGGTCCCTCGAGGCTGAAGCTCACGCGGTCGGTCGCGTGCGGAAGCGCAGTCCCGTCTTCGTCCACGATCTCGACCTTCACGAAGCCGAGCTCCCCGTCGGCAAGCTCCGCCGCCTCGGGAGAGAGCTTCACGGAGTCCGCCTTGAAGGCGGTCTTGCGGAAGTCCTCGCCCATCGGATGCCCGTTGCGGAACACTATGGCCTTTATCTCGCCAGGTTCGTACGGGACCTCCCACGCGACCGGGCCTCCGTCCGCGGGCCTCTTCCTGCGGCCCGCGCTCTCGCCGTTCACGAAGAGCTCCGCCTCGTCGCCGCTCGTGCAGCACGACACGGGCACCTTCTCGCCGTCGCTCCCCTCCCAGTTCCAGTGCGGCAACAGGCGCAGCGTGTCCTTGAGCTCGTTCCACTTCGAGCGGTACTCCCAGTAGCGGTCCTTTGGCATCATGCAGCTGTCGCAGAAGCCCTCGGCGAATTCGCACGGAACATCGCAGCCCTCGGGAAGGACGATCAACCCGGTCTCGTCGCAGAGGGCGAGCACCTCCTCGGACCTCGCGCCGCGCGGGATGCGGAGCGCGTTGACGCCCATGTCGCGCAGTATCCCGAGCTTGCGGCGCATCGCACCTCCGTCGAACGCCATGCCGAGCGGACCGAGCGCCGAATCGAGGACGGCGCCCTTGAGCTGGACGAGCCTCCCGTTAAGGCGAAGCCCTTCTCCCGCGGCGAACTCGACCGTGCGGATCGCGTACCTGTACGTCCTGCCGCAGACCTTCGTCTCGTAGAGCTTCGGATTGTAGACGTCCCAGAGAACCGGCCCCTCGACCTCGAACTCGTTCACGATCTCGCTGGCGCTTACCGGCGTCTTGTAAGTGACGCGAACCTTCGCGCGCTCGGGGGATATCTCCGGCGTCGTTATCTTGACCGTGCCCCATATGGCGCGATCCTCGAAGTCCTCGACGGCCATGACGACGTCGCGGCAGAGTCCGGCTTCTCCCTTAGCCGCGTCGACCTTCACGAGGAGCTCGTTCTTCTCGCCGAACCTGAGCTTGGACGAGACATCCACTTCAAACGACATGTTCCCGCAGTCGCGTCCTGAGACAGCCTCGCCGTTGACGGACACCTCCAAGCCCGCCATCGCGCCGCCGAAACGGAGCGCGACGAACTTTCCGGCGGAGCCCATCGGAAGCTCGACCGTGCGGCGGTACCAGCCCACGCCATTCCGCGCCGAGCGGTCCGCAAGCGTCCAGTCGTGCGGAACCCTGACGTCCTTCCACTCCTTACCGTCGCGGGAAAACTCCCATCCGTCGCGCAGGACGAACTCGCCGTCGGACGGACCCTGCTCCGCCGCGAGGACGGCCTTGACCTCGTCCTCGATGGCAGACTTCGTGCGCTTGTCGGGTGCGAGGACGTATCCGCGCAGGTAGTACGGCATCCATCCCTTCGTCCATGAAGTATCCCTGAACGGCTCGTCAAAGAGCGCGCGGTCCGGCAGGACGTCGTCCGTCGTCCCCGGCTTTCCGTCGAGCCCCGCCGAGTAGAGCGTCGGATACTCCCCCTCGCCATTGTTGACATACACGTAGTCGTGTCCCCACGGATCCTGCACGACGTGGTTCACATACGGACCGTTCCAGCCCTTCTTGTTGGGCGTGATTGCGGCGAGCGCATCGAGCCCCTCCTCGTTCGAGGGATACTTTCCGACATGGTAGCGGTAGCGGCCGAGCGCGATGGCAACGGCGTCGACGGACTTGCGCGCCTGCAGCTGCGCGCGGGAAATCTCGGCGCGTCCACCCTTGCCGGTAGCGGACAGCACGAGCGAGCCGAGGATCGCGAGGCCAAGTATGACGACGGCGTAGAACACGACTCCCTTCTTGAGCGTCGGCGCACCATGCCCGAGCGCCGCGCGCTTCTGCTCGTACTCACGCGCAATAGCCCTTATTGCAGCAACACGCTTCCTCTTCTTGGGATCCTTTGCCGGGAACTTCTTCCGCAGAGCCGCATAGTCTATCGCTGGTGTCTTCATGCCGATATTTTACCAAAAACCGCCGACTCCGCGCCACACGCGGTGACACACTCGACGACATCGCGCTTCATCTTGCATGTTGCCACGACTGCGCCCGAGGGCAACCATGCCCGTTTTACTTGCATGGCCAACACGATACCTATAGGGAAGATGTCGAGGCGGCTCAGCACTACTGCACATCCGTCACGATCTGGCGACGCGACACGTTGCCATGCGAGTCGATGACGAAGCCTGATGGCGTATAGCTCCACGGCATGTGGCCCTGGCGTGGCTCTATCGACCAGTCTCCGGTAACTGTGTCGATGTTGATCTTGAAGTCTGCACACGTGCTGACCGTGCCACTGAAAGACGCCCTATGCCGCTTCGGAGCGTTATTGAACGTCGGATAGTCCCTGTCCCAGCAGCGGAATGTGCATTTGGCATCAGAGGATTTAAATCCGCCAAGGGACATGGTGAAGTCAACGCCTCCTCGACTACCGTAACCGGAGCTTTCGCTGCCGCTGTAAATCTCCATTCCCGATTCTGGCACGACATCGTAATCGATGATGTGACTTGTCGAATGACTGGGGCATTTGACAACGTCGTTTATAAGGGCTTGTGGCGAACCTACTGCTGACTGATTGAACACCCACTCCGTCATCAAGAAGATGTTCGTTGACACGGTTTCAACCACGGTATCGCTTGTGGCACCGTTTTCGGGCATGGACAGCATTGACGCCGCCTTGACCCATTTGGCGCGGTTCGGCAGACTTGCGGCTGACAAGAACTGTCCGTCGGCAACAACGCGCACCAGCACCCCTTTCTCCAGCTCTGCAACCGCCTTGTCAAGAATCGGCGAGGTAAACTTGAACGCTTGCGTGTCCTGCTCGCCACGGCCGAACGTAAAACTACCGACCTTCTCTCCCTGGGCAACGTCTGCCGCCAGCGGCGCAGGCGAAGACTTGAGGTCCCGGAACAGGGAAAACGCCTCCAGCGTGACATCTGCCGTCTCACCATCCTTCATTCGGCAGGAGATGTCGCCTGTGTATTCATAGAAGCTCTTGTCCCCCAGTCGACGCTTAATTCTGCTGTAAAGTCGTACGGTAACCGACTGAGGAACCGCCCGCATAGCAGTCCGCCCTGTGTCGGCAGATGTGCGCTCCGTTCCGGCAGAAGCATCTGCATCCTCCTCTTCACCATCTCCATCCGGTGTTTCAGCGGCGTCTTGGCGCTCAACTGGCGGTTCCGATGGCCGTCCTTGCGAATTATCCGGCGTACGCCCCGAAACTTCGCTTTTTGCGGACAGCCTTTCAACAGCAACTTCCGCGATGCGCAATGCTGTCTTGAGGGATTGCAGTTCCCGTTCATGAACTTCCCCGTTGCGCTCGAACCACAAGGCCCTAGCTTCCGCCAGTTCGGCCTTTTTCTCACACTCTACGACCTTTCTTTCCATCTCCACAAGCGCCTTCTCAGCATCAACGGCCCTTCGCTCGAATCCCGCCGCCTTGATTCCGGCAAGGGTGGCATCCGCCTCCGCTTTGGCGACTTTCTTCTCGGTGTATGCGAAGGTGGCAAATAACGCCGCACCAAGGACAAGCGCGGCGACGGCACATGCGACGACGGCACATGCGACAACAGAAAATCTGCGCCGAACCTTCTTGCGTTGCACATCGGCTCTTGGCGGTGGAGAATCGGCCTTCACCTTGTCCGTGGGCAAGACAGTTCCGTCCACAATTGACTTTTGCAGCAGCTCTGCCGCCGCACGAGCCGTTGCTGGCCGCATTTCTGGCTTGGACGCGCACATCTGCGCAATTGCATTCGCAAGCAAGTCAGGTACGCCGGGACGAACTTCCCTGATGTCGGGAATCGGCATTATCTTTTTCGCCTTTGCCAGAAGATCTAGTTTCGTCTTGTTGCCTGCCAGGCTCCGTCCGGCAAGCATCTCCCAGAGAACAGCGCCAAGGGAGTATATGTCCGATCGCGCATCAATGTCGCACACGCCTGCATTCTGTTCCGGGGACATGTAGGCGGACGGACCGCCACCGTCGAACTTTGCAATGCCAGTGTCCGTCAGCACAGGCGTTCCATCCGCCGTGAACATTATGTTCCCAGGATTAACATCGCGGTGCACGAATCCCTTCCCATGTAGTATCTCAAGTGCGGACGCAATCTTGACTGCTATGCCCACGGTCTCGGCAACCGAAAACTTGCCACGCGTCTTGAGCCGCTCTGAAAGCGTGCCGCCGGGCATGTAGTCCATGACTATATAGCACAGTTCTGAAGCTGGGTCAACCCCGACGTCGTGAAACGAGATGAGGCTCGCGTGCCTGCGCTTTGCAAGCAGCTTGGCCTCGTCCGCCAGCCCACGCCGCATCTTGTGCGTCATTGCCTTGGCTCGCAGCACCTTCACCGCGAAAGGCTTGCCGCTCGCCGAACGCACGAGATAGACAGCTCCAAGGCTGCCCTTCCCGAGCAACCATTCCACCGTGAAGTCGCCGAAACGCCCCCCTGTCGTAAGCAACTCGACATGAGGCTTGGACCCTGCCGCTTCTGTCGAAGTTCCGCCCATGCCCTACAGTATAGCAAAAAGAAGGCGGCATCAGCGCGCGCCGCCGTTGGCGGAGGCGAGGCGCTTGAGCTTCGGAGCGAACGAGAGCCGCTCGACGGCCGACATGTGGTCGACGTAGAGGACGCCGTTTAGGTGGTCGAGCTCGTGCTGGATCGCGCGCGCGAGGAATCCGCGTGCGGTGACTATCTGCGGCATGTTGTTCTCGTCGAGGTACTGACAGGTGACTTGCGCCGCGCGCGTTATGGAGCCGCCGACGCCGGGGAAGCTGAGGCACCCCTCCTTGTCGCGCTGGCTGCCCTCCTGTGCGACGATCTCGGGGTTGAAGAGGACGAGGGGCATCTGCACCGGCGCGTTGAACGCCTCGTCTTCCTCGTTCTCGCATCCCTCGGGGATGTCGATGACGCAGAGCTTCTCCGTGTGGCCGACCTGTTCCGCGGCGAGTCCGACGCCCTTGGCGCGGTGCATGGTGTCGATCATGTCGGCGGCGAGCGCGCGGAGCGCGTCGGTTACGACTGCCACCGGCTCCGCCTTTTCGCGGAGGACCGGCTCGCCGTATTTGAAGATCTTGAGGGTCACGGGTTCGGACTCCCTGTGTTGTTGTATTTCCGGACGGGCGGCTACACCCCGGTGGAGCCGAAGCCGCCGGCTCCGCGGTCCGTCGAATCGATCTCGTCGGCCTCGACGACTTCCGCCTGCGTTACCGGCGCGACGACAATCTGCGCGACCTTGTCGCCCTTGCGGACTGCGAATTCCGCTTCGCCGAAGTTCGCAAGGATGACGCCAACCTCGCCGCGGTATCCGGAATCGATCGTGCCGGGCGTGTTGAGGACCGTGACGCCGTGCTTGAGGGCGAGCCCCGAGCGCGGACGCACCTGCGCCTCGTAGCCGGGGGGCAGGAGCATGACGAGTCCGGTAGGGACGAGTGCACGTCCGCCAGGCGGTATGACGATGTCTGCTACGCTGCGAACGTCCATGCCCGCGTCGCTCTTGTGGGCGTACGCGGGCAGGACTGCGTCCGGATGGACTTTTTTGAACGCGAGGGTCATTCGTCGACTTCCGAATCGACGATGGAAGCCCCCTCGCCCGGCTCGAAGCCGAGGCGCTCGAGGTTCCACTTCTGCCAGGCCTCGGGAACCTGCCGGCGCTGGAGCGCCTCGATGGATCCGCGCACCTGGAGCTTCCATATCTGCGCCTTAGCGGCATCGCCGGGGACGCGGTCCTCGCACACGACGAGGATGCCCCTGCCTTTGCCGGTGCTTGTGAACTCGGAGACCTCGCCCTTGCGGAGCTTCATCGCGGCCCTAGCAATGGCATTCTGGTCAGGGAAGTCGCCCTGCTTGAGGTCGCAGACGGCAAAGGTGATGTTTGTGGAGACGTTGCCGGAGGATAACACCGCCTCGACGCCCTTCTTGGCGACGGCCTCTACCTTGGCCTTGAACGCATCTGCCTTCGCGGCCTCGAGCGCGCGGGGGCGGACGATCTCCTTGGCTTCCTCGAACGTCGGAACGTGGGCAGGGCTCGTCTCGGCCTTCTCGACAAGCCAGACGGCCTTGTCAGAGCGGACGATCCCGTAACGGAGATCTTCGCTTTCGGAATCAAGCTCGGCCACGACTTCGTTGAGTCCCTGCGCACCGGGGCAGATCTGCGTCGCGCGCTTCATGAAGCCTTCCTTGTACGTCCCGTCGGGAGCGAACCAGCCGCTCGTGACGACCTTACGACCCTCCTCGGCAGCGATTTCGTCGAGCCTGGACTTGCCCTCTGCGGCCTTGACGCCGTATGCGCGGGAGTTGAGGTTCGTCGTGAAGAACTCGACCGCCTCGACCTGGCGGACCTCCTTCTCGACGAGGTCGCGGACCTCCTCGAACTTCTTGACGGTCTCGACGCCGTTGGTGTCCGTCGAGGTGTACTTGTCGACGGTTACGTCGTAGTGGTCGCGCAGCGCGTCCTCGGTGACGGTCATCCTGGCGAGCACGTTGGTGTCGGTCGCGTCGAACTCGACCATGCGCAGCTTGACGCGCTCGGGGAGCTCGAGGGACTTGGCGTTGTCGTCGTACCACTTCTTGAGGCCCGCGTCGTCGAGCTTGACGGCGTCGGCTTCCTTCTTGTCCTCGGCGAAGCGCGCAACCTTGACCGTGAAGGTGTCCGTCATGTCGTTGACGGCCTGCTCAACCTCCATGGGCGACGCCCACACGGACGTGCCGCCGACGCCTGCGTCGGCGAGCTTGGACATCGTGAGGCGACGCTTGAGGTACTCCTCGAAGCGCTCGGGCGAGAGGGAGTTCTCCCTGAGGAGGTGCTGGTAGAGGGCAAAGCTGAACTGTCCGTTAGACTGGAACGAGCGGTCGGTGCGGATAGCCTGCGCGACCTCGGCGTCAGTTGCCGTGATTCCATTGCGGCGGGCGGCCTCGAGCATTGCGCAGATCTCCCACGCCTCGCGGTTGACCTCGCTCGACTTGCGGCGCCAGTCGCGGTTCTGCCCGAACCCGCGCAGCTCCTCGGTTATGTCGTGGAACAGGGACGCCTCGACGGGTTTTCCGCTGAGCGTGCCCATGCTGTTGGTGCCGGGCTTGCCCCTGTCGTCCCTCATGAGGTCGTCTACAAGGAAGTCGAACGCAAACGCGCCACCGACTATTATCGCGAAAACGCCCCAGACCCATTTGTTGCGGATAAGGCGGTTGAATTGCAGGATAACCATTTTGTTGCTCTGATCTTTCTATTGTCGTTTGTCTTTGCTGTGTCTTGCGTCTTAGGGGCGTGTCGAACGTATGCCGCGCCTATGCCAGGAATCACTCGTCGGAATCAGACGACGCCTTGGAGTCGTCGCCAGAGTCGGAGGCCTCCGTCTCGGTCGCCTCGACCGCCGCCGTTTCAGACGTCGCCTCGGCAGCCTTCTTGACAAGATCCGCCTGGGCGCTCTTGTTGCTTGGCGCGAGCTCCCCAGAGTTGATTTCAAAGCGGTTCTCCGCAAATGCGCAGCGGTTCTTGAGCGTTCCCGCCGCATCAAACGTCATTACGCTGACGGACATGTTCTTCCCGAGCGTGGGAACCGCGCGCTGTATGCGCACCGCGGTTTGCGGAGACATCTTCCATTCAAGGAACTTCGGATTGATGTGCGACTCCCCGGTCTCGACGTCCGTAACCTTGACAAGTCCCTGGTCGAGCTTGCAGATATAGTCGCCGCGAGTTCCGTAAATGCCGGTAAAGAGGAGGTCCTCGGACGTCTGGATGCACACCTCGTTGGCAGCGCGCATTGAGAGAATGCGGAAGTGCCTGCCCTCGATAGCGAGGGAACCAGTCTTGCAGCGGACCGTCGCCTTGTCGCCGTCGCCCGTCTTGACGTAGCGGTAGATGGACTCGCCGGCCGGGTTAACGACCGAGAAGCCGGGCGCATTGACGATAAACATGCCCTCGGGAAGGCTACGAGGAAGCCTCACTGCAATCACGCCGCCCATGAGCGAGATTGCGCGCGACTTCTCCTCAAGGCCCTGCTCTCGAGTGCCGAACGACGCCTCGCCGTGAATCACGACACTGCATTCGTACCCAAGCTGGACCGTAAGGCGCGTATCCAGACCACTGGTGCGGAAGGACGTGCCAAGCGGATAGTAGCGGCCCTCCTCAGCCGAAGTCCACTCCGAAGACCCGGGCTTTAGCACCTCTGCCGAGCCCTCAAGCTTGCGGACCGTCGGGAGCGTGAAGAAGTACTTTGTCTCGGCCTTGGCATGGTGTATCTGGCCGCCTACGTCGACGGTGGCGTCCTTGGACTCCTCTGCGGGAGCCGCCGCCTCGTCGTCGTCGATGTCCTCGATTTTGTTCTGCGCGAACGCAGAAAGTCCCGAAACCGCCGCAGAAACCGCGAGAACGCGAATGATGGACTTCATGTGTCTCCTTTCAGAATCAAACGAGATGCGCGCCCTCGGAGGGCTTGATCACGCTGCAAGTCGGCTCGTCGCCGAACTTCGCCTTGTACTCTTTGGAAATCTGCGCCGCGATCTTGTCCGCCGCAGACGGATCGACGAGAAGGCAGCAGCTGCCGCCGAACCCGCCGCCGGAAAGACGTGCGCCGTAGACCTCCGGAATCGCCTTCGCCGCGTCGACGATCGCGTCAAGCTCCTCGCAGGAGTTCTCGAACCAGTTGCGGCTCGACTCGTGCGAATCGTACATGAGCGCGCCGAAGCCCTTGAGGTCGCCCTTCTCGAGGAGCGCCGCGCCCTGGAGGACGCGCTCGTCCTCGCCAATCGGGTGGACCGCCCTCTTCGCCGTCGTCTCGCTGAGGCCGCCGCGGTACAGGACCCACTCGGCCATCGTGACGTCGCGAAGGTGCGTGACCTTCTTGCGGAGGACGCCCGCGAAGTACTTCGCCGCGTCCTCGCACGCCTGGCGGCGCGAAGCGTACGCGCCATCGACGAGCGCGTGCTTGGCGTTGGACTTCACCATCATGAACGCGACGCCGTCGCCCATCGGGACGGACTCGAACTCGTTCGAGCGGAAGTCGCTCTTGACGAGCGCGCCGGGCTGGCCGTACATCGACGAGGCCTGGTCGAGGAGCCCGCAGGGGCATCCCGCGAACGTGTGCTCGGCCTTCTGTCCGATCTTCGCGAGGTCGGTCTTTCCGAACGTCGTACCGTAGACCTTCTGGAGCGCAAGCGCCGTAGCCATCTCGAGCGCCGCAGACGAGCTGAGGCCCGCACCGAGCGGGATGTTGCCGCCGAACACAGCCTTGAAGCCCTTGCCGGCCTTGGAGGGGTCGCCGCCCATCAGCCAGTTGAACGTGCCGAGCGGGTAGTTCGCCCACGTCGCGCCGGACTCGACCTTCGCGACCGCGGCGAGCGTCGTCTCGTACATCTCGTCCATGTCGAGCGCGACAAGCGTCACCTTGTCGTCCGCCGCCGGCGAGACGGCGAAGAACGTGCCCTTGTCGATCGCGGCGGAGAAGACGAACCCTTCGTTGTAGTCGGTGTGGTTGCCGAGCACCTCGATGCGCCCCGGCGCATAGCTGACCACCTCGGGCTTGCCGCCGAACTTCTCGGCGAACTTCGCGACGACCTTGTCGTAGACTTCCTGATTCAGCATGGCGATGTTCCTTGTTAAGTATTTCGATTTGAAATGTTCAACGATCTCACTCGGCGCGCTTCGCGGGACGCGAGAGGATCAGCGCGTAGACGAGGACGTAGGCGAGGAGGCCGATCGACAGCCAGTAGCTGTTGAGGATGCCCATCTTGTCGGCGATAAGGCCCTGCACCGGAATGAGGATGCCGCCGAACACCATCGCCATGAAGATGCCCGAGCCCATCGGCACGTACTTGCCGAGGCCCTCGGCCGCCATGTTGAAGATGCCGCCCCACATGACAGACGTGCAGATGCCGACCGCGGCCATGAACGCCATTGACAGCGGGAACTGGTTGCCCAAGATCGTGACCATGTTCAGAGGCAGGCAGATAGCAACGAGGAGAAGCGCAATGCCAAGCGTAGCGAGGAACGACACCTGGACGCGCGAGGATATCTTGCCGCCCACTGCGCCGCCGAGCAAACGTCCGCACATCATCAGGAACCAGTACGCGCCGCAGACAACGCCGGCGACCGTTGCTCCCACATAGCTGGCGCTGTACTCCTTTGTGAGCTTCCTGCCAACTTCGGCGCCGTTCTCCTGGACGGTCTTATACTCAACGAACTTCTCGCCAGGCTTGCCGACGGCCTTGACGTACTTCTCGCCGGCCGCCTTGGCAGCAGCCATGGCAGCCTTCTCGGCGGCATCTGCCTTTTCATTCTCAGCCTTGACGAGTTCAACAGGGACCGCCTCCTCGGAAAGCGTCTTGGTATCCGTCATGTAGAGCATGCCCATCGCAGGCACGCCGACCTCGATGACGATGTAGAAGAAAATCGCCAGCGCGCCGAACGTGAAGTGGCGGAACTTGAGCGTCGCGGCAATGTCTTTGAAGACGGACGTTCCACCCGAAAGGCGCGCAGCCTTCTCCTCGGCCGTCTCCATGTGGGGCTCGGGAATCCCAGAAAGGGCGACAATGAAGAACGCGACCGCGAAGATGCCCATCGCAATGAGAAGCGCAGGCCTGGCGTCACCGAACGACGTATCCTTCGTGATGTCGCCAATCAACTTGCCAAGGACAATCGGGGAGAGCGTCGCGCCCACGGAGTTGAGCGAGCAGCCGAACTGCACGAGCTGGTTGCCCTTCTTTCCGCCGCCGCCCAGCGTGTTGAGGAGCGGATTGGTGACGAGGTTGAGCATGCACATCGAGAAGCCCGCGATGAACGCGCCCGCGACGTACACGGGGAAGGAGCTGACGTAGCCAGAAACAAGCTGGATCGCAAGGCCCGCGAAGCCGACCGCGACCGCCGTAAGGGCCGTGAACTTGTACCCCTTGCGCTTGAGGATGAGGCCGCCTGGGATGCCCATGAAGAGGTATGCGATGAAGTTCGCCGCGTTGCCGAGCTGCGAGAGCGCGTTGGACGCGTTGAACTGGTTCTTCGCTATGACGCCCATCGGGCTCGCGAAGTTAGTCACGAACGCAATCATGAAAAACAGCGCGAACATCGTCGCGATCGCGGCAATGTTGCCGCCCTTCTTCGTTTCATCGTTGGCCATGTTGGGCTTCTCCTATTTTGACGTAATGATGGTAATTATACCGCAAATCGTCCGCGCCGTCAATGGCGCGGAGCCGCCGGCGGACGAAACGGGAATGCAAAAAATGTGATAATGCGCGCGTACGCGAAGGCCCAGTCTATGGTATAATTTACGCATGAACGAAAACCAGATCAACGGAAACGCGGTCAGCGTGTATGGACAGGAAGGCCTCGAGGACTTCCCGGTCCTCAAAGCATTTCAGCAGTATATCGACGCGGAGCAAAACAAGGCCCGCAAGCGCATGGTGATGCTCTGCGCCTTCTTCGGCCTGCTGATGACCGCCATGATCATCGTCTTCCTCTTCATTCTCAAGGACGTGAGCAGCAGCAACAAATCCCAGAACGACCGACTCCTCGAACTCGTGTTGAAGAGCAGCGAGCGCCAGAACGTGATAGTACAGCAGCCCACGAGCGCGCCGTCCAACGACGCCGCGTTGAAGGCGCTGACCGATACGCTCGTCGCCATGCACAAGCAGGCGTCCGAACAGCAGGAGAAGGCCGTAGCCGCTCAGCTCGCGGCAGCCCAGGCCGCCGCCGCTCAGTCGGCAGCCACCCCGCCGCAGCCAACACAGGAACAATCCGCGCGCCAACGTCAGATAGACTCCGAAGCGCAAAAGCTCGCCAAGGCAAACGAGCAGCTGAAGGCCGAAAAGGCAAAACTCGCCGCTGAAAAGGAAAAACTCCGCCAGCAGGAGATCGAGTTCCACCGCCGCCGCATGTACCCGGACTACTACGAGAAGCTCGACCGCGAAGCAGCGGAGGCAGACGCCGAGGAAACCGCCCCGGCGCCCCGCGCAAAACCCAAGGCCAGAAAGCCTCAGCCGGCCGCAAGACCACAGCACACGGCAAAGCCGCAGCCCACGCCGCGCAAGACCGCCACGGGGGCGCTCAGCTACTTCGACGCATATGAAGAAGACGAAGACACGAAAAGCGGCGATGACGACATAGACACCCTGCTTAGCGACCTTCCTCCGATAAAGCCCGAAGCATCGAAACCTGCATCCAAAAAACCTGCTGCATCCACGCCAGCAACGCCCGCAAAAGCGCCGACAGCCTCGGAGAAGCCCGCCGACAAGTCCGCCCAAGTCCAGGCCGAAGCCCCAAAAGCCGATGCAACCGGTGCAAAGGATCCCGCACGCGAGAAGTCCGCGCTAGAGAAACTTGAAAACGAAGAGCAAAAGACAGCGACCAAGCCGCAACAGGAATCGCCCGCAACCCGCACCATAGAGCACTTCAACGTGCCACTGGAAATCAACGGAGCGGTATCCGACTGGCTTATCCCCGCGCAATAATAGCGCAACGCTTCAAGTCAATGTCGGGGGAACTTTGATGGTTGCCTCGCAGGGACTCGAACCCCAACAAGCAGAATCAGAATCTGCGGTGCTACCATTACACCACGAGGCAATCGCCTTTCTTTTCAGATTGGCGGGGTCGACGG
>Ga0265298_10007681_pt1 | contig 13061 bp, 9 predicted proteins | sample AusTroGonzalo_MG_3_FD_193486 | JGI IMG/M metagenome (GOLD analysis project Ga0265298, IMG submission 193486) | Bovine rumen microbial communities from tropical cattle in Woodstock, Queensland, Australia - Gonzalo_01 | ecosystem: Host-associated > Mammals > Digestive system > Stomach > Rumen ... | reverse complement strand
CGCTGCGTCTCTATGAGATGTTCCTGGGCCCCATCGAGCAGGCCAAGCCCTGGGATACCAAGGGTATCGACGGTGTGAACCGCTTCCTCAAGAAGTTCTGGCGCTTGTTCTGGGACCGCGAGAAGTGGCTGGTCACCGACGAAGAGCCCACGAAGGATGAGCTCAAGGCCCTGCACAAACTCATCGGCAAAGAGCAGGAGGATATTGAAAACTTCTCCTACAATACTACGATATCGGCCTTCATGATTGCGCTCAACGAGCTGGGTAACTGCTCCAAGCGCGCCATCCTGGAGCCCCTCACCGTGCTGCTGTGCCCCTTCGCCCCGCACATCGCCGAGGAACTGTGGCATCAGCTGGGTCACGAGGATTCCGTGGTCTACGCCGCCTTCCCTGAGTATAAGGCCGAGCTGACCGTGGACAATTCCGTGAACTATCCGGTCTCCTTCAACGGCAAGACGCGTTTCTTCCTGGATGCTCCTGCAACGGCCACCCCGGCCGAGGTTGAAGCCCTCGTGCGCGCCCATGAGAAGACGCCTCAGTATGTGGGCGAGTTCTCCATTGCCAAGGTGATCGTAGTTCCCGGTCGCATTGTCAATGTCGTTCTTAAAAAATAGACTATGCCGAAGCTTCAAAAATCGGCCTTCACCGTTGTGAAGGAGTGGCTGCTGGTTACACTGGGTATCCTGATGTATGTGACGGGCTGGTCGCTGTTCCTCATCCCGAATAACCTCGTGGGTGGCGGCGTGTCCGGTATCTCGTCCATGGTTCAGTATGCTACCAACGGTGCCATCCAGATGGGTTATACCTATTTTGTGCTGAATGCAGTGCTCATTATTGCGGCTATCGTGATTCTGGGCATGGGATTCGGCGCCAAGACCATCTACGCCATTGCGCTGGCCTCCGTGGCCCTGCGATTTCTGCCGGGCCTTATCCCGGTAGAGATTATCAAGCACCTGGCGCTGGATAACGGCAAGCTGCTTTCCGTGCTGATGGGTGGCCTCACGGCCGGTATCGGTATCGGCATGAGTATCTCCAACGGCGGTTCTACCGGCGGCACGGATATCATTGCCCTTATCTATACCAAGTATCACAATGTGTCTCCGGGCAAGGTTATCCTGTTCCTGGACTTTGTGATTATCCTCTCCTCCATGATTGTGCCGTCCTATGTGTCGGACATCGATCCGGAGACGGGTCTCGCCATGGTGGATGCCGACGGCAAGGTGCTCACGCATCTGATGCCTATCTACGACAAGATTACGACCGTGCTGTATGGCCTCATTCTGGTAACCGTGAACAGCTACGTGCTGGACATGTACATTTCCGGTTCCCAGCAGAGTGTACAGCTGTTCATCCTGTCCCGTGAATACGACAAGATCGCCGATTCCATTACCCAGGATCTCCATCGCGGTGTTACCGTGCTGGACGGTAAGGGCTGGTACACCAAGAAGGACATGAAGGTCCTGATGGTGCTCACCCGCAAAACCGACTTAAACTTACTGCTTCGTTATATCAAGCAAATCGATCCGCACGCTTTCCTCTCTGTCAGTTCAGTGAATGGCGTGTACGGTGAGGGCTTTGATACTATTAAAAAGTAAGCTCTCTGACATAAAGGGGCGGGCTGGGCCGATGGTCCAACTTTTTCCCCACGAACCACATGATTCACCACATTCTGCTTTTGCTGCTGGGCGTTATCGCTACAGTGGCAACTTCTGTGGGCGTTATCAAACACAACCGTTCACAAAAGAAATCCGCCGAGGATACCTATAACCCGGCGGAGTCAATCCCGGCGCCTCGTGAGAGTGCTCCAGTCGATCAGTTCCTGTATGACAGATGCTGTCGGTTCATGACCGAACGCCGTCCGTTCCTTGTGGAGAACTTTTCTCTGCAGGACCTGGCGAACGCTGTCTATACTAACAAGGTGTATCTGAGTAAAACCATTAACCGCTTTTCCGGGAAGAATTTCCGGCAGTATGTAAATTACTACCGGGTAATGTACGCCATGGAATTGTACAGAGGCAATATGGGTCTGCGGATAACCGAGCTGACACAGTTATCCGGTTTCCGTTCGACTACAGTTTTTCTCAGAAGTTTTAAATGCGTGATGGGTGAGCAACCGAGTCATTGGTGCTCGCGCGTCAGAAACAAGTACGGCAGAAAGCGTTAAACCAATACCAGTGGTCCGGCCTACCCCTCAATCCCTTTCCAACTGCCTGGAATAGGGGCTGTTACATCCACCTCGGTCTTTTTGACGGGGTGGATGAACTGTATACGGCGGGCCATAAGGGAAATGCCGCCGTCGGGGTTGGAGCGTTTGGCTCCGTACTTGAGGTCTCCCTTGATGGGGCAGCCCATGTGGGCAAGCTGGCAACGGATCTGGTGATGCCGGCCGGTGTAGAGTTCCACCTCCAGGAGGAAGTAACGTTCTGTGGTCTGGATGAGGGTATACTTGAGACGGGCCTCTTTGCCGTTCTTGGCCACGTAGGATTTGTTCTGGGCTTCGTTACGAACGAGCATGTCCGTGAGCGTGTCGCTCTCCTTCGGCGGCTTGTTGGCCACCATGGCCCAGTAGGTCTTGTGCAGTTCACCTTTGCGGAGCATTTCGTTGAGGCGCTCCAGGGCCTTGGATGTTTTGGCGAACACACAGACGCCGCTCACCGGCCGGTCCAGCCGGTGGGGAACACCCATAAACACCTGTCCGGGCTTGCTGTCCCGCTGCGCAATGAAGGCTTTCAGGGTTTCCGAGAGCGGTTCGTCGCCCGTCTTGTCTCCCTGCACAATTTCGCCCGTGCGCTTGTTGAAAATGAGTAGATGATTGTCCTCGTAGAGAATTCTGTCATTAATATCCCGGTATTCTTCCGGGCTCATTTCCCTGTAATTACCCATAGTTCAGCAAATATAGCAAAAAAGCAGAGCTTTGCGCTCTGCTTTTGTCTGGATGACTGGACTTGAACCAGCGACCTCCTGGTCCCTAACCAGGTGCGCTACCAACTGCGCTACATCCAGAATTTTGGACTGCAAAGATACGTCTTTTTTAAGAAATAGCAAATAAAATTTTAATAAATTTTTAAGAAAAGAGATGCCCGATCGGGGCCAGGCATGACGAGGGGCTATTCCGAATAGTAGGCGGGGGCGAGGGGACGGCAGTTGTACTGGGAGGCCATGGACTGGCCGTAGGCGCCCGCGCTGCGGATGGCGAGAAGGTCGCCGCGGTGGCATTCGTTCAGGAAGACGTCTTTGCCGAAGACGTCGGAACTCTCGCAGCAGGGACCTACCACATCGTAGGCGGTTTTGGGACCGTCACTGGAAAGATTCTCGATGCGGTGCATGGAATGGTACATGGCCGGCCGGACGAGGTCGTTCATGCCGGCGTCCACAATGGCGAAACGCTTGGCCATGCCTTCCTTCACGAATAATACGCGCGTGATGAGTGAGCCGCAGGGCGCGATGATGGCGCGGCCCAGCTCGAAATGGACGGGCCTGTCGCCCAGCAGCCCGCGTTTATATGTATTGAAATAGGACGCAAAGTCGGCCTTGGGAAGGCTGTTCGGGTGGCCGTACTCGATACCCAGGCCGCCGCCCACATTGATGTCCCCGACGGGGATGCCTTCGCTTTCCAGACGCTCGGTGAGCTCGTTGATGCGGCCACACAGCGCGGCAAAGTCGTGCATGTCCAGGATTTGTGAGCCGATGTGAAAGTGCAGGCCGCAGAAGCGGATGTGGGGGAGGGAGAGTGCTTCGCGAGCCACGTCGTCCACCATGCCGTGATAGATGCCGAACTTGTTCTCGGCGAGGCCGGTGGTGATGCCGGCGAGGGTATGCGCGCCGATGTCCGGGTTCACGCGAAGGCTCACGGGGGCAACCACGCCCTTGGATTCGGCCAGGGCGTCGATGACGCGCAGCTCGGCTGCGGATTCTACGTTGAAGCGGCCGATGCCGGCTTCCAGACCCAGGAGGATTTCCCAATCGGCCTTTCCTACACCTGCGAAGACGATGTCCTTCGCGCGGAAGCCTGCGTCCAGCGCCGCCTGTACCTCGCCGCCGCTCACACAGTCGGCGCCGAAGCCGGCCGCGGCAATCTGCTGCAGCAGTTCGGGGTTATGGTTGGCTTTCACGGCATAGTGCACCTGCCACGTGGGCTGGTCTTTCAGCTGCGCCTGGATGGCGTCCAGCGTTTCCTTCAGGAGGGCTATGTCGTAGTAATAGAAGGGCGTTTGACGGCCTTCGAAACTAAGGATAGGGAATGAATGGGTCATGGTAAATTTTCGGAACGCAAAGATAATGAATTGTTTGTGAAAAACCTACAATTTGCGCAAAATGGGTATTCGCAAAAAGAGACATCCTATCCTTAAAAAATTGAAAAATTTAAAGAATTTTTTTATTATCTTTGTCTTCGCTTTCTGGGAATCCCCCCGATTTCACATTAGCAATTGCTTAACTTTAAACTCATGAACTAAGATGAACTGGCGGAGCTGGGTCATTTTTTTGTGTGCACTTTTCTTAACCACTTTTCATGCAGACGCGCAAGCGCCTGACAGCACGCGTTATTTCCAGTTGCCCGGCTTTCCTTTCGTCTTTGTCTCCGACGAATCTGTCACCACTCCTCCGGAAATTACTGATTCTCTGTTCGATGCAGTAGCCCGCGGTATCCGCTTCAAAGTGAACCGCACCGAGCTGCTTCCCGACGACCCTTTCATCCCGCTGTATAGGGAACTGGTTCCCTGGCTCAAGCACGAGGACATGGAACTGCGCCAGATGTACATTAAAGGCGCCGCTTCCCTGGAAGGTCCTTACCAGAACAACGTGCGCCTGAGCCGCGCCCGTACCAAACGCCTCATCGAGTTCCTGAGCACCAGCCTGGATCAGCCGGCCGAGTCGCTGCCGTCGCAGGCCGAGAGCATCACCGAGGACTACGGCCGTCTGGTGCGCATGCTGCAGAAGGCCGATGATCCCGACTACGAGAAGATTAACGCCATCTGGCAGCAGAGCGGGGGAGACGAGCAGTGGTGCAAGAAAAAGATGATGGCCCTGGAAGGCGGCAAGGTGTGGAAGCGTCTCCTGGTGGAATACTTCCCGTCCCTTCGTGAAGCCCGTGTGGTGCTGTGGTTCGCCCGCAAGCAGGATACGAAGAAACATCGGCCTTTACGGCAGTCGGCCATCCCCGCCAAGGGCATTCCTTACCTCTTTCCTTACAGCACGCCGGCTTTTGACCCGCTTGCCCCGGAGTATCACTTCGAGACTGTGAAGGAGCGCCGTCACCTGCTGGCCGCCCGCACCAACCTGGTGCACGACCTTTTGTATGTGCCGCAGTTCGGCTTTGCGCCCGGCGGCAACATTCAGCTCGAGTATTATCCGCTGGACGGCCATTATACCGCCAACGCCGGCTTTACGTTTACCAATCATCGGCACTGGGACGACTACAAGTTCTTCCAGCTGCGTGATTTCCAGCTGGAGCTGCGCCGCTATTTCCGCGGCGGGGGAGCGTTCATCGGCCCTTATCTCGGTCTGTAGGCGAGGGGGTGGTGTACGGCATTGGCTTCGGCAAGACGAAAGGCTGGGAAGGCGAGGGCCTTGGCGGCGGTCTCAGCGCCGGCTGGGTGTGGCCGCTCAACCGCAAGGGCAACTTCCGCTTTGAGGTGAGCGCCAGCCTGGGTGCGCTTTATTCCCGCTTCGACCCTTACGTGTACGGCAACCCGATTACCGGCGTCGAGGATGGCCTTTATTATTACGATTATTACGGCAATACCAGCGAGTTTGTCAAGCGTAACCACGAGTTCTTCTGGTTCGGGCCTACGAACATCGGTATTCATTTAACCTATGATATCCTGTACAGAAGATGAAAAAACTGATTCCCTTTTTCCTTTGTCTTCTGTGTGCCGGTTCCTGTATTGAGCCGCCGCTGCACCTGCCCGGTCAGGAAATCCTGACGGAAATGCCCGCCGTGGAGACTGAACTCTCGGTGGTGTGGAACGTGGACGTGGACCTTACCACGGACTGGTATTATGGCTGGGACCTGCAGGACCAGAACATCTGGGGCACCCTGGGTTATCCCATGCCCACCAGCTATCAGGTGCGCCGATACTACACCGGCGACGACCCGCAGGCACCTCACACCGAGGTGGATGCCTTCTCCATCCAGAGCACCCGTTTCCGCCGTTTCTTCTCCTTCGGCTGGTTTGACATGCTGTTCTGGTCGGACATCGACTCCCCGGACGGCACGCAGGTGCTGCTGATGGACGAGACGCTGGAGCGTGTGTTTGCTACCACCACCGGCACGCGCGGCCTGGCGCCGGCTGCGGGGCAGGATGAGGGGCTCATCGGCCTTCGCAACCAGCCGGAAATCTTCTATGCCACTTACCTGGAGGATGTCTTCATCTCCCGGGACCTGAACGACTACGAGTACAACCCCGAGGAGAACCTCTATATCAAGCACATCGACACCCAGTTGCGCCCGATGGTGTATATCTATCTGGTGCAGATTATCCTGGTGAACAACGATGGCCGCGTGACGGGTATCAACGGTAACACGGCGCTGTCTTCCATGGCCAGCGGCATCAATGTGAATACCGGTCACACCAGCGATTCCCCTTCGGTGATTTACTTCAATACGCGTCTGAAGCGCAACCTGGTGGCCGACGGAAAGCCCTGCGACATCATCGGCGGCAAGTTCACCACCTTCGGCCTGTGCGACATGGAGCCTTACACGCGCGCGGGTTCCTTATATGAAGGATCGCGCGCAACGCTGAACAACAAGCTGTACTTCGACCTGGTGTTCAACAACGACGGCGTGAAGACCGTATCGGTGGACGTGACCGACCAGTGCCAGAAGCAGGCGCACGGCGGAATCCTCACTGTGTGGATTGACTGTTCCCAGCTGGATCCGCCGCCCGGACCGGAGCAGGGAACCAGCAGCCTCTTTGTGCCCACGGTAGAGGACTACGACAACGTGACCTGGGAAATTGAAATGTAAATAAACAAAAAATAACACTCCTTTATGAAAAACAACATTGTAATTGCCTTTGGCGCACTGCTGGCCCTCGTGGGTTGCAGCAGACAGGGCCTGGTCGTGGATCCGGCCGACCAGAACGCCAAACAACTGCCCATTGAATTCAATGTGCAGAAACAGAACATGACCAAGGCCAACCTGGAGGACCTGAAGCACTACAACTTCGGTGTCTATGCCTGGAAGGTGGGTTCTTCCTCCCTGGCCGATGCCAAGGTGATGGAGAACTACCTGGTGGGCCACGTCAAGGGCTACTATAAAGAGGGCGCTACCGGCTGGTTCTACGAAGGACTGGGTACCAGCGAGTACAAAAATACGGCAGACGGGTACTACAAGTACACGGAAGAGGATTTTGTGTCGGCCAACGAGAACCAGTACATCCGCTACTGGGACCTTGCCTATACCAACACGAACTTCTACTGCTATGCCCCTTACAACAAGGCTGTCACTTTCTCCAAGGATGAGAATGCTTTGAATTTTGGCCCTACCGTGATCAAGGGTGGTTACGACCGTACGCTCTGCGAGTACATGTATGCCGGTGTGCAGGCCATCAACGCCGACAAAAAGCCGGTTGATGTGCCTTTCAAGCACATGGGTGCCCAGGTGCAGATCCGTTTCTATGAGGCCATTCCCGGATACAAGGTGGAAATCATTGATCTCAGTGACTCCTATGAAGGAATCCAGGCTGCTCCTGCCATCAAGGACGGAGACGCTTATACGAAGGGTACCTACTATACGACGCAGGGCGCAAAGGTGACCTTTGAGACTGTCGATGATCCTAAGTATATTCCCAGCTGGGAGGGCAGCACCTCAGTGAACACGCCCCTGGTATTCCAGATCCCCGGCGGTGTAATCAAAAGCAAAGAGGACGATGGCACTCAGCAGTTTAGCGAGTCCCCGACGCTTTACTATCCGGTTTCTCAGCCGAAAACCAGCACCACGGGTCTCACCTTCCATGTGTCTTATAAGGTGATTGCCGAAGACAACGACGAGGTGATTACCGTACGCAATGCAAGCGTACACGTGCCTTACAAGAGCGGCGACTCCTTCATCACTGTATGGCAGCCGAATGTGAAGTACATTTACACCTTCAAGATCACCAAGTCTACGAACGGAACGACGGATCCTGGTGTGACGGTTGATCCTACGGAGCCTACGCCCGGCACCGCGCCTTCCCTCTATCCGATCATCTTCGAAAGCGCTACCATCGAGGATTACACTACGGTGGAAAAAACGTATACTGTTTCTGAATAATGCAAGTGATTCGTCCCATCTGCCTGATGGCGGCCGCCACCGTGCTGGTCTCCTCCTGCTTCTCCAGCGGTAAGCTGAAGGAGGAGAACCTGGTGAACGACCATGCTCCCATGGTGTTTGGCAATAGCGTTTCGGCCGCCGAAACGCCCGAGACCAAGGCATCGGCCCTTCTGGCGCAGGGCTTCAAGGTGAATACCTGGAAGCACTTCGGCGACGCCGCGCAGCAGACGGTGATGGACGGATATGAGGTAACGTATACCCCTTCGGCTTCCTCCAAGTGGGAGTATGTGGGTGTACGCAGCCAGATACAGCGTTATTGGGACCTGGGCGCATTTCCGTACGAGTTCCGGGCAGTTTCGCCTTACTCGGAGGATGTGACCATCACGGCCGGCGGCCTCACCATTGACAAGCCGTTCTGCGCCCAGGTTCTCCTTAACGGTGTATATAATAAGGGAGGGGCCGACAGCGAACCTTTCGTGGTTGCGCAGGTTGGCCGCGTGGACCTGGGCGCCGGCGCAACCGACCGGTACGAGGACCGCGACCTTATCAAGAACCAGGAGATCAACTCCGCTTCCAAGGCCAACGGCACCCGTTCGGTGCACATGCCCTTCCACCACCTGCTGTGCAAGGTGGGCTTCCGGGTCTTCATCGACGATCCGCAGCCCTCTTCGCCGGATTACCAGGTGACGCTGCTCGGCGCCGAGGTCTCCGTCGTGAAGGACGGTTTCCTGACGAAGGGGACCTATGCCGCCACGGCCGTCCAGGGTCTGGGCCGAGGGACGTTCACCGATCCTTCGCCCGTTTCCGGGGAGTACTGCCTCTTCAAGCAGGAGCATGCTTACGCCGAGAACCTCCGCGATTACCTGAACCGCGACGGCGCCTTCGACCTGACTCCCGGCGAACTGCAGCAGATTCCGCAGGAGGGGGTCAAGATCCGGGTGAAAATCCGGATGCAGACGCATGGCGGCGGGGTGGTGGACGGCCAGTACGATTACGACGTGCTGCTGAACCTGGACAAGACGAATCCTTCGGGTGACCTCTTTACCTGGGAATCCGATACCCGGTATATCTACTATCTGCACATTCCCAACCTGCAGGCGCACAAGATCTTCCTGGATACCTGCGAAGTCCTGCCCTGGGATATTGTGGAGACAGACGATATTCCCGTTGATGTAGAATAATAATTAAACAACATAAGATGAAAAACTTATTCAAAGTATTCCTGCCCGTCCTGGCGCTTTGCGCCATGGAGGCCTGCTCTCATCGTGACGAGCTTCAGCCCGTCAATCCCAACGAGGGGAAGGAACTGATTCAGTTTGTCGGCGAGGAGAAGGTTGCTACTAAGAATGGTTTCGCCGGCGAAACCACTGTCCAGATGCGCATTATGGCCGTCGCTAAAGGGAAAACCACTCCCGCCCGTTATACTGAGACCTATATGTCCGCCTCTGACGGTTCCGAAGCGGTGACGTCGGATATGGCATATGAAACAGGAAAAGAGCGTTACTGGGATGATGCTTTCGGACGTGAATCACAACTGTCGGTTTACGCGCTCGCCATTCCCGGCAACACGGATAAAACCTGTCTTCCGGCTTGGAGCAAGGATGGTTGGACTGTTGTGGATACTAAAATTAACCGGAACTGGTTCACCGACAGCAATGAAATGGATGACGTCGTCTCCTGGAGTGTTTCGGCAGAACAGGGAAGCAACGATATCCTGAAAAAAGAAGATCTGACATTTAGCAATAATATTAGTGTGGGTGGGTTGAATGGTTGTCTTTATTGGCAGTTGAGTAATATTAACGGTGACTGGTGTGTCAGCTACGGCAACGGCCCGCTGGAATGGACCCCCAAAACCAATGACCCCGGTGAGACTACGGGTAAATTTGACATGGGATGGCTTCAGTTCAAACACGCTCTCGCCAAGATTGAGATCAACATCAAGGAAGGAAACGGTTTCAATAACTCGGCCAATACGGATTTCATCTGGACCAACACAACTACGGGACAGAACTTCAAGATGATCGGTTTCAACACGGCCGGTTCCTTCCATGTCAGCACGGGCGCATGGTCCGACCAGACCTCCGGCGATATTACCAAACTGTATGAGACCACTGGAACGCCTGCGAAGAAAGCCATCCGTCACCTGCAGGCATACGTAGTTCCTGGAACAGACCTTTCCGCTGCGACCGGCAATGTGCTGGAGTTCGAAATCGACAACGCCAAATACTACGTTACCGGCACCCAGATCATGGAGGCCATCCGCAACTATGACTATGGCAGTCCGTACGGAAAGAAATACTCCAAGTTTACCAAGATCGAGGGCGGCAAGAATTACGTAATCAACCTTACCGTAGCCAAGAAGCAGATTGAGAAGCTGCAGGCGTCCGTCCTGGATTGGGAGACCATCAACTCCGACGACGTGGATGCCCGGAATACCTATGTGACGTTTGATATGGAAGATCGTGGCAACCAGCTGACAGATACGGATGCTGCAAGCTTTCATATCTATCGCTCCACCGTTACCAGCCAGAATTTCATCGACATGACCAGCGAACCGGATTACAACTGGTCCGCCGGTTATGAGGGCCCTGCCACCAAATCCTGGGACAGCACGACCGGCTGGTCCACCGAATGGTACTGGGAAAACAATCTGACCAGCTATCATTTCCGCGCCGCCGGCAGCAAGGAAGGAGAAGGCGTAACCCTTGCTACGGAAACGGGAACGCCCGATGTGGATTACTTTGCCATCAAGTCCGGTACCCTGGCCGGTTCTGAATATAAGGATTATGTTTGGGGCGCTCCTTTCAAGGATATTGCCGATACGGATAAACTGACTTATTCCATCACCAGTGGTTTCGATAACGAGAATAACGGGGAACACCAGATTACCAATGCCATCGCCGCTACGGAAAGCTCTATTGGGATGATGCTGTTCCACATGACCAGCCAGGTGTTCGTGACGGTGAAGACCACCCTGGGCGCCGACAAGGTCGTTCTCAAGGAAGATGACAAGGAAACCAAGGTGGAGATCCTGAACTTCCTCCCCGATGGCCGCGTACGCATGGGCGACGGCCTGGTGGAAACGACCGGAACGACCCGCACCAGTGCCGCCATGGCTACCGGTACTTATAAAGCCGAGACGGCAACCGCGGGAGCACAGGTGGAGAATTATTCCTACGGTATCGTTCCGCAGCCCCTTACGTACACCGACGGTACGGTCGGCCTCCGCATTACCACGCCGGACGGAAACCAGTACGTGGTCAAGGACCTGAGCCAGTGCAAGGCAGGCGTCAACAACGCAAACCTGACCAATCCCTATCCGGTTGCCGGTACCCAGTACCAGATCAATCAGTGGTATCCCCACTATCAGTACTCCTACACGGTGACCATCAAGAAGACTCAGATTTTGAACCTGATAGCTGAGGCTCTCGATTGGGAGACTGTCAACTGCGACCTCGGAACCATCGACCTCGAGAACTAAATGTTGAAGAAAACGGAGAAATATGCCGCCCTTTCTGCGCTGTGCGTGCTGACTATCCTGTCGGCATGCCGGCGCGACGAGGTGACGGTTTCGGGGAAAAGCCCCATTGAACTGACGGCGGGCGTCGCGGGAGAAAGCCCGGCCGTTACCAAAGCTGTCGTGACCCATGGCAGCGGCGCCGAGGCCCTGGCCAGGGGCACCAGCCTGTACATGGTCATGAAGAGCGAAAAGAACAATACGGATGCCCTTTATACCCGCACCATCGGTTACGCACAGGAAACGGCGACGGCGACTTCCAACACCGTGAAGTTCGCCAGCCAGTACGGCCGCTTCTGGGAAGACAGCCACTCCCGCAACTCCCAGCTCTCCGTTTATTCGGCCTGTGTCCCTGCCTATTATCTGGCGGCTTCCGTCTATGAGGGGGTGACCCCGGACGGAACGGCCGATGCCACCACCTGGACGGTGAACGATTCCGACGAATACGACAACACCTGGGTCGCCGGCTCCGACGCCACGCTCATCGCCTGGCCCCTGCGCAGTGCTTCCGCAGCGAATCAGGCCGATGACTACGTCGCCAGCCAGGACCTCTGTTTCAGCAACAATGTGGTCGGAGACAGCCGCGTCGTCTTCGATGACACGGCCAGGAAATTCGGCAAAGGACAGCTCATCTTCTACCATGCCCTGACCAAGATTACCTTCCGGATCAAGAAGGGTGAGGGCTTCCAGACCCATGATCCCTTCCAGTTCTCCAACGACAAGGAGAACATCGTGCTGAAGGACGTCAACGTCGCCGGCACCTTCGATGTGGCCGAGGGGGAATTCGATCCCACCACCATTACGACGGGAACGATCAAGGAATTCGGCCTGGCCGGCTCCAACGATACGTACTCCTATATCCTGGACGCCCTGCTGCTGCCCGGGACGGACCTCAGCGACGATTCTACCGACAAGATCGAGTTCACCATCGACAACAACCTCTATCATCTGAGCAAGAAGCATCTGAAGGATGCGCTCAAGGATAAGTTCCTCGCCGACGGAACCACCCCTGCCCTGGATGAAGGAAAGACGCGCGCCGGCGTGCACTACATCTTCGACATGACCGTGGGCAAGAAGAAGATGGACAGCTTTACCGCCTCCGTCATGCCCTGGGAATCGGTGACGGCCGATGAGACCACCCCCACCAACGCCCGCATCGTCGTCTCCCTGCTGAGCAACGGCGTGCCGCAGACCGGAACGCCTTCCACCTTCGACCTCTACCGCGCCGCCAATGTGTCCCCGACCATCGACGACGATTACGAGAGCTACGACTGGAAGACGGGCTATGTC
>Ga0265298_10007680_pt1 | contig 13061 bp, 12 predicted proteins | sample AusTroGonzalo_MG_3_FD_193486 | JGI IMG/M metagenome (GOLD analysis project Ga0265298, IMG submission 193486) | Bovine rumen microbial communities from tropical cattle in Woodstock, Queensland, Australia - Gonzalo_01 | ecosystem: Host-associated > Mammals > Digestive system > Stomach > Rumen ... | reverse complement strand
AAAGCCCCAGAAGTCGCACCAGGCATTGATGCCCTTCTCCCGGAAAATGCGGTCAAGGTTTTTCAGCGTACGTATCCCGTCTTCCTCCCAGGCGCCCTGGCCGCAGCAAAGGATGATTTTGCGCTCGTTGTACAGCCTGATCCAGGGGTGGTCGGCGGGCATATTGGGCAGAAAACGCTCCGGTGAATTCTCGTAAAGCGTCGGGTCCATCCAGCCGTCAAAGAAATAGTCCGCATCGTAAACCCCGGACAGGGCGATCACGCCCCGGAACAGGTCCGGGCGGCGCAGGAAGGTGATCACCGCGTGATCCGCTCCCATGGAGAAGCCGGTGACGGCCGGGATTTCCGGGTTACGCTCCCGGATCAGGGGGATTACTTCATCGACGATATAATGGAAATACTGCTCCTGCCGCGCGGCGCGCCAGGCCTTGTCCCCGTCCTTCGGGGACCAGCTCTCGCTGTCCACCGTATCTACGACAAAAAGCTGGATCCGGTTTTCTTCAATGAAGTCCGCCAGTTCATGGATCATGCCGAAATCCTCATAGTTGCGGCACATCGAATTCTGGGTCGGGAAGCCGAGGATCGGGATCCCGCCCTGCCCGTAGACCATGATATGCATTTCCCGGTCCAGACAGCGGCTGTAATGGGTCAGTTCTTCTCTGTTCATGATGCTCCCTTCCGGCGGCGGCTGACATACTTCGGGGCCGCCTGCGCAGACGCTGATATTATGCCACAGGCTTCGCTTCCGGTCAATTATTTCCTATCTGTTTGATAGGTAAAAAAGAGGTGATTGGAGAAACACTCCGGAAACATACTTGTAAAAAAGTTTTTCTTTTTTTCATTTTTTCAATTTTCATTCAAGGTTCGGGCGTTATCCTCACAGCGTCATCAGAAACGGCGCCGATGACAGACCGTAAATCTGAACGAAGAAACCAACGAATGGAGGTTAAAACGATGAAAAAGATCATTGCACTGCTTATGACCCTTGCGCTGCTGATCAGCGCACTCGCCCTTCCGGCATTTGCCGAAGGCGCAACCGAAACAGTTGACCAGGTAACAACCGCGACCAGAGTAACCGCCCAGGGCGGCCCGAACGGCCAGCAGCCCCCGATGATGCCCGGGAACGGACAGAACGACCAGAACGGTCAGGGCGGACAGCCCCCGATGATGCCCGGTAACGGCCAGAATGACCAGGGCGGCCCGAACGGCCAGCAGCCCCCGATGATGCCCGGGAACGGACAGAACGACCAGAACGGCCAGGGCGGCCAGCAGCCCCCGGAAATGCCCGGCAACGGACAGAATGACCAGAATAACCAGAACGGTCAGCAGCCCCCGGAGATGAACGGCAGCGAACAGAACAACCAGAACGGACAGGAAGGCCAGAACGGTCAGCAGTCCGGAAACAAACCCGGCAACGGGAAAAACGGGAAGCCTCAGGGCAAACCCGGCCAGAAGGACCGCGCTGCGCAGAATGCTCCCGGCGGAGAGCCGGAAAAGCGGCTGGACTTTGAGCAGCTGGTAAAGGACAACGTGATTACCCAGGAAATCTGCGACGCGATCCTGAACTATATGAAGGAGCACGCTCCCCAGGGACAGCCTGACGGGACGGCACCTGCTGAAGGCAGCGAAGCTCCGAACCAGACAGAAGGAAACGCGCCTGCGCAGGGCAGTGAACCCCCGGCGAAGCCGGAAGGCGACCAGAATGCTCCCGGCGGTATGGAAGCACAGCTGCTGCAGGAACTGCTGGACAACAGCGTGATTACCCAGGAGATCTATGATCTGCTGCTGGAAATGCTCACTACGACTGACACCACGGCCGGAACCGCGGCTGCCGACGCCTGAGCATGAAACCCGCGGGACTCCCGGAAACTTCCGGGAGCCCCTTCTTGCTGTAACACAGACGGATATGATATGATCAGAACACGGAGGGGAAAAGAGATGCGTGTATTACTGGTGGAGGACGACAGAAAGCTGTCGGCCGCGATTTGCCGGCTGCTGGAGAAGGAAAGGATTACGGCGGACGCTGTCTATGACGGCAGCGACGGCCTGGACTGGGCATTAAGCAGTGAATATGACGCAATCATCCTGGATGTGATGCTTCCGGGGATGGACGGGTTCAGCGTACTGCGGGAGCTCCGGAAAGAAAAAATCTCCACCCCTGTGATGATGCTGACAGCAAGGACCGAGCTGGAAGACCGGCTGACAGGGCTGGACAGCGGCGCGGACTATTATCTGGGCAAACCCTTCGAATCCGCGGAACTGATCAGCTGCCTGCATGCGATTACACGCCGCGGAACCCGTGCGCCGGTCATGGAACTGAGCTACGGGAACATTGCGCTGGACCCCAAAGACGGCAAACTGAAGAACCGTGAAAGCGGCGCTGCTGTCAAGCTCGGGGCAAAGGAGTATCAGCTGATGGAGCTGTTTCTCCGCAATCCCGGTCAGATTCTGGGAAAAGAGACGATTCATGAGCGCGTCTGGGGTTTGGAGAGCGACGCGGAGTACAACAATCTGGAAGTATATGTTTCTTTTTTAAGGAAGAAGCTGGGGTTTCTCGGTGCTGATATCAAGATCAAGGTAACACGCGGCGTCGGATATTCACTGGAGGAAGAAGCATGATCAAACGACTGCGCCGGCGCATGACGCTGATGGTGATCCTGGTGCTGATCCTGGTTTCCGCAGGCATCGTGCTGGCAATCCATCTGTCCAACGAACGCAGCATTGCAGCCCAGGCGGAGAACACGCTGACAGCGCTTGCAGAGGGGAGCGGCCCCCGATCTTCCATGCCGCCGGACGGTGCGGGACCCGGCGGGAACGGTGAAACGCCCCCACCCAAACCCGAAGGAGACGAGAACGGCCCGGGAGACGCGGAAGGATCACCGCCGCCGAAGCCCGAAGGGGAGGAGAACGATCCGGGAGCAGCGGAAGGATCGCCTCCGCCGAAACCGGAAGGGGACCGGCCCGGCGCGCCGGGACAGCCGCCCGAAATTCGCAACGGCAGGGATGTGGCCGCCGCCGGGCTGAGCAATTCCTACACTATTACGCTGAACGACGACGGTTCAGTGGAGTCCTGGACGTCGGACAAGACGAACCTGTACACGGACGATCAGGTTGCCGCCATGGCGGAAAGCGCCCTTGCGGACGGCAAGGACAACGGCAGGATCGGGACGCAGTTTTACCGGAAAATCCAGAGCGAGGGGCGGACAAAGCTGATTGTGCTGGATGCCCGGCTGGATTATCTGTCCGCCTCCAATATGCTGCACGCTTCCATGCTGATTGCCGGTGCGGCATGCCTGCTGCTCTCTTTGCTGGCATGGCTCCTGATCCGGCGGATGGTGCAGCCGGTGGAGGATGCTTTTATCCGTCAGAAACGGTTTGTATCCGACGCGAGCCATGAGCTGAAAACGCCTCTGGCCGTGATCTCCGCGAACGCGGAGGTACTGGAGCAGGAGATCGGGGAAAATGAATATCTGGGCTATATCCGATCCGAAGTCAAACGAACCGATACCCTTGTGCGGAATCTGCTGACCCTGGCCAGGCTGGACCGGAATGAAACCACGGCTGAGATGAAGCCCTTTGACCTGAGCCACGCGCTGCTGGATGTCACACTTCCTTTCGAGAGTACGGTCTTTGAGGCCGGCAAGACCCTGGATATTCAGATTCCGGAAGGCATTGAATATACCGGTAACGAGGAAATGATCAAACAGCTTGCCGTGATTCTCCTGTCAAACGCGCTGAAGTATTCCGACCCGAACGGACGGATCGTTATCAGCCTGAAAGCCAGAGGACGGCAACGGGAAATCAGTGTGTTCAACACCGGGGAAGCAATCGACCCGGAAGACCGGGAAAGAATTTTTGACCGGTTCTGGCGCGCTGATCCCGCCCACGGACGCGAAACCGGCGGTCACGGACTGGGTCTTGCGATCGCGCGGTCCATTGTGGATACGCACGGCGGAAAGATTACCGTGGACAGCCGGGAAGGGGAGGGGAATACGTTTACAGTTTTGCTGGAAGGACAGGTCAGGAAAGCAGCATCCTGTCGTTGACAAAAGATTCGCCGCTGGCTTTGGCAAAAGCATCCATGAGCAGTTCGATGGTGAGCTGCTTTTTTTCTTCGCCGGAAATATCCAGGATCACTTTGCCCTCATTCATCATGATCAGACGATTACCATAACGGATAGCGTCCCTCATGTTATGGGTTACCATCAGGGTCATCAACTGGTTTTCGTTGATGATTTTTTCTGAAAGTTCCAGCACCTTGGCAGCTGTCCGCGGATCCAGCGCGGCGGTATGCTCGTCCAGGAGCAGCAGCTTGGGTTTATTCAGGGTGGCCATCAGAAGGGTCAGAGCCTGCCGCTGACCGCCGGACAGCAGGCCGACCTTTGCTGTCATCCGGTTTTCCAGGCCCAGTCCCAATTCAGCCAGCTGATCCCGGTAGCGCTCGCGCTCTTCCCGGGTGATCCCTGCTTTCAGGGTGCGCTTTTGCCCGCGTCGGGCTGCAAGAGCCAGGTTTTCCTCGATTTGCATGGTGGCGGCCGTACCCATCATCGGGTCCTGAAAAACCCTGCCGAGCAGGGCAGCACGTTTATATTCATGCATGCCGGTGATGTCTGTGCCGTCGAGGACAATGCTTCCGCTCTCAACGGGCCAGACGCCGGCGATCGCGTTCAGCAGAGTGGATTTACCCGCTCCGTTCCCGCCGATGACGGTAACAAAATCCCGGTCATTCAGATGCAGGCTGATATTGTTCAGCGCGACCCGCTCATTGATCGTTTTCGCATTGAAGATCTTCGTAACATTCGTGATTTCAAGCATGCGGCTGGCCCCCTTTATGCGGATGCTTTCCGGTCAGATTGGCTTTCCAGAAAGGAATGCCGAGGAAGACCGCAACAATCAGAGCAGAGAGCAGTTTCAGCAGGTTTGTGTTCAGGCCGAGCCAGAGAACAATCTGGATCACGATGAAATAAAGCACGGCTCCGATGGCGACCGCAAGCAGTTTCAGCGCAAAATTCCGGAACAATTTTCCAAAGAGGACCTCGCTGATGATCACAGCAGCCAGACCGATCACGATGGCGCCGCGCCCCATATTGACATCCACAAACCCCTGGTAATGCGCCAGCATGGCGGAGGACAGGGCAACGATTCCGTTGGAAATCATCAGGCCGAGAATCTTGGTTTTCTTTGTGTTGATCCCCTGGGCGCGGGACATGGCTTCATTGGCACCGGTGGCCCGCAGAGAGCAGCCTGTCTCCGTACCGAAGAACCAGTACAGAATGCCGATCAGCACAGCAAGGAACAGCAGGGTTATCACGATCGGGTTGGAAAGATCAAAGGTTCTGACATTCCGCTGGCTGACGATCAGCTGATATTTTGTTACATTGATTCCCTGGTTTGCCTTGAAGTCCATGATGGCCAGATTCAGGGAATACAGGGACAACTGGGTCAGGATTCCGGCAAGGATCGGCGGAATCCCGAACTGTGTATGGAAAATACCGGTGAGAAGACCTGCCAGCATGCCGGCGATGACCGCGCAGAGCAGGGCCAGCCAGACATTGCATCCGTTCAGCATCAGCATAACGCAGACGGCGCCGCCGGTGGCCATACTGCCGTCCACGGTCAGATCGGCCAGATCGAGCACCTTATAGGTGATGTAGACCCCGATGGACATGATGCCCCAGATCAGGCCCTGGGCCACTGCACCGGGAAGGGCATTCAGAAGAGCTCCCAGATTCACGATAAATCCCTCCGGAATTTGGAACAGGCGAGAGATCACCGGAGAGCCCTCGCCTGTTTCATATGAGATGGTTATTCGATAGCGGTGTAGCCTTCGGGAATGACAACACCGAGCAGGTCACATAATTCCTTGTTATATTCCTTTGTCACGTTCGGCGCAAAGCGGATTGCCATGGAGGCGACATCCGCACCGCCTGTCAGTACTTCATACGCCATTTCGCCTGTGGCATAGCCGAGATCATAATAGCTGATGGACAGGGTGGCTACGCCGCAACCCTTGCAGAGTCCTTCCTCACCGGCGATTACCGGAATTTTTGCGGGTTCCACCACATTCCGGATGGCTTCGGTGCAGGAAGCGGCTGTGTTGTCCGTCGGGATATAGATAACTTCACTGCCGTCGCAGGCGTTCTGTGCTACGGACGCTACATCATTCGAATCAGCAAAAGTATACTCGGTGCAGGTGCAGCCCATATCTTCGAGATATCCTCTGATTACATCTACCTGATACTTGCTGTTGGGTTCCGCGGAGCAGTAAAGCAGGCCGATCTTTGTTGCGTCCGGGAACAGTTCATGCAGCATGGCGGCCTGCTGATCCAGAGGAGCCAGGTCGGAAGTGCCGGACACATTGATGCCGGTTGCGCCGGTCCAGTCGCTGATGTCGAGAGCTGTCGCGTAATCGGTCACGGAGGTGCCGAGAATCGGAATATCACCGGTGGAAGCCACCGCAGCCTGCAGGGCCGGCGTAGCGTTTGCCATAATCAGATTCACACCGTTGGAGACAAAGTTGTTCATAATGGTGGAACAGGTGTTGGTATCACCGGAAGCGTTCTGCAGGTCAAAGACGATTGCGTCTCCCAGTTTTTCCTTCAGGGCATCCTGGAAGCCCTGCGTGGCGGCATCCAGCGCTACATGCTGCACCAGCTGGCAGATACCGACATGGTAGGCGGCTCCTTCCGCTGAGGCGAAACTACACAGGCAGAGTGTAAGAACCATGGCAACCAGAACAGAAAGCACTTTTTTCATATCGATTTCCTCCCATTCACTCACAAAATGTATCAAAAAAGAAAGCCTTCCCCTTCCGGAAGAACTCCTTTGTTGATCCATTGGATTGAATATGAAATTACAGCATTGAACGGGAAAGTGTCAATCGAAATTGTTTAATAAAACATTTTCAGAACAAGATATAGGAATCTCAGAGCTCCATATCGAATGAAAGATATATGAATTCATCATATGAGGAGGATACGGAAACATGTCCAACAGGATTATTCAGTCAAAGAACGCCCCGGCGGCGATCGGACCTTATTCCCAGGCCATTATGGCCGGCGGTCTGCTCTACACTTCCGGGCAGCTGGGGCTGGATCCGGAGACCGGAACCCTGCCGGAAAGCATTGAAGAGCAGACAAAACAATCCCTGAAGAATATTCAGGCGATTCTGGAAGAAGCGGGACTGCAGAAGACCGACGTCATCAAGACGGTCGTTTTCCTGAAGAATATGTCTGATTTTGCCGTTGTGAACGGGATCTATGCGGATTTCTTCGGCGATCATAAACCTGCCCGGTCCTGCGTTGAAGCGGCGCAGCTTCCCAAGGGCGGGCTGATCGAGATTGAAGTGGTCGCGTCGCGGCCATGATTATTCACTGATATTGTGGCAGAGGCTGATGACCAGGACATCCTCGGTCGCCGGGCTTTTGACAAAGTAATTACCGGTTTCCACCTTGCGGTAGATCCCGTCGTCACCGATCTGCCGGGTTACAAGGTGGAAATCTTTTTTGCCCTCCTGATACAGTTTCAGCTGGTTTTCCCGGCAGAAGGTGCTCTGCCAGAGCTCACGGTCCTCCGGGTGCATGGAAGCCGCGCCGTGGGCGATCAGATCATCGACGGTGCCGGTGGAAGGACAGCTCTTGGACGTGAAATTTTCATAGGTCATCATGTAGAAGCTGTTGCGGGTCAGGTTGCCGTAGATAATCAGCGGATACCGCATGCAGACAGCCTGGAGCAGCAGCTGGACCGCGGCGGCCTCGGACTGGATCTGAAGGACGTCTTCTTCTTCCACATATTTGTTCCGGTTGATCAGGCGCTGTTTGTATTCCTCTTCGGGCAGAGGCTTATCGAAATAGAAGCCCTGGATCAGATTGCAGTTGCAGGTGCGCAGGAAGCCCAGCTGCTCCTTGGTTTCCACGCCCTCGGCAACCGTGCGCATGTTCAGGCGGGTGGCGAAGAGGAAGATGCTTTCCAGGATAATGCGCTCCCGCTCGTCCTCGCAGTTCTTTTTCAGCAGGGAACGGTCAATTTTGATCTCATCCGGAAGGGTGTCGGCTACCATACTCAGGGAGGAAAGACCGCTGCCGAAGTCGTCGATGGAGAACTGAAAACCCTGCTCATGAAGGGCGGCGACCATTTTCCGCATCAGGTCCTTCTCGTCGATCATCGCGGATTCGGTAATCTCCACAACGATGAAACGGTGCTCCAGATGGTGGGCGTCAAGGATATCCGCCAGGCGTTTGACCATATCCCGCTCATGCAGGTGCCAGCGGGAGAAATTAACGGAAACAGGGCGGATCTTGATGCCCTCCGCCTGCGTGCGCTCCAGGAAGGCGCAGACTTCTTCCACCATGTACCAGTCCAGCATGGTGATGGCGTCCGACTGCTCCATGGCAGGAAGAAACTCCGAGGGCAGCAGGATGCTTCCGTCCTCCTGCAACCAGCGGACCAGCGCTTCGGCCGACTTCATCCGGTTGGTGAGCGCGTCGAACTTCGGCTGATAATACACCTTCAGTTCATGCTTCTGCATCGCTTTCAGTACGTCGCTGACAAGATACTGATACTCCATCGCCCGTTCCCCTCCGTTCCGGAAAGGCATGACATGAGAGCTGCATGCCCGTTTATTGAATTCCGTTGCCTTATTCTATCATAAAAGTATGGACAACTTCAACAGGTGAAACGGATAAAAAAAGCGTCATCCCGGAAAGGATGACGCGGAAAGCTGTTTCATCAGCGGCCGGGGAATGCGCCCGGCGCGGGGAATGTGTTCTGGTTCGGAACAGCAGGTGCAGTTGTGTTGGGAGTCGCACCGGTTACGGTATCAGGCACGGAAGGGGTATTATTGAACTGTCCGTGACGTCCGCCCATGCCGAAACCGCCCTGCGGATTCTGGCCGAACTGACCGTTCCAGCCGTTCTGATTGTTCTGACCGTTCGGGAGACATTTTCCGCCGCAGCCGGAACCGCCCTGCTGAGTTCCCTGGCCGTTCTGGCCGAACTGGCCGAACTGTCCGTTTTGTCCGAACTGGCCGTTCCGGCCGAACGGGTTCCTCTGGCTGTTCGGGAGACCTTTGCCGCCGCGGCCGAAGCCGTTGCCGGTCTGGTTCATCTGCTCGGTGTAGTAATTCAGGATCAGGTCCGCTTCTTCCTGGGTCAGAACGCCGGCGGTCACATAGCCGCTCAGTTCCTCTTTCAGGCTGTCCAGACGTGCCTGCTTACGGGCTTCGGCCTTTGCTTTAGCATAGGCAGCCAGCGCGTCGTACAGGGCTTTTTCATCCTGCTGGGTGTCAGCGGCCGCGGTTTCAGTCTCGGCAGGGGCTGCTTCCGTTTCGGCAAGGGCTGCTTCTTCCGTTGCGGCAGGAGCCGCTTCTGCTACAGCAGTTTCGGTTTCTTCGGCGAAGGCCGCAGCGCTCAGGCTCAGGGCCAGCAGAAGGGCCAGGGTCATCAGAGACAATTTTTTCATGGTCTTCATGTTAAGATCAACTCCTTGCAGTTTAGTGGTTCCCGGTGGGAACAACTGCATGATAGCGTTGATTCCTAAAATGAACTTTAAAAGAGAAAAAAATTATTTCGGCCTTTTTCAGACCGGGACAGAAATCAGCCCGTCCCGGTCTTGTCTGACCTGAAGCACAAAATCAAAACGGTCCCGGTCAATACACATCCAGAAATCTTTTTCCGGAAACACTTCCCGCAGGGACGGATCGAAGAAATGTTTGCCACCGCCTGTCCGGAGTGCTTTCAGTCTGTTATCAATATCAGGCATCTCTTTGCCGGTCAGCAGGGCTTTGAGATAAACGGCGCACAGTTCGTCTTCTTCCGCCTGCGCGAGGCCTTCCTTGCCCATGCAGACCAGGGAGACTTTATCCGGGGACTTGTTCCGGATATAATCCGCAATGGCCTTGGCGTTTACAAAACTACCAGTGATGATTTCCACCGCATGGACGGCATTGACAATGCCCTGGGTTCCGGCGCTTGTGGTATGAATGATCCGCTTTCCGCGGATCAGGTCGGGATCAATGGAAGAAGGAGAGTTGCCCAGATCGCATCCGTCGATTCTTCTTCCGTGCCGCTCTCCGACCAGAATGCAGTCCGGATCCTTCTGCTTCCAGGCAAAGGTTTCCTCAACACTTCCGACCGGACGGATTTCCTTTGCCCCGAGTGAATACAGCCAGCACTCCATGGAAAACGCGCGGAACACGTCAATGATGACAGCCAGGCCGTCCGCCTGCTTTGCGCCTTCGATCAGATGAAAGATTTCAATATTCATGAGGAAACCGCCTTTACTGTTTTTTGCCTGCTGCTTTGTTTCAATTATATCTCTGCGGGCAATAAAAAGGATACGTTCAACAGGGTGTTTTTCCGAAAAAACTTCAGAAAGATACCGATCCGTGATAATATGACCGGTGCAGTACCTGAAATGATGCAGGAGAGGACAGACACAGCATGGAGAAGAGCAAACGCAACATCGGCCCGCTGCTGATCATCCTGGCCGGATGCTTCTGGGGCAGCATGGGGATCTTTGTCAGAAGACTGACAGAGTACGGCTTCACTGCCGTGCAGATCGTTTCGATCCGTGTTACGCTGGCAGCGCTGTTTTTCTGTATCATTCTGCTGATCAAAGACCGATCGGGCTTCAGGATCGCTTTGCGGGATCTTCCGCTTTTCCTCGGGCTGGGGTTCGGAAGCATTCTGTTTTTCACCGTGTGCTATTTTACCGCCATTACCATGATGCCGCTTTCCACCGCGGCGATTCTTCTTTATACTTCTCCCATCTGGATCATGCTGATGTCCGTGCTGTTCTTCCATGAAAAGCTGAGCGGAAAAAAACTGCTGGCGCTGGCGCTGGCCTTTGCGGGCTGTGTGCTGGTTTCGGGAATCTCCGGTGAGGGAATTACGCTGACCGGGCTGCTCGTCGGTCTCGGATCCGGTCTCGGGTACGGGCTATACAGCATTCTGGGGACGGTAGCCCTGCGGAAATATTCCCCGTACACCGTTACGGCCTATACGTTTCTGTTCGCGGCTGCCGGATCCTGGCTGATCTGCGGGCCGGCGGACATGATCTCAAAGTTTACCGCGGCGCAGGATCCGGTTTCACTGCTGCTTTTCTGCGGACTGACCGCATTGGTCACGGCCGTTATCCCATTTTTGTTCTATACCCTGGGCCTTCGCACGGTGGAAGCCAGCAGGGCGGGGATTCTCGCAACGGTCGAGCCGCTGGTTGCAACGCTGGTCGGGATTCTTGCTTTCTCCGAGCCGCTGACCCTTCTTCCGGCGTTGGGCATTCTCCTGATTCTTTCCGCGGTGATCATTCTGAACCGGAAGGCCGGGTGATTATTCCCCCTCGGTTACGATGACCCGGGTATCCCTGCCCAGGTGAGTCCAGACCCACCAGGCATTCAGGCCGCCGCTTTCTTCCGTTGCCCGGATATCCATGCGGACGCAGCCGTGGCTGGCCTCGCCTCCGAGATCCTCCAGTTCCTCTGTATAGTATCGGACGGAGTCTTTTGTCTTATATCCGACGGTATGCAGGAGATAGTCCCCGTGAAGGCGGATCGGATAATCGTAATGATATCCATCCATCTGGAAATCCTTCATGCGGGAGCCGATCAGATAGACGCCGGGTGGCGTGGCAGCCAGCGGATTGGCGGCATTGAGCAGGCCGGTGGACACCCGGATCCTGCCGATGCGTTTTCCGTCCTCATAAACGGTCATGGTGTGGTTCTTTTTGTTGATCAGCGCGCCGTAATGCAGGCGCGGCGGGATCACGGTCAGTTTTTCCGTCTGGACCCAGCCTTCCATATATTCGCCGACGGCCTGGCGCCACGCAGCCACCCTGCACCAACCGCCGTCGACTTCCAGCACACGGACCGCGGCGGTCCGCGCCGAAATACTTCCGCCGGGGGAGTATTTTTTCTTTTTCATCAGATACAGGCCCTGGCCTTCATTTCCCGCACCGACGACGGCGGGGGCGGTCAGGGCGGCCCAGACTTCCTCATCATTCTCCGGATCCGCGGGGATGATATCCCCGGTCTCAAAGACAGCCGGAACGGGAACGGGGGAGGAGGACAGGGTGACAGAGGCAGTGACCCTGCGGTCCGGGAGATTTGCCGAATAGGCGGTGAGGAGATAATCCCCCTCGGGCAGGACTTTGTGCTTCCGGTCCTTTCCGTCCCACTTCAGCGTGACGGGCACCGTATCCTTTGCTTTTCCCTCCAGGGTGCGCAGGACTTTGTCCGGCTCCCCGGCGGAAGCGATTTCCACTTTCACGCTGCCTTTGCGGCTCAGCCCGCATTCGATGCGCAGCGAATCCTCCTTCGGGCAGAAAACATCCACCGCGGGCAGGCAGCTGACGGCAGCGCACAGGGGTGAGGAGATCTTTACTTCGAGGGATACGTCCGAAACCGTGCCGGAGGCATCCTGCAGCTGCGCATTCAGCATGATCCTGCCGGAAGGCAGCGGCTCCCCGTGCCAGCTGAGACCATCCCAGGGGATAACGGTTTCCCCGGCATCAAGGGGGTAATCCGTTACCACAGGTTTCAGATCATAGTCCGGCAGGGAAGGAATCAGCGTCAGGGTACCGGCGGTATCCGAGTGAACCGTGACGGGGTTTTCATCAAAAGGGGTCACGGGACCGGCGGAAAGCTCCAGCGCAACGGCGGTGTGAACGGCCAGCATCAGCGACAGGACTGCGGAAAAAAGCAGCCATTTCCGGAGCTTCATACGGCACCTCCCTGTGAAATCATTTACATCCGTATTATACCCGTTCGGGGATAGTATTTGCAAGAAAGACAGGCAACAGAAAACCGCCCGGCGAATCGCCGGACGGTTTGCAAGCGTATGATTACGCCTTCTGCCAGGCCTTGACCTTATCAGCGGCCAGCCGCTTGATGGTCTCTTCCGGGTAGGGAGACTCAGTGCCGCCCAGACCGTACAGGAAGAACTTGCCCTCCTGGGTCTTGTACAGGGACTCTTCATAGCCCTTGGGGTCGCCGAACACGCCGAAAACTTTCTTCTGGATCAGTTCGGAAGCTTCGGTATCGTACTCGACCTTGCAAATAACCTTCTT
>Ga0265298_10007678_pt1 | contig 13063 bp, 8 predicted proteins | sample AusTroGonzalo_MG_3_FD_193486 | JGI IMG/M metagenome (GOLD analysis project Ga0265298, IMG submission 193486) | Bovine rumen microbial communities from tropical cattle in Woodstock, Queensland, Australia - Gonzalo_01 | ecosystem: Host-associated > Mammals > Digestive system > Stomach > Rumen ... | reverse complement strand
ACCGAAGAGACCACCGAGAGTAGCATCTCCCTTACCTGTAAACTTAATAGCGGCATTTACAACGATATTCTCTACGGTGTTGTTGCCATAAGTAAGACCTGCAATACCGCCGATCCACTTCTGAGAAGTTTCGATAGTACCGTCAATAACCAAGTTCTTGATGGTTGCACCGTTGATTACGCCAAAGAGACCTGATCCTTTGACATCATTATTGATGCCAAGGGTAACAGTATGCTCCTGACCATCAAAGGTGCCGGCAAACTTCTTGTCGTTTGTTCCGATGAATCCCTTGGGATAAGCTGTATAGTCAATATCAGCAGTAAGTTTTGCCTTTACAGACTGATTGCTATTATTTACAATAACAGAGAACCAGTACAAATCCTTTGCACTACCGATGTTGTAGAAGCCTTCGGCATCAGCAGCAAAAGATTCACCAGCTACCCATGACACCTTGCCTGTGTTTGTATTCAGGGTGATGGTATAATACTGCCAGTCGGTATTCACAGGATTCCATTTCTTTTCAGTTTCAGCCTGGTATTCAGACTCACCAATTTCTGCGATTGCCATGCTTGCTTCCTCTGTTGAAGGATAAATGGCTGTCCAACTGCCCAAAGCGGTGCAAATATAGAAACCATTGCCAGCAGCAGCGCCGCCATTTTTCAGAATACCTGTCCACTCATAGACACCAGGAGTAGCAGTCTCCGTCAACTGTGTCAATTTACGGGCATCACCTGTAACCCAACCACAAGGAGTTGCGTCACCTACAAGATAATACTCATCTGCCCAGCAAGTAATACCCACTGCGAGGAGCATGAAACTCAGTAAAAACTTTTTCATTTAATTGTGTGTTTTAAATTATAAAATGTTGTGAACTAAACAAAGTTAGCGACAAATTTACTCTCTTTTTTGCAAATCACAAAATAAAAAATAGTTTTTCTTGAAAAAAAAGAAAGCAAGCCAGAAAAACTCCAAGCTTGCTTTCTTTATATATCAAACAATTATAATCAATAAAACATTCCGCACGAATGGGTCTTTAACATCACCACTCCTCGTCCCAAACGTTCCTGCCGGAAATAACGGTGTTCTCTCGTGTAAGGATTTCATCTCCTGTTAACTCGATATCGCCGTTTAATGTCAAACTCGTAGCCTCCAATACGGCACGATTAGCGTGGAGTGATACCACGATAACCTCTGGTGAATTATATATCTTTTTCATATCATCGGCCTCTCCCCCCGCCCTATGGCCTCACCCCTAACCCCTTTCCCGTGGGAGAAGGGAACTATTTAGAGCAAGGCTAATAAGTAGAGTTTTGAGGACTTATTTCTTTATTTGTTACTATTCATTCTTTTCTTTCAAGTTCCCCTCCCTCACGGATAAGTTCCCCTCCCTCACGGATAAGTTCCCCTCCCTCACGGATAAGTTCCCCTCCCTCACGGGGGAGGGGTTAGGGGTGAGGCCGGGGTGAGGCCGGGGTGAGGCTGCTTTAATACATTACCTTCTTACCACCAACGATGTTGATGCCCTTCTGCAGCTTGTTCAGACGCTGACCAGCCAAGTTGTAAATTGCTCCCTCGCCTTTGGAGAGGGCTGGGGTGAGGCTTTCAATGGCGGTCTCGTCATCATCGATAGAGAATCCTAAGAACTCCTTGGTGCTTGCATTGGTATTCAGGTAGCACTTACCGGCAGGAATGATTTCACCATCCTTAACCTTGTAGAATCCAACAACAGAATTCTTATTACCAAGAGCATAAATACCTGTAGCACCAACCACAGAACCATCAGAAGCGAGAAGCTTATTGTTAGCTATTACCTCATCACTGACACCAGCATAGTCAAACTCAAGGTCATAAGTACCTGCAGCATTTGCTTTCACAATTACAGGGGTACCTGCAGGAGCATCCTGAATCTCCTCCAAATGAACAGAGCTTGCTCCAACACTTGTGGGTACGTATGCTGTCAGTGTCGCAGGGAAGCTTACATCGCGAGTCGGAACATATGTTGCATACAGAGCACTGGAAACTCTTACAAAAGGAGTTTTTGTAAGGCTAATATTACCTAATGCAACGTTACCAGCTGACTTTTCTGTGTATACCCACTTGATGAATCGTACATTCGTTGCAAGTTCAATATCGACAGTCTTTGTATTTCCAAGTTCTGTATATGTTGCAAGATCGGAATAGTTCTCGCCATCAACTGAAGTCTGAACTTTGAAAGTACTGGTACTTCCCTGAGAGAATCCATTGCCCTTAATGTCAAATGACAATGTACCTGGAACCTCATTAATTCTTAAGATAACATAGTCACCTGTGCCATCAAACTTCAATTTTGGAGAGGAATTATAGTCTGAACCGAGATCATTTTGAATCAGTCCATATGTAGCTTCAATATTAGACCTACCGCCATCAAATGTAAATGGCAGATCAGCTGCACCGTTCTTCTTCTGGGTAATTGTAACTACTTTGTCCTCTGCACCTGTATAGGAAAGCGTAATAGTAGCAGTACGTTGTGCGCCAGTATTGGCTTCAGCTGTAAATGTAATTTTGTTATTTACAGCGTCTACCTGAACATTGCTAATCCAGTTTCCTGTTGTAATAGCTGCAATGAGTTGTGCTGATGTGGGGTTATCAATTGTATATGTGATCTCACCAGATGTGGCATCATAGTTAATAGATACATTATTTGCATTGATGAGGGGAGTTTCCGACTGATCTATACTCACAAGGTGGTTTCCTTCTGCAAGTTCATATGTAGAACCGTACTTCGTTAATGTACCATAAATCACTACTACGTCGTTGACCTTTACGTCAGTCGTAGCGGTAAAGTTTGTGTTGTTAAGATTCTTACCTTTGTATGCTTCCAGTTTATTAGTCTCTGTACCATCATCAGAAATCCAGTAGTTCATTTTGCCACTACTTAGGTTAGAACCACCTGTGCAAACAATACCTGTTACATATACATTCGTCAAACCTACATTTGCGTCAATAGCATTTCGTGCATCTGCTACTGTATAAGGATCTTGTTCCGTTCCTGCATGCTCTAAAGAAACAATTGTGTATGCAGCAGTGGCAACAGGGCTAGAAGCGTTGCCTTTGATAGCAATAGCCTTGATGGTTGTGTTGGTATTTACAGCAATAGGTCCTGTATAAGGTGTGCTTGAACTTGTTGGGTCGCTTGGGTTTTCTCCCATTGTATAATATATGACTGCTTCATTGTCCGTACAAGATATAGTAACATTTTGTGCAGAGGTATATGCGCCTGCAGCAGGAGAGAATGCAGGAGTGGCAACACCTGTTGCCTTTGTGCCAGTAAGTACAATATCATCTAGGCGCACATTGCTTGTTGTCGTGGCTTCAAATTCGATTGTTATTGAAGTCATATTCGTTGTTATTCCTGTAAAGGTCGTGGTCTGTTGTCCAACTTCCGATGGTTTTAATGTTTGACCACCACTAACACCTGTTGTAGGACTGGATACTTTTAACGATTGTTTGTTCTGATAATATGTTAATGTTAAGGTACCCTCAAAATTGTCAAGGGGAATTACTGCTACAAATTTGCCGCCTGCAGCACCCGTACCACCTCCTTTCTTGCCTACCATAAGCTCTGGTGCAGATGCACCTTCAGCTAAGTTCTCACTCATTATTTTGGTGTTTCCTGGAGAAGATCCTGCTCCATTTACACAAGAGTATGTAACTCCCGCATAGGCATTATTTGTGGGAGCTGTAGGCGTTGCATTTCCGGAAAGTCCGTCAAAATTTTCACTCCATATTGTCACCACATCTGCCCAAGCAGAACTTACTCCCCCCACTACTAGGGCACATAGTAGGAGCATTGATTTAAGTAATCTTTGTTTCATGATTGTAAATATTTAAAGTTAGAAATACGTGTCGCGTAATGTATAATGTGTGCTTACACTTAAGTACTCCGCAAATTTACGATTTATATTTAAACCGCCAAAACATTAACATAATTTTAATAAAAATTTATATTTCAATGCTAGTATTACAATCTTTCTACATCAGCGGAGAGAAATCATCTTGTGTAATACGGAACCACGAATTTACTTCCAATCAGAAAAGAAAAGTCTTCTTTCCTTTTGCTTTTCTCTCGCTTAATCGCGACTTTGACTGGCGTCGAAGGTACTATCGCTCGGAAAAGCAAAAGAAAAACGAATTTTCCTTTTGCTTTTCTCTCGCTTAATCGTACCTTTGTCCTCAAAATATGAAGTGATGATGAAACAAGACGTTGTAATTAGCCAAAATCTGCAAGAGGACTTACAGCAAGCTATAAGTCGCTGTGCCCACGATAAACTGTTTGTACTTACCGATACCACCACGCTAAAACTCTGTTGGCCGGTAATAAAGGATTATCCTTACCTGCAAGGTGCGCAGATGATTACCATTGGTGCTACCGATGAGAACAAGACGCTGCAGACACTGGCTTCCGTCTGGGAATCCCTACAGCAGGGTGGCGCTACACGTCACAGTTTGCTCATCTGCTTGGGCGGCGGCATGGTAACAGATCTGGGAGGCTTCGCTGCCAGCACCTTCAAGCGCGGCATTCAGTATATCAACATCCCCACTACCCTACTAAGTATGGTAGATGCCAGCGTGGGCGGAAAGACGGGCATCAACTTTGGCGGTCTAAAGAACGAGATAGGCGTCTTCAACTGTGCCAGCACCGTCATCCTGTGTGCTGAGTTCCTTCGCACCCTGGACGATTACAACATTCGCTCTGGCTATGCCGAAATGCTTAAGCACGGCATCATCAGCAATACAGAAAACTGGGCAGAGCTTATCACTTTTGACTTGGATAATATAGACTACGCCCACCTGCAGCAGATGGTAGCCAAGAGCGTAGCTATCAAGGAGCGTATAGTAGAAGAGGACCCAACGGAGAAAGGTATCCGCAAAGCACTGAACCTGGGTCATACCGCCGGTCATGCAATAGAGAGTTTGGCTTTGGCTGAGAACCGTACCGTTCTGCACGGCTATGCCGTAGCTTGGGGATTGGTTTGCGAATTGTATCTGAGCGCCAAGCGTCTCAACTTCCCCAAGGATAAACTGAGCCAAACACTGCAGTTCATAAAGGAAACCTACGGTGTGTTCACCTTCGACTGTAAGCAGTACGACCGCCTGTATCAGTTTATGCAGCACGATAAGAAGAATCAGTCGGGCATCATCAACTTCACACTTATGGCCAATATTGGCGACATACGCATCAATCAGACTGCCAATCAGGAAGAGATTCAGGATATGCTCGATTTCTATCGAGAGAGCATGGGATGCTGACGCAGTCGTTAAAAAATGAAAAAAGTGCCAACTTTGCCGGCAACACATTAAACCATATCACCTGGGGTGCGTCTTAGAGTTAGGCTTGAGGCATTAGGTATTAGACTTTAGTCCCCCTTTTTGAATATAAAATTTTGAATTAACATATCGATGAAACGTACCTTATTATATTTGTTGGTGATGATTCTCTGCCCCTTGACAATGGCGGCACAGAAAATTACAGTGAGCGGATTGATAATGGATGGCAGCAACAACGAGCCGTTAGCCGGCGCTACCGTAGTGCTGCTACAACCCAAGGATAGCACACAGGCCAGTGGAGCCTTGTCTGGATCGGACGGTAAGTTTACCCTTCCATCAGTAAAAGCAGGAAGCTACATTTTCCGTATCTCTTTTGTAGGCTATGTCTCACAATACAAGAACCTGACATTACCCAAGGGTAACAAGACAATAAACTTAGGCACCTTTACCCTGGAGGAAAACAGCAAGATGCTGAAGGAGACGGAAGTGGTGGCTAAGTTGGCTCAGGTAGAGATGAAGGCCGATACCTTTATATATAATGCAGATGCTTACCGTCTGACCGAAGGTTCTATGCTGGAGGAACTGGTGAGGAAACTGCCAGGTGCCGAAGTAGATGATGACGGTAACATAAAACTCAACGGTAAGAATATCAGTAAGATTATGCTGGAGGGTAAGGAGTACTTCCAGAACGATACTAAGATGGCCATGAAGAACCTGCCTTCCAAACTCATCAAGAAACTGAAGGCCTATGACCGTAAGAGTGACTATACCCGTATCACTGGCATTGATGACGGCGAGGAGGAAACAGTGCTCGACCTGACTGTAAAGAAAGGTATGAAGGACGGATGGGTAGGTAATCTCGACGCCGCCTACGGTACTGCCGACCGCTACTCGGGCAATTTCAACGTAAACCGTTTTCTGGACAACAGCTACACCTCAATAGTTGGTAGCCGCAACAACACCAACGATGGCAGAGGCCGATGGGGCGGTGGCAACAACGGCATCACCACCAGCACCATGGGTGGTATAACCTTTGCATGGGAGAACGGAAAGCCCGACTATTCGGCTGGTCTTCTGAAGATAGGCGGTAACGTGCGTTACAGCAGACGCGACAGCGAGAGTGAAAGCCGCACCAACCAAGAGATGTTCCTGCCTGACGGAAAGAGCCAGTTCTCCAACTCTAAAAGCAAGGGACAGAACATGAATCAGGATATAAATGCGAACTTCCGTTTCGAATGGTTCCCCGACAGTCTGACCAACATTCTGTTCCGTCCCAACTACAGCCATTCCAATGGCAACAACTATTCTGAGAACCACAGCGTAACTTTCAATGAGAGTCCCTTTGAGGCTGGGCTGACAGATCCCGTGGAGGAGTATAAGAGTTGGGCAGACCCCAATAAGATCAGAGTAAACGGCAACGAGCGTTTCAATAATGGCAATAACTGGAGCAATAATATAAACGGTGACTTGCAGATTAACCGCCGACTGGCAGTACCCGGACGTAACCTCACCCTGAACTTAGGCGGTTCGTACAGCGAGAGCAACAACCAGTCATATAGCCGTTCGATGGTTAATTATTTCCAGCGGAACAACGAAAAAACGGCTACATACCAGAATACGGAATCGCCCTCAAAGAACTACGACTATATGGGGCGTCTTAGCTATACGGAACCCATCCTGAAAGGTACCGTTGTTCAGGCCAGCTATCGGGCTCAGTACAGATTTCAGGATAGCGACCGCGAGATGATGGTGTACGACCAACTGGAAAAAGCACTGGAAGAGAAGGGACTTACGGATGTCACAGCACTGGATCTGTACAACGGTACATACAACGGACTGGACTTCTCTAACTACGGTATAGACCTGACCCAGCTTACACGTGATGCTCAGAACAGCCAATATGCTACGTACCGTGAGTTGAATCAGTCGGTAAACCTGATGCTACGCCATACCAGCAAGTTAGAGAACGGGCAGGAACTGCGCTTCAATATGGGAGTGGACTTCCAACCCCAACGCACCGATATGGAATATCAAAAGGGCGTCGTAGATACTTCTATCGTTCGCCATATCCAGAACTGGGCGCCACGCTTTAACCTGCGTTGGAAAATCAGTGATACCAGCCAGCTACGTATCCGCTACAACGGAAGTATGAGCCAGCCCTCGATGGTAAACCTGATAGAGGTAATGGATACCAGCAACCCTCTGTATGTAAGTACAGGTAACTCTGGACTGAAGAGTTCCTGGAGCGACCGCTTCAACATTGATTACAACGACTACATCACAGACCGTCAGATGGGATGGAACATCAGCGCCTGGGGTAATATCAACCGACGCAGTATCAGCAATGCCACTATCTATGATACGGAAAGCGGTAGAAGCTACAGCAGACCTATGAACATAGACGGAGGGTGGAATGCAGGTGCCTGGATGGGATTCAACACAGCCCTTGACACAAAGAAGCGTTTCAACCTGAGCTTCAACCAGAATATCAGCTACGCCAACAACGTGGGCTACATCAGCAGCAATCTGGACGAAAATGCCAAGCAGTTTATCGAAGGCGACCTGGATATGAACGGTCTCTTTAACTATATGGACCAAAAAGGCTTGCTGCAGAAAGCCAATACACGCAGCACCAATCTGGGAGAGAGCCTGCGTCTGAACTTCCGCAACGATCTGTTGGAGGTTGGCGTAAACGGCGGTATGAACTACCAGCATGCACGCAACGACATGCAGCAGACAGGCAACCGAGACACTTGGTCATTTAACTACGGTGGTAACATCGTCCTGAACATGCCCTGGAATATGCAGTTCAGTAGCGACATCTCTCAGCAGAGCCGTCGCGGTTATGACGACAAGACCATGAATACCAACGAGCTTATCTGGAATGCTCAGATAAGCCAGAACTTCCTAAAGCAGAAGAATGCAACGGTAAGCGTACAATGGTTTGATATCCTGAAGCAACGCAGCAGTATCAGCAGAAACTACAGCGCAACTAACCGCAGCGATACATGGACCAATGCCATCCATAGCTACGTAATGGTACACTTTATCTACCGCTTCAACCTGGTTGGCGACAAGCAAACACGTCGTGCAGGCGGCTTTGGCGGAGACCGTGGTGGCTTTGGTGGTGACCGTGGCAGCTGGGGAGGCGGCGGTGGCTGGGGAGGCAACCGCGGCAACTGGGGTGGCGGAGGAGGAAGATTCTAAATCCCCCGCTTACTTAAAGAAGGAGAAGTTTACACTCCCGTAGGCTCTGTGGTCAACGAAACGGGGGTGCTGAGAGAAATCCTGTGTTTTTCCGTGCTCAAGAACAAAGAGCCCGTCCTCGCGCAACAATTGGCGTGAGAGAACGATATCCGGCAATTGCTCCAACTGAGGAAGTGCATATGGAGGATCGGCAAAGATGAAGTCGAACTGCTCGTGACACTTGCTCAAAAATCGAAATACATCAGCCTTGACAGGAAAAGCATTAAGGTCCTGCAGTTTTTCCACGAAACCACGGATAAAACTGTAATGCAAAGCATCGGCCTCTACAGATACCACACGACTGCAACCACGACTGAGCAACTCCAACGTGATACTACCTGTGCCTGAGAAGAGGTCAAGGGCTGTAGGCTCTTCATCAAAATCGATATAGCCCTGAAGTACATTAAAGAGATTCTCCTTCGCGAAGTCTGTTGTAGGACGCGCCTTGAAACTGCGAGGCACATCGAAATGACGACCCTTATATTTTCCTGTTATAACTCGCATACTGTAGTCTTTGGAATAAAACGTTGTAGCTGTTGCTGCAACTCAGCACTGGAATTGTTCAGATACAAAGGCTGTTTCAACTCTTCCATCTGGAGGCTCCTCCATACACCCATAATATAATAAAGACGGTCGGCGTCATTATCTACATTAAAGGTGGATGCATAATACAGACGCTGCTCCTTAAAACAGCAGACAAGAAGATTCTTGGGAGCAATCATAGCATAGAAATGTATGCTACGGTCCTGCTTCTTGCGATCGGCATTGGCAATGTTTTCTATCGCCCTACCCTCCAGACTGACAATCTCAACATCTGGATAGATGTCTTGAACCGTCTGTAAAAGCTCTTGGTTTACAGAGAAAAGTTCAACGACCTCTAATGAAGGAAGAATCTGATAGTGAACCTCTGCCTTATTGACTTTCAACGAAGGAAAGGTAAGGTTGTAAAGCGGAAACACTTCCTCACGACGGAAGTATTCCAAGGGAACACACGTACTGGGCGAAAGAACAAGGAGTTCCACCTGCTGAAACGTATATTCCATAAGATGAGGACGCTTGAGCGCTTGCTCAAGCAACTGGTACAACGGAGTACGGCCATCGGCAGTTACATCCTCCTTTTGTACCAGAGAATTATCTGAGGTAAATAGGATAGACAAAGAAAATCCATCCGAGAATAGTCGGATGGATAATCTATATGTGTTAAGCAGATTACTCCCAGTTACCTGCATTGTTATTCCAGTTGTTACCGGCATCACCGATCTTCAGACCAGCATATGCACCCTTGGCATCAGCTTCCTCTGCACGGTTGTAGATAAGACGCTTACCCTGCTTACCCATACCCTTAAGGAAGGAACTGTCAGGAGCGTTGCACTCCATTACCATCTGGATAGCACCAGAACGTGTAGTGTTGGGAACAGCAATAATCTCGAAGGTGTCACCACCTGAGAAAGGAATGTAACGCATAGAGTCTGCTACAAAGCCCTCATAGTTGTAGAGAGAGTCCTTGAGTGAAACCCAAACAGTATCACGACGGAAGTTCTGCAAGCCGTTGGCAATAATAGCAGCCTGATCACCGCTGTTTACTATCTCAGCAGCCTTGCTTTCTGTAAGACCTGCATCCATCTGCTTATCGCTAAGCACACCCTGCTTCATCACTACAGGAAGTTTGCCAGTCTCAATAAAGTTGATAAGTACAGACCAGTCTGCACAATACTCGCCAAACTGAGCCTTGTAGGCTTCCTCTGCACTACGGATTTCCATCAGACGTGCCTTTACAACAGCTTCACGAGCAGAAACATCGGCAGAAAAATCCTCGGTGTCTTGGATGCTTCGCCATGTGATGAAGAGCAAACCAACAGCACAAACACCTAGAAATACATTAATTAGCTTCTTGTTCATATTGTTATTTGTATTTTATTTTGTATATTCGCATCGCAAAAGTAAAAAATTTAATTCACATAAACGATATTTCGTACTTTTTTTTCAGGAAGAATGATGATAAGTGATGAATTAGGTGCTTTAATTAAAGGGAATTTCGCGCACGAACCAACATTTGAGCAAGAAATGGTGGTTGCCAAGTGGGAAGAGTTCCTGCTTAGCAGAAACCCTCATACGCTGTTCCTGCTGAAGGGTTATGCGGGTACCGGAAAAACGTCACTTATCGCTGCACTGGTGAAGACACTAATCCAACTGAAACAGCCTGTAATGCTATTAGCTCCTACGGGAAGAGCGGCCAAGGTTTTCTCCTCCTATGCCAATGCTCCTGCCTATACCATTCACAAACGCATTTACCGTCAGAAATCCATCGTTGATATGGACAACTTCCAGACGGATATCAATTTGCATAAGCATACGCTTTTCATTGTGGATGAGGCATCCATGATTTCCAATGAGGGGTTGTCCGGCTCTATGTTCGGAACAGGACGACTGCTGGATGACCTGATGCAATACGTCTATTCCTGCGAGGGATGCAGATTGATTCTGGTAGGTGATACGGCACAGTTGCCTCCAGTAGGCGAAGAAGAAAGTCCTGCCCTGAACAGGTACGTTCTGGAAGGATACAACCTGGATGTTACGGAAGTCCACCTGACTGAGGTGGTAAGACAGGAACAGGAGTCTGGTATCCTATGGAACGCCACACACCTGAGACAACTGATGCAAGATGAGTTGTTCTACGAGTTCCCCCGCATGCATGCCAGCTTCCCCGATGTCTGTGTAATGCCCGGGGATGAACTGATAGAAGCATTAGAGAACAGTTACCATCAGTGCGGGACCGACCAAACTGTCGTAGTAACACGAAGTAACAAACGGGCTAATATATTCAACAACGGCATAAGGGCAAGAATCCTGGATTATGAAGAGGAACTGTCCGGAAACGACCTGGTAATGGTGGCCAAGAACAACTATTACTGGACAAGCCTCACGCCTAGCCCTCTCCAAGGAGAGGGAAAATCAAGAAAGCCTTCCTCCTCGGGGGAAGGTTTGGAAGGGGGCTCTTTCATTGCCAACGGCGATGTGGCCATGGTGAGACGTTTCAGAAACGAGCGGGAATTCTATGGCTTTAGGTTTGCTGATGTCACATTGCGGTTCCCTGACTATGACAACATGGAACTGGACGTTACAGTCCTGTTAGATACACTACAGAGTGAGGCACCTGCCCTAACCCGCCAACAACAGGAACAACTCTTCAATGCCGTATGGGAGGATTATCCGGAAATTCGCGACAAACGCGAGCGAATGAAACGCCTTCGCCAAGATCCCTATTACAATGCCCTTCAGATAAAGTACGCCTATGCTATTACCTGTCATAAGGCACAGGGCGGACAGTGGCAACATGTCTATATTGATCAGGGATATATCACGGAGGACATGCTCTCGCCCGATTATTTTCGTTGGCTTTACACTGCCCTTACTCGCGCTACAGAGAAAGTATATTTGGTAAACTGGCCCAAGGAACAGATAGAATAAAAGAAAAGCCCCTGCGAAAGGGGCTTTGCTGTTAATTATGCTGTAAGAATCTCAATGAGTTTCTCTACTGCTGCATGAATGCCTTCGGGGTTCTTACCACCGGCAGTAGCGAAGTGAGGCTGACCGCCGCCACCACCCTGGATGAGCTTGGCTGCTTCGCGGATATTCTTGCCGATATTTACACCGGTAGCAACAACACTGTCTGATGCAGCTGCAGTAAGCAAAGGCTTACCCTCGGCAACAGAACCGATGACCACCAGACTGTTCTCTACCTCAGCACGGAGTTGGAAGGCAATATCCTTAACGAACTCAGCACCAAGAGGAGTAATGGCGCTTAACACCTTGATTCCATTAACCTCCTTCTGCTTAGCAATCATTTCCTGCTTCAAACCGGCAGCTTTCTCACGCATTACTTCTTCCACCTGCTTCTTCAGCTCGGCATTGTCGTTGATAGCCTTGCGGATAGTACCCACCAAGTCGGGAGCATTGTTAAAGAAGCTGCGAAGCTCTGCCAAGAGATCCTGCTGCTTGTCGAGCACATCCTCCACAGCCTTACCTGTAATAGCCTCGATACGACGAACACCAGCAGCGATGCTGCTCTCAGAGATAATGCGTACCATACCGATACAACCTGTACTCTTGGCATGGCAACCGCCACAGAACTCTATACTGCTACCGAACTGTACAACACGTACCTTGTCGCCATACTTCTCACCAAAGAGGGCAACAGCACCCAACTTCTTAGCCTCCTCGATAGGAGTATCACGGTACTCCTGTAAGGGTAGGTTCTGACGGATACGTTCGTTGACCAAATGCTCTACCTCACGAATCTGCTCGGGAGTTACTTTCTCGAAATGAGAGAAGTCGAAGCGCAGATAATCAGGTGTTACCAATGAACCCTTCTGCTCTACGTGGCTGCCCAACACTTCTTTCAGTGCCTCATCCAACAGGTGAGTACAAGAGTGGTTGGCCTCGATGGCACGACGACGGTCCACATCCACGCAAGCCATGAACTCTGCCTCGGGATTGGTGGGAATGCGAT
>Ga0265298_10007677_pt1 | contig 13063 bp, 14 predicted proteins | sample AusTroGonzalo_MG_3_FD_193486 | JGI IMG/M metagenome (GOLD analysis project Ga0265298, IMG submission 193486) | Bovine rumen microbial communities from tropical cattle in Woodstock, Queensland, Australia - Gonzalo_01 | ecosystem: Host-associated > Mammals > Digestive system > Stomach > Rumen ... | reverse complement strand
AAGCCAATCGTCTGAACATCCCCGTTATCGCAATGGTTGATACATGTTGCGACCCGACCACGATTGATTATGTGATTCCGGCCAACGACGATGCGGCTAAATCCATCCAGCTCATCACCGAGACCCTCTGCGCCGCTGTGGCCGAAGGACTCGAGGAGCGCAGGATCGAGAAGGAAAAGGAGAAAGAGGAAGTTCCCGCCAAGGAAGAGGCTGCTCCTGTCAAGCGCGTCCGCGCCCGCAAGAACGCCGCCAAGGAAGAAGCTCCCGCTGAAGAACCCAAGACCGAAGAGTAACCCGTAAAACCCTGACACAATGGAAATCAAAGCAGCAGATGTCGCTAAATTGCGCAAGATGACCGGTGCCGGCATGATGGATTGCAAGAAGGCTCTCGTTGAGGCTGAAGGCGATTTCACCCGCGCACAGGAGATTATCCGTGAGAAAGGCAAGCTCGTGGCCGCCAAGCGTGCTGACCGCGAGACCACCGAAGGTGCCGTGAAGGCCCGCGTGGCCGAGGGTAAGGGTATCCTCGTCTGCCTGGGTTGCGAGACCGACTTCGTGTCGCAGAACGCTGAGTTCCAGGCCCTGGCTAACGCCATCGCCGACGCCGCCATCGCCGCCTGCCCGGCCGACCTCGAAGGCCTGAAGGCCACGAAGATGGCCAATGGTGAGACCGTCGAAGACGCTATCTCCCAGCAGACTGGCAAGAGCGGTGAGAAGCACTCCCTCGCTTTCTACGGTAAGCTCGAAGCCCCTTATGTGGCTTCCTACGTGCACACCACCAATGGCAAGCTCGGCGCCATCGTCGCCTTCAACAAGAAGATCGACGAGGATCTCGCCAAGGGTATCGCCATCCAGGTCGTGACCATGAACCCGGTGTCCGTGTCCGCTGAGGATTGCCCGGCCGAGGTCATCGAGAAAGAGCGCCAGGTCGCCGTCGAGAAGACCAAGGAAGAGCAGGTCCGCAAGGCTGTTGAGAACGCCCTGAAGAAAGCGGGCATCAACCCGGCTCACTGCGACAGCGAAGACCACATCGAGAGCAACACCGCCAAGGGTTGGCTCACGCCGGAGCAGGCCCAGCAGGCCCGCGAGATCATCGCCAAGGTCTCTGCCGAGAAGGCAGCCAACCTGCCGGAGCAGATGATCCAGAACATCGCCAACGGCCGCGTCCAGAAGTTCTTCAAGGAGAGCACGCTGGAGCAGCAGGAATACCAGATGGGCGATGGCAAGACCCCGGTGAAGGATGTCCTGGCCGCAGCCGACAAGGATGCGAAGATCCTGGCTTTCTACCGCTTCTCGCTGACCGACGAGTAAAAAGATGCCCGGTCAGCCGGGCATGAAGATTCAAAAAAAAGGAGCCGTGAGGCTCCTTTTTTTATTTGATGACGCCAAGTTCCTTGCCGATCTTGGTGAAAGCCTCGACGCATTTGTCGAGGTGCTCTTTCTCATGTCCGGCCGAAACCTGGACGCGGATGCGGGCCTGCCCCTTCGGGACCACCGGATAGTAGAAGCCGGTGACGTAGATGCCTTCTTCCTGGAGCCGGGCCGCCATCTTCTGCGAGAGCGGAGCGTCATACAGCATCACGGCGCAGATGGCCGACTGCGTGGGTTTGATGTCGAAGCCCGCCGCTTTCATCTTGCCGATGAAGTACTCGGTATTGGCGTGGAGCTTGTCCTGCAGCGCGTTGGTGGAACTCATCATCTCAAACATCTTGATGCCGGCAGCAGCGATCATCGGCGGAATCGAGTTGGAGAACAGATACGGGCGGGAACGCTGGCGCAGCATGGCGATGATCTCCTTCTTGCCGGTGGTGAATCCGCCCACGGCGCCGCCGAAACTCTTGCCGAGCGTGCCGGTCAGGATCTCGATCTTGCCGCGCAGGTTGAACTGTTCGGTGGTACCGCGGCCGGTACGGCCGACAACGCCGGCGGAGTGCGATTCGTCGACCATCACCATGGCGTTGTATTTGTTGGCCAGGGCGTAGATCTTGTCGAGCGGAGCCACGTTACCATCCATCGAGAAGACACCGTCGGTGACAATGAGGCGGTGACGCTGGGCCTGGGCCGTCTTGAGGCAGTTTTCCAGTTCTTCCATGTCCGCATTGGCATAGCGGTAGCGCTGGGCTTTGCAAAGGCGCACGCCATCGATAATGGAGGCATGGTTGAGGGCGTCGGATATGATGGCGTCGTGCTCATCGAGCAGGGGCTCGAAAACGCCGCCGTTGGCATCGAAGCAGGAGGCGTAGAGAATGGCGTCTTCCGTGCCGAAAAACTCGGAAATCTTCTTCTCCAATTCCTTGTGGAGGTCGCCCGTGCCGCAGATGAACCGGACGGAAGACATTCCGTAGCCGTGCGTGTCGAGCGCCTTCTTGGCCGCTTCCACCAGCTGGGGGTTGTTGGCGAGCCCCAGATAGTTGTTGGCGCAGAAATTCAGGACTTCCTTGCCAGGCGCCACTTTGATGGCTGCCTGCTGGGCGGAGGTGATGACACGTTCTTCTTTATACAAGCCGGCTTCCCGGATGGATTGAAGTTCGGCTTCAAGATACTTTTGATAATCGTTATACATGATAGAGTGCTTTCAGTATTACAAATATATGAAAATTTGGGTTTTTCGGCAAAAATTACTTACTTTGCATCATATATACGCTTTAACCAAAACCAAGTCATTATGGAAGACATTGCTTCAAAAGTCATCTCGATTATCGTCTATAAGTTAGGTGCTGAAGAATCTGAAGTGACGCCGACCGCCAGTTTTAAAAACGACCTCGGTGCTGATTCGCTCGATACCGTCGAGCTTGTCATGGAGTTCGAGAAAGAGTTCAACATAACGATTCCGGATGATGTAGCCGAGAAGATTTCGACCGTTCAGGACGCCATCGACTACATCAAAGAGAACGTTCAATAGACTGCATGGCGAAGCGGGTCGTCATCACCGGGATCGGCACCATCAACCCCTTGGGCAAGAATGTTGCGGAGTATTTCCGTAACTTGGACCTAGGTGTAAGCGGTGCCCGGATGACCCAACGGATCGATACGACGCCCTTCAAGACCAAATTTGCCTGTGAGATTCCGGATTATGATCCGGAAGGTTTCCCCGAGGCTTTCGACCGCAAGGATGCACGCCGGACCGACCCGTTCACGCAATACGCGATGATTGCGGCCTATGAGGCGGTCCAGGACAGCCAGCTCGACCTTGACCATATCGATCTCCGACGTATCGGCGTGGTTGTAGGCTCTGGTGTCGGTGGCATCAATACCTATACAGAGGAGATCCACGACTTTTTCGCGAGTGACTACCCGCGGTTCAGTCCGTTCCTGATCCCGAAGTTCATCACCAACATCGCATCGGGCCACATCGCCATCAAGTATGGCTTCCGCGGCCCCAATTTCGGCGTATCCTCAGCTTGTGCCACTTCGGCTCACGCCATCCTGACGGCGGCTTCCCAGATCCAGCTGGGGCGCGCCGACATCATGATTTCCGGCGGCACCGAGGCGCCGATCTCCATTCCCGGCATCGGCGGCTTCAATGCAGCCCACGCCCTCTCCACCAACAACGACGAGTACCTGACCGCTTCACGCCCGTTCGACGCCACACGCGACGGCTTCGTGATGGGAGAGGGGGCCGCTATCCTGGTCGTGGAGGACTATGAGCACGCGCTGCGGCGCGGCGCCCACATGTATGCGGAGATCGCCGGAATCGGCATGACCTGCGACGCTTGGCATATCACCGCACCGCGCGAGGACGGCGAAAGTGCCGGCGACGCCATGGAGCTGGCGCTCCGGGAGGCCGGACTGACGCCTGCCGACGTCGATTACATCAATGCCCACGGCACTTCGACACCGCTGGGCGACCTGGCCGAACTGCACGCCATCCAGCGCGTCTTCGGCGATGAGGCCTATAAGGTGAATATCAGTTCCACCAAGTCGATGACCGGCCACATGATGGGCGCGGCTGGCGCGGCAGAAGCCCTGGCGTGCATCCACGCCATCCGTGACGGTGTGATTCCTCCCACCGTCCATTTCCGCTTTGAAGACGAACGCATCGACTACCGGATGAACCTCACGCTCAACGAGCGCCAGGAGCGCCGCGTCCGCGTCGCCCTCAGCAACAATTTCGGTTTCGGCGGGCAGAACGCCAGCCTCGTTTTCCGCGCTATTTAAGGACAGCGAAAGTCAGTCTGAGTTCGGGATGGCGCACATCGCCCATTCCATTGAGACAGCCTTGCGAATAGTAAAAGTAATCCGCGTAGTAGGACGTCACGCCCGTATACGAACTGTAGGAGGACTGGGTTGACATGATCCACAGGTCGTCGTCTGCCGTGATCTTCGAGCGGTCGCGTTTCAGCAGGTCCTGCAGCCAGAATGTGATGTTCGACGTGTAGCAGAGCTTGGAGCGGTCGAGCGAGCCGGCTTCCAGCGTGTCGTCGTTGATCTCGTCGATGGGAGAGAAGAATACCTTATGGTCCCCGCGGGTCCGCTGGCAGGGGTAGAGGGATCTGGGATAATAGTCGAACTGTTTGTAGTCGCCGTAGTACTCGAACGGGAACGACACAGTAGCCTTGGCAATGATCAGGTTTCCCTTCGGGATCTGGTTGGCCGCCGCCCAACTATCCATCAGGTCGCGCAGCCGGAGGGCGTCGATATGGGGTTTGATGCCGCAGAGGCCCTCTGCGTAAATGCCGTCGATGGCATCATCCGTTTCCAGGTCCCGGGCGCCGGAGGTACTGACATTGACGCAGAAGTATGCGCCGAGGGAGAACGTGGCGGACGAGCGTTTGCGATAGCCGTTGTCGTCGTCATAGTCGTACGTCAGGATGATGGACGATGACGACAGGTCGAAAACGTTGAGCCGGCCTCCTTCGGTACCTTCGAGGGGATCGTCGCAACGGAAGTACAGGCCCTTGAAGGCTTTCATGAAGAGCTCTGAGCTGTCGAGCGTGGCCATCGGGATCCGGAACAGTTCTTCGCCGAGCTTAGGGTTGAGGTTGACGGCATAGCTTTCACCGCCCGCATATACCACACCGCCCGTCGTGAGGACTTCGTGGTCATAGTCAGCGGCGGTGATGCTGTTGTTGTAGACCATCGTGGAATCGAGGTCTTTCTTCAGGCGATGGACATAGATGTTCTGCGGGATATAGCGCTGGGTGGGATCGACCACCTGGGCGGAGTCGAGTGCGAGGCTGAGCACCAGGCTGTGGACGCTCGGATTCTTGCCCCAGATGATGGAATCGTAGGCAGCCGTGACCGATACGGCGGCATCCGAACGGAAGAGGCCGAACTGGTCGGAACGGATGGATCCGATGGTGCTGCTTTGCAGGATGGACGTCTGCAGGCTGTCCGCCATCTTCATTCCGACGGGCAGGTCGATGGTGGCGGTGCGGATGGTGATATCCTGATTGGTGGGCACCAGCGCGGAGCCCAGGGTATTGTCAACGGTGATGCACGATGTGAGGCAGGATAAGGCCAGCAGGGTGGCCAAAGCAATCGAAACCCCTCTATTTTTCATTCTATCGCTTGTCTTTTAACAGATCGTCGTAAAATTGGTCGTAGTGGCGGACGTACTGGCCTTCTTCCCGGTCGATGGGTGCGTAGGGCAGGATGGGAAGCTTCCGCTGCCGGGCTGCTTCGACAAGCCGGGGATCGATTTCAGGAACGCCGGCAATGATGCCGTCCGCATACTGGATGGCCAGTTTCGCAAGATTTATGCCAACGGGGTCGGCGAGCACCGCCACGTCTTCGTGGGCGAGCTCTCCGGAGGCGACCTTTTCGACGATGTTGTCGCTCAGGCGGCTGTCAAGCATCTCGTTGTAGAGAGACAGGACCACCTTGGCGTCGGTGAAGATGGGGTCTTCGTGGTATACTTTCTTGAGGTATACGGGCAGGAAGTGGGAAATCCACCCCTGGCAGTGTACGATGTCGGGTTTCCAACGGAGCTTCTTGACGGTCTCGAGCACGCCCCGCGCGAAGAAGATGGCCCGTTCGTCGTTGTCCTTGAAATCTTTGCCCTCTGCGTCCTGATAGATGAATTTGCGATGGAAGTAGTCTTCATTGTCGATGAAGTAGACCTGCATGCGGGCGGAAGAGATGGAGGAGACTTTGATGACCAGCGGTCGGTCGGCATTGTTGATGATCAGGTTCATCCCCGAGAGGCGGATGACCTCGTGAAGCTGGTTGCGGCGCTCGTTGATCGTGCCGTACCGCGGCATGAAGGAACGAATCTCCTTGCCGCTCTCCTGAATCCCCTGCGGGAGGAATCTTCCCAGTACAGATATGTCTGTTTCAGGCATATAGGGGAAGATCTCGGAGTTCACGAACAGTACTCGTACAGGCTCTTCCATCTTTAAAGTCGTTTTAAGGCAAATTCGATACAAAGGTAACAAATTTTTTTGATTATATTTGCAACCTGTCCTGAAAATGGCAAACAAGGCTAAAAATATAGTACACAAGCGGTTGATCCGATCCTACATCACCTCCGTCATCAGCATCTCGCTGGTGCTGGTGCTGATTGCCGCGGCGGCCGTTTTCGCAACGAACGCGGGAGGGCTGGCACGCTGGTTCAAGGAGAACATGGCGGTGTCGGTGATGCTCAAGCAGTCCACTTCGGAAAAGGAGGGCCGGGCGCTGGCCGAAACGCTGGCAAAGCGTCCGTATGTGAAGGAAAGTCGCTTCATCTCGAAGGATGAGGGCGCCGAGGAAATGAAGGCGCTGCTGGGAGAGGATTTCCTCTCGGTCTTCGAGAGTTCTCCCATCCCCCTGTCGATCGACCTCAAGCTCAACGGCGACTACATCACCAAAGATTCGCTCGATTGGGTAAAGGCCAACCTGCTCGAAAACCGTTTCGTGGAGGAGGTGGTCTACCAGGAGACGCTGGTCGATACGCTCAACGCCAACCTGCGCCGCATCAGCGTGGTGCTCGGCGTCGTGATCCTGTTGTTGCTGGTCATCTCCTTCGCCCTGATCAACAATACGGTGCGCCTCAATATCTATGCGCGCCGCTTTACCATCCACACCATGAGCCTGGTGGGTGCCAAGCGCTCATTCATCGCACGGCCGTTCGTTCGGCAGGCGGTGGTGCAAGGTGCTGTGGCGGGCGTGATAGCGTCGGGCCTGCTCTACGGTATCATCCGCTGGCTGAGCCGTGACTCCGACCTGCTGAACATGATTCTCGACATGCGGCTGGTGTGGGCCGTGCTTGCTGGCACGGTGTTGGTGGGCATCGCGATCTGTGTGATCTCCACGCTGCTGGTGGTCAGCCGCGTGGCCTATATTTCGAGAGACGATTTATATTACTAACGATAACAGTTGCAATCCATGGCAAATTTCTCACTGCCTTCCAAGAACGTGCGGCTGATCGGCATCGGCCTGGTCGTGATGGTGCTGGGCTTCGTGCTGATGCTCGGCGGCGGTTCTTCCGACCCCAACGTTTTCAATCCTGAAATGTTCAACGCCCGCCGCCTCGTCGTGGCGCCGGTGGTTATCTGCATCGGTATCGGCGTGATTGTCTGGGGCATCATGCGCAAGCCCCGTGGTGAGGAGTAGGCCATGAGTTGGATTGAGGCCATCATTCTGGGCCTGGTTCAAGGGCTCACCGAGTTCCTGCCTGTGAGCAGCAGCGGCCACCTGGCCATCGGCAAGGCGCTCTTCGGTATCGAGACGGCCGATCTCAGTTTCGAAGTGACGGTCCATGCCGCGACGGTACTGGCCACCATTGTGGTATTTTGGAAAGACATCGTGCGGCTGCTGGCTGGCCTGTTCAAGTTCCGGATGAATCCCGAGACGCGCTACATCCTGCTCATCGTGCTGTCGATGGTGCCGGTCTTCGTCGTCGGAATGTTCTTCAAAGACTATGTGGAAGGAATCTTCGGCAGCGGCCTGCTGGTCGTGGGCCTGGCCCTCCTCGTTACGGCGAGCCTGCTTTTCCTGTCGGAAACGCTGGCGGCGCGCCGTGGGGGAGAAGGGAGTAAGATGAGTTGGAAATCAGCGCTCTGGATGGGTGTTGCACAGGCGGTCGCGGTGATTCCGGGCCTGTCGCGCAGCGGCTCGACCATCGCTACGGGCCTGCTCTGCGGCGTGAAGAAGGAAGAAGTCACGCGCTTCTCTTTCCTGATGGTGTTGGTGCCCATCCTGGGCGAGGCGTTCCTCGACGTGGTGGGCGGTGATTTCTTCACCAGCAGTGTGGGCGTTGTGCCGCTGATGCTGGGCTTTGTGGCCGCTTTCATCTCCGGTCTCTTTGCTTGCCGCTTCATGATTGCCATCGTCAAGAAAGCCAAGTTGCGCTGGTTTGCGCTCTATTGCGCGATCGTGGGGCTGGCCTGCCTGATATCCACCCTCGTTTAGTCCATGTCCGAGACGGGAAAATATTACTTCGTGAGCGACTTGCATCTGGGCGTACCTGACCCGGAAAGGAAGCGCGAGCGGCTGTTTGTGGATTTTCTCAAGGGACTGCCGGCTGACACCAAGGGTCTTTTCCTGCTGGGAGATATATTCGATTTCTGGGTGGACTACCGCGACGTGGTGCCCCGGGGTTCCGTGCGGGCGCTCGCGGCCATCGCCGAGGTGGCGGAACGCATGGATGTCTGGTTTTTTCCCGGCAACCATGACTGGTGGGTGACCGATTATTTCGAGAAGGAACTGGGTGTGAAGATCATCCATGAGCCATACCGGGTGATGGAACTGAACGGCAAGCAGGTCTGCATCGGTCATGGTGACACGCTGGGCTGCCATGATCTCAAGTCGAAACTGGTGTTTCACGTCTTCCGCAATCCGGTGTGCATCGCCCTGTTGCGGGCCCTGCATCCGCACATGGTGTTTCCCTTTGCACACGCCTGGGCGGCCAACAGCCGCAAGCACCACCCGGACCGGGCCATCGAAGTGACCCGCGAAACCGGTATCTACCGCTTTGTCAACGAATTCGGGAAGACCCGGCACATCGATCTATACGTGTTCGGGCACTGGCACTCACCCATCCGCATGGAAGTGGAGAGCGGCGGGGAACTGATCGTCGTCGGGGACTGGTCCCAGGGCGTCAGTTACGTGGCTCTTTAAACCGGTCGGGAATGATGATCTCGGGGCGCGGCTTGCCGAAGACCAGCAGATAAAGACCGTCGAATTCGCCGCGCTGCCAGTATCCCACCAGTTCCTCGAGATCCTTGTCTTCGCCAAATCTGTCGTATGGCTGCTTGAGGTCGCCCTTGAAGAGTTTGGCCACGCCCTGCCAGAAACTGGCCGTGGTGCCGCCCAGGTAGTTCTTCAGGATGTAGTAGGGTGTCCGTCCGCATTCCCGGTCAATGAGCCGGATCATCATCAGGCCCTGCTTGAGTGTCAGTTTCCGGAAGATGGGGTCGAAATCCTTGAGCAGGTCGTCCTTCATTCGGCTCAGGTACTTGTCCTGCTGGCGCCGGGTGTAGTGCTCCGCCGCGAAAAGGCTGTCCGTTTCATTGATGACCTGGCTGATGATCAGCGCGTAGGGATAGGCCTTGCTGAAATTATGGACCCGCTTGTAATACTTCACCCAGTCGCGCCTGTTCATGGTCTGGCGCGGATGGATGACGGCTGGAGGCAGTTCGTCGAGGAAGATGGTGTCCTGGCCGTTCACATAGTATTCCATGACCTTCAGTTCCCGCCGGTTGCTCTGTGCGGAAAGGGAAGGGGCGGTCAGCGCGGACAGGAGCGCCAGGGCCAGGATCCATGTGAGACGTTTCATAATTTTTTGTAAATTTACGGACAAATCCGAAAACAGCGATGTTCGACCTTACAAATTTCACGCCGTGGGTGCTGTTTTCCGATATGGGAATCATCTGCGGCCTCCTGCTCATAGGCAAGTTCCTTCGGGTGAAAGTGCGCTTCATCCAGCAGTTGTTCATCCCCCCGAGCCTGCTGGCAGGCATCCTGGGTTTGGCTTTCGGTCCGAACGGACTGGGATGGTTGCCGCTTTCCGGCAACATCAGCACCTATGCGGCCATTTTCATCGCGGTGGTGTTCGGTGCCTTGCCGCTGTCATCTCCCAGCTTCAAGGTCAAGGAAGTTGCGCATCGCGTGGGTCCGATGTGGGCCTACTCCCAGTTCGGCATGCTGTTCCAATGGGCGGTGATGGGCCTGTTCGGCCTGCTGGTGCTCAACCTCATCTGGCCGCAGCTCCATCCTGCGTTCGGCGTGATGCTGCCCACGGGATTCTATGGCGGACACGGCACGGCGGCGGCCATCGGTACGGCCTTCGACTCACTGGGCTGGGACGAAGCCACGAGCCTGGGTATGACCACGGCCACCATCGGCGTGGTGGTCGCCATCCTGGGCGGCCTGCTGTTCATCAAGATAGCCACGAAAAAGGGTCAGACTTCCTACATCACGGATTTCAACGACCTGCCCGACGAATACCGGAGCGGCCTGCTGCCCGAAGATAAACGCGAACCGACGGCCGTGGGCACCACCTCTCCCATATCCATCGACTCACACATCTTCCACCTGGCCCTGGTGGTGATATCGGCTTTCTTGGGATACCTGCTCAGCAAAGGAGTGAAAATGGCCTGGCCGAAACTCGAACTGCCCGTGTTCAGCTGCGCGTTCGTGGCGGGCATGCTGCTGAAGATATGTTTCAACAAGGTGGGGGCTTCCCGCTATATCGACCCGCGGACCACGAGAAGCATCAGTTCGTCGGCAACCGACCTGCTGGTAGCTTGCGGCGTGGCGTCCATCAAGCTGAGCGTGGTGGTGAAGTATGCCTGGCCGCTGGTGGTGCTGACGCTGGTGGGCATCGCGCTGACCATCTTCATGGTATTCTGGTTCGGCAAGCATCTTAACAGCAAGGACTGGTTCGAGAAGTCCATCTTTGCCTGGGGCTGGTGGACGGGTACCATGGCCATGGGCATTGCGCTGCTGCGTATCGTGGACCCGAAACAACTAAGCAATGCCATGGATGATTATGCGCTGGCCTACCTGCCCTGCGCGCCGGTCGAGATACTGCTGATTACCTTCGTTCCCATCCTGTTTGCAGCGGGGTACGGCCTCTGGCTCATGCTCGCCTGCCTGGTCCTTTCGCTTCTTCTCATTCTCCTGGCCAAGCGCCTCCATTGGTGGAACTAGTAACTATGAAATCTTTTTTCAGATTATTGTCTGTCTGCCTGGTTTTCGTCGCGTTGGGTTTTACGGCCCAACAGGATGACGAAGCGGCGCTGCTGAGGCGGGCCCAGCGGTTGCATGACAAGATCATATCCATTGATACACACACCGATACGGCACTTGAGCTCATCAAGCCGGACCATGACCTGACGAAGGTGCAGGCGGACTTTGCAAAATTGCGCGAAGGGCGGGTGGACTGCTGCTTCTATCCCATCTTCGTGGGCCAGGACCAGCTCGACGAGGCGACGGAAGCAAAGGTCTATGCCGAGACGATCGACAAGATGAAAGCCATCCGCGCCTATATCCAGGCACGCCCTAAAGAAGCGGTCATTGCGCTGAAAGCCAAGGACATCGAGCGCAATAAGAAACGCCATAAGCTGAGCCTTGTGATGGGCCTGGAGAATGCCTATCCCATCGGGCGCGACCTCTCCCGCGTGCAGGCGTTCTACGACCTGGGCACCCGCATCATCACGCTCTGCCACAATTATGACAACGACGTGTGCGACGCGTCGCGCTATCCCGAAAAGACCTGGGGCGGCCTCTCGCCCTTCGGAAAGGAGCTGGTGCGCGAGATGAACCGGCTGGGCATCGTCGTGGACTGTTCGCATGCATCCACGCAGACGCTGTACGACTGCCTGGCTCTCAGCACTGCGCCCGTTATCTGTTCGCACTCCTGCGTATATGCCATCAAGGACCACCCGCGCAACCTGACGGACGATGAGATCCGGGCTATCGCTGCGAAGGGCGGTGTGATCCAGGTCACTACAGGCCGTTGGGCGCTCTCGTGGCTGCCGCACGCCGAGGTGAACATCAGCACTTTCTGCGACCATGTGGAGTACATCCGCAACCTGGTGGGCGTGGAATACGTGGGCATCGGCACCGACTTCGACGGGGGTGGCGGCATGAACGGGCTGGAAGATGCGTCGAAGATGAAAGACATTACAGTTGAACTCTTGCGTCGCGGCTGGACCGACCGGGAGCTCGAGCTCTTCTGGGGCGGCAATTTCCTCCGCGTCATGCGAGCGGTCGAAAACGTGAAGTTTTAATTTCTTTTCAAGTCAGCTAACCGCCTGTTTAGTCAGGAAGTTAAGTATCAAAAAATTTTGTCGAAAATTTCGCAAAAGTTTTTGGTATTTGAATTTTTTGTGTACCTTTGCAACCCTGTGTCTTATGCCTGGAATGCGCTAAGACACTGAGTATTAGAAGTTTAAGGTATAATTAAAGTAATAAGGCTATGTTACAACCTAAGAAAACCAAGTTCAGAAGGCAGCAGAAAGGCCGCATGAAAGGCATCGCCCAGCGCGGTAACCAGTTGGCTTTTGGTTCCTTCGGCATCAAGACCATGGAGAGCTGCTGGCTCACCGGTCAGCAGATCGAAGCTGCCCGTCAGGCTGTCGTCCGTTACATGAAACGTGAAGGTAAGATCTGGATCCGGGTATTCCCCGATAAGCCGTACACCAAGAAGCCGGCTGAGGTCCGTATGGGTAAAGGTAAAGGTAACCCTGAGGGTTTCGTGGCTCCCATCACGCCGGGTCGCATGATCATCGAGGCCGAGGGTGTTCCGATGGAGATCGCGAAAGAAGCGCTCCGCCTCGGTGCCCAGAAGCTCCCTATCACCACCAAGTTCGTCGTTCGTCGCGACTATGTTGAATAATCCTTTTAGCAGAGCAGATTATGAAAAGAAAAGAAATCGACGAGATGGCAGTGAAAGACCTGCGCGAGCGTCTCGAGGTTGAGAAGCAGAATCTCAACAAAATGAAGATGAACCACGTGATCTCTCCGCTGGAAGACACTTCCGTCATCAAGAAGGCCAAGGCTGACATCGCCCGCATGATGACTGTCCTCGCAGAAAAAGAGAAACAGAACTAAAATAGAAATTGTCCCATGGAAAGAAATCTTCGTAAAGAAAGAATCGGCATCGTGGTCAGCAACAAGATGGATAAGTCTATTG
>Ga0265298_10007676_pt1 | contig 13064 bp, 7 predicted proteins | sample AusTroGonzalo_MG_3_FD_193486 | JGI IMG/M metagenome (GOLD analysis project Ga0265298, IMG submission 193486) | Bovine rumen microbial communities from tropical cattle in Woodstock, Queensland, Australia - Gonzalo_01 | ecosystem: Host-associated > Mammals > Digestive system > Stomach > Rumen ... | reverse complement strand
TGTATCGAAGGAGCATGCCAGTCCGATATGCGTGGGATAGACGGTGTTTCCGTAGCATTTGGCATTGCCGTGGATAGCGTCTATACCGATGAGACAAGGAATCTGCAGCCGGCTCTCCATACATAACTCCTGCAGCCGGTTCGCCTCCTCCAGTGTCACAACATGCAGAAAAGACCCGACCTTGCCGTCCCTGATCATCTGCTCAATCTCTTCCAGCGACCAGCCCGGGTAGTAGCCGCATGCGGTATTGGTGTACAGATCCTCTTCGCTCATTACCGCCGAGTTATGACGGATATGCTCCAGTCCGACGAACTGGTTCATCTGTCCCACTTTCTCCTCCAGCGTCATCCGGCGCAGCAGGTCCTCCGCCCGCTTTTCTGCGGGCAGGGAGGGGTTGCGGTAATCGAATGTATCCGATGTATTACAAGCAGCGAGTGCTATCACCGCTATTATCCATCCTATGTGCTTCGTTATTTCCATTGAGGCATATCGTCTCTGGTCAGTACATAGCGGTTGCTGAAGGCGGCATTCCACCATGTGATATTCGCATGCTGATGGTTGGTTCCGCTAAACTCGTTGCTCACCACGGAGCGTGTGCGTCCCGAGTCATACCACGGCATGAACCAGCTCCAGCGTGCTCCCGCCTGCCATTGGTTGTTGATAGTGGCGACAGAGCCGCATTCGGACAGCGTGATGATACGGTTCGGGAAACGGTTCTGGATAGCGGAGAACTCCGCGGCGATAGCGGAAGCCGTTGCTTCATTGTATATATCCCGTCCGATAATATCCACGTAAGCGTCTCCGGGATACCAGTCATCATCGTTTCCTTCGGTAGTCCAAACCCAGATAAGGTTATTCAGTTTGTGCTCCATCACCAGTTTGATAAACATCCATTTCCATAGTTTGGCGTAGGTCTCACCTCCTCCTGTTCCCCACCAGAACCAGCCTCCGGCAGCTTCATGGAACGGTCGCCATATAACGGGAATGTTGGCCTCTTTGAATTGCTGCAGCACTTGCACCAGATTCAAAATATCCGCCTCGATGAATGCGTTCTCCCAAGTGCCGGCTATAAGGGCGTTGGCGGGATTGAAAGTATTGTTCTTTGCATAGAAATCCCGCACTTCGCTTCCTTGTGCTACGGGGACACGCCAGTGCCAGCAGGCAAGGACGATGCCGTTGTTGTCATACCAATCCTGCATGGCAGTCATATCCGAGTAGTTGGCGAAATCTTCGCCCATATGGATAAAATCGATGCAGTTCATGGCAGGCCAGTGACCGGTATGCTTGTTTACCCACTGCGCTTCATTGGTGTTGAAAGACACGTTGGCCATGGTGCCGGAAATGGTTTTCAAACCGTAGTTGTCTCGCAGGAACTTATACACCTTGAGTGCCGGCAGCGCGGCGTTTCCGAGCGCTTTCTGTGTAGCCAGTTGAAGCACCAGTTCCCGTTCGCCGGAAGTGTAGAATTCCACGTTCAGGTCCGGCATTCGCTGCCCGTTGGTATCCTCAATTGCTCCTTTGGCGATACGGAGGACATACTTGGATTCACCTTTCAGCCCTTCTACCTCCATATGCAGTTGGGCCCCTTTGATCCAAGGATAGACAGATGCTCCCTCCAATGTGATGAGGGTGGAGTCCACCATCCGGATAGGCTGGGAATAGGTGAACATGATTGTACTCAGCATAGAGTCCACCACTTCGCCTTCCGCCAGTGTCTGACGAACTATACGGAACTGCGGTAGTTCGGTATGGTTGCAGGAACAGAAAGCGAAAAGCGCTATCCATGCGGGAAGAACTATGCACACCGCGTAACGGTATATGGATTGAATCGTACTCATATAGATAAATAGGGTTTATTGTTATCGAATGACTATTTTCTTATGTCCGGAGGTGATATACACTTGTCCGGGTTGCGGTTGAGAGACGGGTCGTCCCATGAGGTCATAATAGCGCTCGCTACCGTTCACCGTCACGTTCTCTTCTCCTTCATTCTCCAAAACAGTTGTATGTGGCGCACCGGTATAGACGGTGCATGTAACTGCCTGACTCTTCCATGCGTTCATCACTTTCTGTCCCCAGTTACAGGTGATGGTTCCGGAGCCGGTAGAGGTGGTCTGTGTCTTGTAGGTGGTTTCATTATACTGGTCGGCAACCATGTCTATGTAGCCTAATCCGCTACCGTTGCCCCACCATGACCACGAGAGCCATCCGATGCCCTTTGTCTGACAATGACTGATGATGGCGTCTTCATCCACATCGGTGTTGTTATGAGCCCAGGCGAACTCGCCGATGCACAGCGCCACACCTTGATTGAACACATTGTTGATGTTCGTTTCCACATAGCCCTTTTTTCCTGCCACTTCGTACATATGGACGGAGAATATCACATTCTTCTGCGGGTCGGCATTAAGGATAGCCTGCGCCTTGGAGGTGAGGCTTGCCACTTCCTGTCCCCAACCGGCGGCATCGACCATCAGGCAATGCTTCAGTCCGGCATTACGGAGCGTGGGAATAGCGGTTTTGTATGCCGATTCGAAGGTGTCATACTGTTTCCAGGTGCCCAACCATTCATTGGCTATATTGATAATGACGGAGTGCTCGTGTCCGACAAGCGCATTTTTCATATCCACCCAGTAAGCCGCTGCCGCCTGGAGGTCACTGCTGTTATCCGCTCCGGTATGGTCATGTACCTCCAGTACGAGAATCAGATTCAGTTCCTCCGCTTTGCTGATCATTCCCTGAATGGTGCTAATGCCGTCTTTTGTCCATTTTGCTCCATCCGATACGGCGACCCGCACCGCATTGGCTCCGGCACGACGCATGGCTGCCATCTGGTCGGCGTACCCGTACGTTTTATACCAGGCATAGGCAAGGTTGGTCCCCAGCATGCGGAAGGGCTGTCCGTATCCGTCCAGCAATTGGTTTCCGCTGACGGTGAAACCGCCTAACTCGACAGAAGTGTTACCTCCGTTGCCTCCGTTGCCGCCGTTACCTCCGTTACCTCCGTTTCCGCCCGTCACGCTGGCGCTTTTGAGCACCACCGAACCGGCTGAGCCGGACTGGAAATAGATTTGCTTGACTGAATTCTTCTTCGTGGCATGGAGTGTCGCGTTGACAGACATAGCACCCGTTGGGGCGGTAAACTGCTCGTAGTCATTCTCGCCGTATGAGACAGTAAGCAATACCTGCATAGGCAGGGCTTGCGCGAACTCAACAGAGACTTTCTCATACTGACTGTAGTCTGCATTGAGCCACCAGCCGACACCTTCGTTCCATGAACCGGTAAAGGTGATTGTGGAAGTGGCGGAGTTATAGGTGGCATTGCCCCACTGCGTAGCGACGGATGACAGCGGTAAACTGACACTGGCCGCATGGATGCCAAGCGATGCAATAATTACGAAAAAGAGCAATATTGTTTTTTTCATTGGATATGCTGTGATGGGTTTGTTATTTCTGATGATAGGGAACAATACGCGGATTATCCATCCGTATATCCACCGGATATTTCTTGGAGGCGTCCGTCTGCGCTCCGAAGACGAGGATGTTGAAATCGGTATATTGCGACATCTCGCCGAGCATACGCTCCGAACTGGTTTCCTCCTTGTTGGTATTAAACAGCGCAAGCGGTATGCATACGGTTCTCCATCCGCCGGTAGCGGCATTTGACACCGAACCGTCTTCGTTGAGCCATGGTTTCCAGTGATACTGGGCATTATTGTCATCGACGGAAAACTCCTCCGCGGAGGTCTTGAACCAAATGATCATCGGCACGTCGCTCCATTGAACGATATTTGCCTCAAATTTCAATGCGAGGGTATCCGCCAGTCCGTAGGCAATGGGTTCGACCCCTCTGCCGTCTGCCGCCCAATAGCATCCGGACAGGGCGTTGTTCCACACCCATGCTCCTTCGGAGGCGGTTGTCAGCAGCAGGTAATTGCCGTCTATACCGCCTTCATCCGACACGGCACCTTTCTGGTAGGGGTTGCCCCATTCCAGGGTGCGGAAGTCGGTGATCAATCCCCGTGTGTCCCGGAAATGGAAATCCGATACGGACGTGCCGTAGGAGGTGGTCACGGTGAGCGGTCCTTCCTGAGCTCCGTCAGGGATGACAAAGGCAATCTGCGTGGCGGACATTTCGGTTATCTCCGCTTTTTGTCCGCCTGCCAGATACAAGGAGACGGGCGAGTAGAAATAGTTGCCGGTCAGGACAGCGGTGTCTCCGTCCGCCACATATTCGCATTGTAACGCGTCCAAAGCCGGAGCCGGGATGAAGGCGCGGAAAGGATAGTCTGTGACGAGCTTGTCTGCGGTGACAAGGCGCATGTTATCCGATATTTCCAGCGAGAAAGGCACCGTCACGATGATGGCTTTTTCGCTGACAAGGGAGGTGTTGAGTGCCGCCTCTGTTTCGCCGAACAGGACAGACCTGACCGACTGGAGGTTATGTCCGACAATGGCGATGGTGGACAGCATTTCCGCCTCATAGATGGCGGAGTCCGCTTTAGCAGGGTCACACAGCCGCACATACTCAATGACAGCGGGTTTGCCGTTTCCGTGCTCGCGGAGGTAATCCTCAGAGCAGGAGCAGAACCAGATGATGCTGACCATTACCGGCAAGAACAGCGCCGGCAGGCGGAAAAAAGAATGTATCTTCATATCGATTGCTATTTACTGGTTGTAATAATCTACCGGCGGTTCGGCGAGAGACGGCATGGCGGTCAGTTCCGAACCGGGAACAGGCAGGGTCATCTGGGATGCATTGACTATAATCAGGGCGCGTGACAGATCGAGCGTGTACCCCTCGCGTACCGTTTTCTTGGTTGCGTCGGAGTTGTAGTATCCCTGTTCACGGTTCATACCGTTGAGATAGGCAAGCGCCTTGGTCTGGTTGCGGTAGAACATACGCTTGATGTCGAAGAAGTTGATTCCTTCGAAAGCGAACTCGCACCGGCGTTCATGAATCAGTTCGTCATAGGTGATGGAGGCGTCCTCATCGGCGGGCAGTCCGGCACGGCTGCGGATACGGCTATATACATCCAGCGCCAGCGCGTCGGAGGTGGCGTCTCCGCTTCCGATACATGCTTCCACATACACCATGTACACATCTGCCAGGCGGAGCAGGTAGATGTTGTTGCCGGCATCCTGTGCGTCACCTACACCTCCGTCGCAGTCTGCGGCACGGCCGATGCAGTATTTCTTGCAGTGGGACAGCATCTCGTTGGCCGTCTCCAGTTCGTTGCCCTGTTCATCAATAACCGCTATATGATAGGTGTATCCGCCGTCGGCTTTGTTGATTTTCGGATAATAGTCGCCTTCCGACATATATACCCATTGGCGTCTTTTGTCTGCGGGGTCGTATTGTTTCTGCAGGTTGACGGTCGGTCCCTTGCCATCGCCCCATGCCTGGTCTGCACAGGAGGTGCGGCTCCAGTTGCAGTTATGCGCATTGCCGTAGCCGTATCCTGCCACGATGCACTGGATGGCGAGCAGCGACTCGGGGTTGTTGTTCGCTTCGATATCGAAGAGGGTGGAGTAGTCCGCCCAGAGGGACAGTCCGCTATTATTGATCACATCCGCTGCCAGTTCTTTCGCTTTGCCGAACCAAGTATCGGACTGCGGATCATCCAGATGGGACGCCATGGTCAGATATACCTTTGCCAGCATTCCTTCCGCGCTCCATCGGCTGGCGCGCCCCGCCTGCGTATCCTCATCGGGCAGGTTGTTCATCGCAAATGTCAGGTCCTCCACGATGAACCGATAGACGGAAGCCTGCGTGTTGCGGTACAGTATTTCCGACTGCATGGCCACGTTGTCCTCCACGATGGTCACATCGTCCCAGTATTCGGTCAGGAACCAGTAGGCTATCCCGCGTATGCAGCGCGCCTCTGCCAGTCCGCGCGTGATGGCTTCTTCGCTCACGCCGTTGGCGCGCGCCAGAGCCGGCATCGTATTGATGATATTGTTCGCAAAACTGATGATGCGGTACAATCCCTGCCAGCCTTGGGTCAGAAAGGCATTGTTGGCACCGAAGGACATGTAATAGAACTGTCCCTCCTGGTCGTAGGTGTAGTACAGGTCGCCGGATAGTTCATCGCCTGCCATCCACATGAACTGATGGGCGAAAGACGACCATGACTTCATGGAGTAGAGCGAAGAGGTGTTCTGGCGTATGTTTGCATCCGTCTTATAGAACTCACCCATCGCGATGCTGTCCTCGGGTTCCACCGTAAGGAATTTCGTGCAGGCGGTCATGAGTAGCGCGCTGCCGATGACGATATAATATTTGATATTGGACATAAGCACTTTCATTTTTTACCTTTCAACTTTCAATTTTCAACATTCATCTTTACAATGTCAGGTTCACGCCAAAGGTATAAACTCTCGGAGATGGGTAGCGCCCGGCATCTATATTGAGTTTGCCTGCCTGCTGGTTATAGGCGCCAATCTCCGGGTCATAACCGGAGTAAGCGGTAAAAATCCATACGTTCTGTATATTGGCGTATAGTTTGAGCGAAGAGAAATGTATCTTTTTCATCCAACGCTCCGGGAAATTGTAACTGAGCGAAATGTTGCTGATCCGCAGGAACGAGGCATCCTCCAGCCATCTGTCGGACATACGGTTGTTCCGGTTGACATCGGTGGTGTTCCAGCGGGGGAGGGTGGTGGATATATTATTGAGAATATAGAGGTTGGTGACATCCGTATTCTCCGGGTCTCCGTCGTAGTAGCCGAACTGGACACGGTCGTTGACGCGGGTGGACTGGTTGTCCCAGATAGAGGTCATTCCTTCTGTCTTGACGCGGGTGTAATTAAGGATCTGTCCGCCTACCGAAGCGTTCAGCACAATGCCGAGCGTCCAGTTCTTGTAGGTGAAGTTATTGGTAAAACCGAGCGTGAAATCGGGGTTCGGGTCGCCGATGACGGTCTGGTCCTTATCCGTGATGACACCGTCTCCGTCGAGGTCCTTGAACCGTATATCACCCACCCACACACCGGTGTTTTTGTCTATTTTGTTATGTCCCGTACCGTCATCCACCTGTACCGCCCAGTTCTCGATGTCCTCCTTGTTTTCAAACAGTCCGTCGGTCACGAAACCGTAGAACACGCCCATCGGCTGTCCCACCATGATGGCGGTGGCGGTCTGGAACTCCGAGTACCAGTCTATATTGCCGTAGATGGGGGTGTCATTGGCATCCATGGCGAGCACCTTGTTGCGGTTGACGGAAATGACCAGATTGCTGTTCCATTGAAAATCCTTGGTCTGCACGGGCGCCGTATTGAGCGATATGTCTATACCGCGGTTCCGTACGCGTCCGATATTGGTCATCGGAGTGGCTATGTCATCCCATCCGTTGCCGCCGATGATGGCGGGTACAGAGGGTTGGAGCAGCAGGTCTTTGGTCTGCTTCTGATACAGATCGACCGACAAGTCGATACGGCTGTTGAACATACCGAAATCGACACCTATGTTCCATTGCTCGGAGGCCTCCCATTTGAGGTCCGGATTGGCATTGGTAGCCATACGGTAGCTGGTTCCGAAAGTAGAAGCGTACGCGCGCATCTTGGCGGCGTAGAGATAGGTGTCAATATTGGAATTACCCACCTGACCGTATCCGAGACGCAGCTTGAGGTTGCTGATTTCTTTCACATCCTTCATCCATGCCTCGTTGCTCATACGCCAGGCGAGTGCCACGGAGGGGAATGCACCCCAGCGGTGGGACGGACCGAACTTGGAGGAGGCGTCGCCGCGGATAGTGGCGGTAATCAGGTAGCGGTTGTCATAATTATAGTTTGCGCGTGCGAAAACGGATACGGTGGTGCTGGCATCCTTCCAGCCCGAGTTGGTGACAAACGTACCATCCTCACCCATTACCTGTATCTCATTGCCGGTAAGGTTGTTCTTCTGCAATGTAGTGCCCTCCCAAGCCGAGCGGGACATCTCCATACCGAGCATCGCACCGATGGTATGCTTGCCGATGGTCTGGTTGTAATTGAGATAGTTCTTCCATATCCAGTAGAACGAGTGTTCCTCGCGCTGATAAATCTTATTGATATTATTGATGCGCACGCCGAACTGATAGGTTGGCATAAAGCCTTTGTTGAGCGATGTATTGCTGTCAAAACTGTATTCGCTGCGCAGGTTAAGCCATTTCGTAAAGTTGAACTGGCCGTAGAAATTACCCATGATGCGGTCCCGTTGCAGCCGGTTGTTGAACAGCTGCGCCATGGCAACAGGGTTATAGTTGGCGGACGCGCTGAGGTTGGACGGACCGGACCAGTTGCCGTCCTTGTCCTTCACCTGTATGTCCGGTTGCATGGTGATGGCGGACATGAGAATGCCCGACTCACCGTCGTTATTAATAATTTTTTCGTGAGTGCGTGCGTAGGATAGGGAACCGCCCAGTTTGAACCATTTGGCGAACTCATGATCCACGTTCGCGCGGGCGGAGAAACGCTCGAAATTAGACCCCACCACCGTACCGTCCTGGTTCATATACCCGCCGGAAATGGCAAATTGCGTTTTCTGGGTTCCTCCGGTGAGGGATATCTGGTGTGAATGCATCAGTGCGTTTCGCACCACGGCGTCCTGCCAGTCTGTTCCGCGACCCAGCAAGTCCGGGTCCTGATAAATATTGTTAAGGTAGGTGCTCACTCCCTGGCTGTACAGGTCTTTCTGATAAACGGCATAGTCATGCAGGTCCATCATCGGCAGTTTGCGCACAAAAGTCTGCAGGCCCACGTAGCCGTCATAGGCGACATGTATCTTGCCCGCTTCTCCCCTGCGGGTGGTGATGATAACCACGCCGTTGGCTCCGGCCGAACCGTAGATGGCACAGGCGGAGGCGTCCTTCAGCACGTCCATGGAAACGATGTCCTGCGGCGAGATGGTGGCGAGCGGGTTCACTTTGGTCTGACCGTTCGAGCCGCCGGCCCAGTCAAAGCCGCCAATATCGGCACCGGAACCGGACATAGGTACGCCGTCGATGATGTAGAGGGGTTCGTTGTCACCGGTAATGGAACTGGCGCCGCGCACGCGAATACTGGTGGCGCCGCCCGGGGCACCCGTATTCTGCGTTACTTGCACACCTGCCACGCGGCCTTGCAGCATCTGGTCGGCATTCGTCACGATGGACTCTTTTAACTTCTCGCCGGCAATTGAACCGACTGAGCCGGTAAGGTCCACTTTACGCATGGAGCCGTAGCCGACTACAACGAACTCGTCCAGAACCTGCGTGTCCTCCTCCAGCGTAAGACTCAGTTCGGTTTTGTTGGCACGCACCTCCTGGGTCTTATAGCCGACGGAGGAGATGACGAGCACCGCCTCTTTGGGTACGGACAGCACAAAATTGCCGTCAAAATCGGTTACGGTTCCCTGATTGGTTCCCTTGACCATCACGGTGGCGCCAATCATCGGTTCGCCGCTTTGGGCTCCGTCCATTACGCGGCCGTGTACCTCTCGCGCCTGGCTCATCGCCAGCATCGCAGAGAAACACAGACCTATTAGTAGAAGAATCTTTTTCATTAGTATAGGGAGTTGGGTAAAAAAATCCGGCGACGGCTATAGTACCGCCGCCGGAGATGCGTTTGTCCTTGGGAGAATCAATAGATGAGTCTTCCGGTAGAGTCGTAGCGATGATCACCGCGGAGAATGAAGAGTTGTCCGTTCTCAATCACCTTGATTACGTTCTTTTCCGCATTCGTATCTTCGATACCCTGGTTATCATTGCCACCGCTTTCGCCGCCTTGTCCGCTGGCAGTACCGATAGCCAGGACCTTAACCAGCGTGGCTTTGTCTGTGTAGGCTTGAATCATCACGCCCTGACGATCGTATGCATCGGTATAGTAGGAGCCGTTCACCTTGGCGTAGCTCAGCATGTTCTCCTTGGTGATGCTGATGGTCTGCTCGCCGAGACCGCCCTTGACCGATTTGTATTCAAACGATGGGCCGTCCCAAAGGCCTACCGGCACAATCTTGCCGATACCCCAGTTGGCTTCCACAGTTGCAAGGGTAATGTTGACAACGATTTCAAATCCTTTGTATGCATTGATAGTCGCCAGATCCAGATAGATGATACCCGGTGAATCCTGCTTGCCGACTTCTGTTCTCGGTTCGGAAGAACCGCCCTGGCCGCCCTGACCGCTGTCGCCGCTGCCGCCTTGACCGCCTTGGCCACCCTGACCGCTGTCGCCGCTACCGCCTTGACCGCTGCCGCCCTGGCCGCCTTCGCCGCTGCCGCTGCCACTACCGCTGCCACTACCGCTGCCGCCGACACCGACTACTTTGACCAATGTGGCTTTATCCGTATAGGCATTGATCATTACACCCTGACGATCATACTCATCCTTATAGTATTCGCCGTTCACTTTGGCATAGTTCTGCATGTCGGCTTTCTCCACAACGATGCGTTGCTCGCCCTTACCGCCCTTGATGGACTTGTATTCAAAGAACGGACCGTTCCAGTTGTTAACCGGCACAATCTTGCCGATACCCCAGTTGGCGCCTACGTTTTCGTCTGTAATATTGACAACGATTTCAAACTTGTCATACGCATTGATCTGCTCCAGGCTCAGATAAACGGTTCCATAGGAATCGGGTGTACCGAGGTCTGTCTTGGAAGAACCGCCTTGACCGCCTTCGCCGCTGCCGCTGCCGCTACCGCTACCGCTGCCGCTGCCGTCGCCATAACCCTTCACGCTGGTGATCAGCGCTTTGTCGTCGTATGCATTGATGTTAACGCCCTGACGGTCGTACTCATCCTTGGCGTACTGGCCGTTCTTCTTGGCATAACTCAGCATGTCTGCCTGCGAAATGACGTACCGGCTCACTTGGTCTTTACCCGGCGTCTTGCAGAGCAGTTCAAATGCAGCATTGGACCATTCGCCTACCGGCAGGATACGGCCGATGCCCCATCCAATCTCCGGATCTGCCGTCTTGTTTTTCAGCAGAATTTCGAAATAATCGTACAACTGAATCTCAGCCAATGGCAGATAGCAGGTCTTGTCCTTCTCTTCCATTGTACCTACTGCTGTACCGGTCAGTCCGTCCAGCGGGTCAACGGCTTTGTCATTGGTCACATAGGCTTTCTTAAGCACGACCGTGCCTGCTTTCTCAGCCTGGAAGAAAACCTTCTGCACGGCGCTTTTCTTGGAAGCGTCCAGATTAGCCTCAATCGACTTGTCGCCCGGTGCTGCCATGAATTTCTCGAGGCCGTTGCTTTGGCTCTCGGTGCCGTACTCAATCACCAACTGCACTTTCATGGAAACAGGTTGTGCGAACTCAACAACCAGACGGTCATACTGGCTGTAGTCTGCCACCAGCCACCATCCGATACCCTCCGACCAGTCTGATTTCTGGAAAGTGTAAGTTGCGGTGGATGCATTGTACGCAGCACCGCCCCAACTGGTTTCACCGGCTCCTGCCAACGGCAGCTCCAGCGATGCGGCATTCATACCAAACGCTGCTAATGCGGCGAAAACAAGTGTGAATAATTTTTTCATGATGTTAATGAATTTAAATGATTTGTTAATAGGTATCAATTGTCAATTATCCATTGTCAACCAATCACGGTGCAAAGGTACGACATTTTATTCGGATTCAATGACACTATTCTATCTTTTTTTGACACTTTTCGCCAAAGAAGACTTTTTTTTGCGTATTTGAAGGTATCGGAACGCTGCAAAAGCGAGTGCCAGCAGCATCAGGACACCTATTCCGTTGCCCATACTCAGTCCCGGATTATCGACATCCGTCTTGCCCGTACCACCGCTTCCGGGAGCACGTAGAGGCCCTCTGGCGGACGGTGCCGATGCGCCGAACGGCTCGTATAGTTCCGACTGGGGCAGCGTGGTCGTACCCATATACCCCTGCGAGGCACCAAGCGAGCGGGAGGGAGACAGACCCGGGCTACTCATCACCGGCTCCGAAGCTGCACCTTGGTACGCCGCACCGGAGGGTAGATAATGGTTTGTAAACATTTGTCCGAAGAGGGAGGCGGGAGTCAAAAGCACCAACCCCGTCAGAATGAAAATTGCTATCCGTTTCTTACTCATATCGTGTAAAAATTTTTACGTGATTAGAACCTGATTAGATCCTGGTTAAGTCCTGGTTATTGCCTGTTTAGAATTTGTTTGTGCAAACAAGTGAACCGTCGGCATTGTACCATTGACCGTTGCGGATGATATACAACTGACCGTTGCGCATCACTTTCTGAACACCGGAGTCTGAATGCTGAATACCTTCCGTACCCGTCGGCGTTTCCGGCTCTAATGTCCAGCGCATCGGAATCGAACTGTATTTCGCCTTCATCGTTTCTGTGGCCTGAATATAGCATTCAAACGGACGGATGGTCGGAGTGGACTGCAGGTCGAAGTTCGTACCCGCGTCATTTAACAGGTACGCGTCACCTGTGAGCGTGAAGCTATGCAGCGTATTGTTGGCATACATATAGTAGTTTTCTCCTTCCGCTTCCACTTTCCATTCCTTCGCCGTACCGTCAATGGTCTGCGGACCACCCACGAAACGAATTTGAGTGTTAGTCTGGAAATAATTACCTATCGGCTGATCACTATCAAACAGGATGATATACGCCTCGTCTTTCTTCGGGTAACCGTAGCGAGTACCATTTTCTCCGGTAATCTGCAAACTATGATCGGGCGTAATATACTGCCAGCGATTTTTGAAGGTGCCTATATTGCCAGCGTCCGCGTCCTTCAAATATTGCAGATAGTAGTGTCCTAGACCATCAGGATCGGATGATTGGTCGTCATCATCGTCGCTATAATATACAGCATTGATATCAAACCAAGCCTTATCTTTCTCATCATACACCTCTACATCGCTCACCGTAAACGGTACGGCAAATGTGTACCATTGGTCAAGATTATTGCCCAACTTGCCACCTCCGCCATTATCCTTCGCCGGACGGACATAATAGATATTTCTTGCAACAACAATATCTTCTTCATTCGTTACCTGTCCTCCTTGATAGATAGTCAAGTCACGAACCACTTGCGCAATTTCCTTCCTCTCATTCGAATTGACTGTCACATCACTGATCGTGAGA
>Ga0265298_10007674_pt1 | contig 13065 bp, 9 predicted proteins | sample AusTroGonzalo_MG_3_FD_193486 | JGI IMG/M metagenome (GOLD analysis project Ga0265298, IMG submission 193486) | Bovine rumen microbial communities from tropical cattle in Woodstock, Queensland, Australia - Gonzalo_01 | ecosystem: Host-associated > Mammals > Digestive system > Stomach > Rumen ... | reverse complement strand
GTCGCCATCTATCAAAGCAAGCTTCGATAATGCTGCCCCTCGACTTGCATGTGTTAAGCCTGTAGCTAGCGTTCATCCTGAGCCAGGATCAAACTCTTCATTGTATAATATCTTTTCCACTCTTTCGAGTGATTTTGTTCTGTATATAATACGGTATAAAGAGACTTGACTGGCCGAGTATAACTCTTCAATTCTTTTCAGAATGACGGTTCGTACTTGTTTCTCTTGTACTACAATTTCTGTCTATGTAAATAAGTCAAAGAACTTTCAAATTTAGCGCATTCAAGCCTGCCCACCTTAGTGAGGTGGTTCGTTCCTCGTTTGCGGTTGCAAAGGTACGACGAGTTTTAAAACCTCGCAATACTTCACTTTCTTTTTTTACTAGTTTCGCCATTATTTTTTTGTCGCACATTATTTAATTACGCGCGCGCGAGGAAAATTTGAAAAGAGGGTTAATTCGGAGAATAAAAATAAAAAATATTATATCTTTGCAAAAACTTAAGTACAAACCCTCAAAAACATTAAAGACATGATTACATTATTGCAAGCAGAAGAAGTTGTGGAAAAAACAACAGGAGTGATTAAAGCTGTATCGGATGGAAATTTCGACACATTACTGAACAAACTTATCTCTCTGGGTGTAGATGCCGGCAAAAGTATTCTATTAGCTATTGTCATATACATAGCAGGACGGTTTATCATTAACCTTATTAATAGGTTGGTGCGCCAGATGTTAGAACGCAAGAATGTAGACGCCACCATTCAATCATTCCTGAAAAGTTTTGTAAGCATCCTTCTGAACCTCCTGCTTGTTATCACAGTGGTGAGTGCATTGGGTATCAACACCACATCGTTTGCTGCTCTGCTGGCATCCTTTGGCGTAGCAGCAGGTATGGCACTGAGCGGTAATCTGCAGAATCTGGCCGGCGGACTAATTATCCTGTTATTCAAGCCTTTCAAGGTTGGCGACGTGATTGAAGCACAAGGGGTCTTAGGAAGTGTGAAGGAGATTCAGATTATTCACACTATTCTTCAGACGCCTGACAACAAAGAGATTTTCCTGCCCAATGGTTCTCTGAGTAGCGGAAGCATAACTAATTATAGCAAGATGGACACTAGGCGTGTTGATTTCACCGTCAGTGTTGAATATGGCACAGATGTTGAAAAAGTAATGAATGCACTTAGGGGCATTGCGAATGCCGACGGCCGTGTCCTAAAAGATCCGGAAGCTTTTATTGCTCTTAGCGGGTTGGCAGACAGTAGTGTTAACTTTACTTTCAGAGTGTGGGTTAAAGGAAGCGATTACTGGCCTGTGTACTTTGAACTGAACAAACAGATTTATGAGGAATTCAATCGTCAAGGCATCGGATTCCCCTTCCCACAATTACAGATTCATCAATAAAAAAAGAACAGGGCACGTCAACGTGCCCTGTTGCATTTTTCTTTTAGGTCTTCCCAAGTTCCCGGCGATAGGACTTGTCGGAAGGGACCGTTATATGCGAAGTGCATCTTCCGAATGTTTTCCGCACGTTTCTTACTATCGTCATGATATGTAAGATACGACAATATGCCGTAACTCTCGAACATTTGTAACTCGGGAAAATGATCATTTCTTCAATTTAGAGAAGTCAACCTTGCTGGCACCGTTTTCTTCGCAAACAAGTTTCTTGCACTCTCCGGTAAAAGCACCCTGACAGGCGCCATTCAACTCCAGGCGAAGGTCCTGACAAAAGACATTGGCATTGATATTACCCGCTCCGTTGATTTCTATCTCTATATCCTCTTTCGTTGTAATATGGTTTAGCGAGCATGACGATGCGCCGTTTGTTTCCATATCGAATGAACCCACTGAAAGGCTGTCAACAATAAGATGGCATGCGCCATTAAGCTCAACTTCCAACTTTCCCGGCAGGTTAATCTCACCAACCAGCTTTACCTTACCACCGCCTGAGAATTCCACGCCATCCAAGGAGGGAGCTGTCACATAGACTATGATACCTGGAGTCTTTTTATTAAGTTTACCAATTTCTTCCTTCAGCTTTACATTCAGTTCATCATCCCTGACCTCATAATTGTATGCCGCCAAGCACTTCTCGTTAGCACGGACACGTACTGAATAAGTACTGTCCTGAGTATAAACGATGCAGACAACACCATCTGCCTCTATACTGTTGAAAGCAGGGAGTTCAAGGGTCTCCTCTACTATCCTACCCCACTTAGCAGTATCCTCACGCTCAAACTCAAATGTATCATTAAGTGCCATTGCCGTCAACTTATTTACAGCCTCGGTACAACTGGAAAGGATAATAGAAAGTGCCACCAACAGCACAATAGGCGAAAGAATAAAACGTGCTTTCATAATGAATAAATTTATTTGGTTCTACTTGTTATACGGAATAATCTCTTCTAAGGTAATGCCCAAAGCCTTCATGGTTCGGAAGAACTCCGGCACCTGCTCCTCGAAAAACTCACGCTTACGCAGTTGCAAGACTGCTTCACGAGCACCCTCGTTGACAAAGTTTCCTAGTCCACGACGTGTTGCAACCACATCCTGGTTTTGCAACCACTCAAAAGAGCGGGCTACAGTATTTACATTTACCTCTACCTCAGCCGCAAACTCACGCACCGACGGTAGCTTTTCATTCTCGCGGTATTTCCCGGCGAGGATGCTATCACAGATGCTTTCCGCTATCTGCAGATATATTGGTTTCTGATCCTTAAAGTCCATAATATAAGGTTTGGTTTAGATTGTGATTATGGATTCCTGCGTGTTGTTACCTGAGCACGGCAATACAAGCGGTAGGTCAACCACCACATTGCACATAGCACAGCTAAGGCAGGAACATTCAGAAGCAAATGCTGTCCCCATTCTGGTATTGCATTCAAGGCTGCCAGTTTATCCATATCAATATGAGCAATAACACAAGCTCCCATACCAAACAGGATGACAGTAACAATCCAGAACACAACATGGAAGAGCAACACGTAACCAAAGGTATGCTTATACTTAAGGGCACTGCCCAGCAAGAACGTACTGTAGAACGTGAGGCCCAGTAATATAAAGAAACACTCTAGGCTGAAAAGCGCATAGGCAGACCCGTTGAAATTAACCACGAGTTCATTCTTTGTTAAAAGCTTGCAAGTTGCACAGGTAAGGGAGTGCGGATCTGTTATTCCAAACATTGCCCAGCCTAGGATTACGTGTACCAAGTCAGCCAGCAGAATACTGGCTATGAATACCAATATCGTACCAAGCACCTTACATACAATATGCCATGCAAAACGTTCCTGATTAGTAGCCGGGAGGGTCAGCTCATTGATACGACCCTGTTTGGTTGTCAGGTTGTGGAACGTATAACAGAGCATCTGAATCATTGCTACAGGAAATAACAGACAGAAATAATATGTATATGAATTGACATCATGGAAGCCCAGTGCTGCAATGCTCTTGTATTGGCTGAAGCTTATGGGATCTGTCATCATCAGATAACTATATACGGCCTTCAAATATCTGAAGATTACCGGTATCAGCACACAACCTGCAATCACTACAATCTGACGGATATAGAACTTACGGTTTATAGTAATGTCCCAACGGGCCACGTTAAGGAATCTGTTAAAATCAAATGCTTTCATATCTTACTCCTCCACTGTTTTGTTAGTTAATGTTTCAATAAAGAGTTTCTCCAGATCAATTGGTCCGTTATCTTCCACCAGGGGAGTATCCAGCAACACGCTGTTCTGATTTATAATGCAGACATGATCCAGCATGTGCTCCACATCATGTACCTGATGGGTAGAGATAATAATGGTCTTTTCTTCAGACATACTCTGAATCACAACCTTGCGGAACTGGCTCTTTGAGAGGATATCCAATCCGTTGGTAGGCTCGTCCATCAGCAGATAATCAGTATTCGTAGCCAAGGCAATACACATATACACCTTCTTTTTCTGTCCCATTGAGAGAGAACCCAGATTAACGTTAGGTGTCATATCAAAGCCTTCCAAGCAACGCGCCAGCAATTCATCTGAGAACTTGGGGTAGAAAGGTTTCAGACTTTTCACATACTCTGCAAGACTGATACGTGGTAAGTCATACTCCTCAGGAACAATGAACATATCCTGCATTACCTCAGGCAAACGCTGTGAAGTAAGGATGCCATCCACTCTCACCTCACCCTGCTTGGGACGGAGCAGACCCATTATCAGATAAAGCAATGTGCTCTTACCTGTGCCATTCTTACCCAGCAGGCCATACACCCCACCCTTCTTGAATTGCAAACTGAAATCTTGTAATACATTGCAGTACTTATTGTACCCGAATGTGATATTTTTAACGTCTATCATAGTGTAATAGTTGAATAGTACACTGCAAAAGTATGACAAACAGAAATACCCGCCAAGAAATGACGGGTATTTTAACACAATTTTAACACTTGAGGGCTATTTTTGCCTAGTTTGAGGCCTATCGATGCCCAAAACTAACGTCTAATGTCTAAAGTCTATTCTTTTTCTTAAGGAACGTAGATGCAATAACTGTCATTATGGGACTCAGGTAGCAGAAGAAACAGAAAGGCGCATAAATCAAAGTGGACACACCCAACACATGACTCTGCGTCATACCACACGTATTCCAGGGGATAAGAACTGAGCAGACAGTAGCACTATCCTCGCAGGTTCTGCTGAGCAGACGAGGCTCCAATCCGTACCGCTTATACGTAGGACCAAACATAGTAGCAGAAAGGATGATAGACAGATACTGGTCGGCAGAGACTATATTCAGGAACACACCTGTGAAGGCTGTTGTAGCTACCAGCGAGACAACACCCTTCACCAAACGTATCAATGCCTTCATAATAGTATCCAACATTCCTGTTGCTGTCATAGCAGCGCCAAAAAGCATAGCGCAGATAATCAGCCAGATGGTATCCAGCATACCCGCCATACCGCGTGTAGCTACCAGATCATTCAGTTCAGGTACTCCGGTATCCAGATTGGTCTTGCCATAGACAACGATTAATGCACCACGTAAACGTTGCGAGAAGCCTTCCAGATCCGTTCCTGCAATCACATCCAACAAATTGCCCTGTGTAAAAGCCGCTGTCAGCGCACCCATCAATGTAGCCAAGAAGAGTACAACCATAGAGGGCAGACGCATGGCAATGAGCAACCCCGTACATACAGGCACCATCAGCAACATGGGCGATATATAGAATGTCTGCTGCAACGTTTGCTGAACCATCTGTACATGTTCCGTTGCTGCCGGTGCATGCCCCAGACCTTCGATAGTGAATATCGCCAATGTTATCAGGAAGGTAGGAACCGTTGTATAGAGCATGTAACGGATATGCGTAAAGAGCGGTGTTCCTGCTGTACTACTAGCCAGTACTGTGGTATCCGAGAGCGGAGAAATCTTGTCGCCAAAGTAAGCACCGGATATGATGGCTCCTGCTGCCCATCCAGGATGGAAGCCTAGAGCCTGACCGATACCCATCAGGGCAATACCAATGGTAGCGATGGTAGTCCATGACGAGCCTGTTATCACACTCACCAGGGCACAGATGATGCATGCAGAAACTAGGAACCATTGGGGCGACATAATCTGCATACCATAATATATTAATGTAGGAACAATACCACCCACCATCCAAGAACCGCCTAAGGCTCCTATCAGCAATAGGATGATGATACCACCGCTTACGCCTCCTATCTTGTCGGCCAGTGCCTTTTCGAAGTCGGCCCATGTGATAGTCTTCCTCAGCAGACCTATACTTACACAGACGGCAGTTGCCACAATAAGGGAAATTTGCGAAGCACCAGAGAGAGTCTCGTCACCGAATATAGAGACTACAATAGAAATGAGTGCCACCAGTAAAACCAGTGGCACACATGCTAATATCAGTTCAAATTGTTTTTTCAATGTTCAATGCTCAATGATTACGCTGTCATTTTCTTCAGCTTGCCCAACAAAGAGAACATCAGCAGGGCACTAATCAGACAGAGACCAATCAAGATGGCCCAGTTGTACATCAGAGGAATCTTGTTCCACAACATAGAGGGCAGCATGCTGGCATAGTTACCAATGGCTGTAGCTACAAACCAGCCACCCATCATCAGACCCTTGTACTTTGGAGGAGCCACCTTGGAAACAAAGCTGATACCCATAGGGCTGAGCAACAACTCGGCAAAAGTCAATGTCAGATAGGTAGAAATCAGCCATCCGGGTGAAAGGATACTCTGTGTCTTGTCACCTAAGTCCATAGGAGAAATCAATCCCGTTGAAGCCAACGTGATTACGCCGAAACCAAGAGCAGCCACAAACATACCCCAGGCAATACGTGTAGGTGCACTAATCTCATGGCCTTTCTTAGCCAGACCTTCAAACAACACCATGCTGAAAGGTGTCAGAGCCACTACAAAGAAGGGATTGAACTGCTGGAAGTCAGAAGGCTGAGCCATTGTAGGATTGCTCATCATGGAATACAGGGCATAGGCACAACCCAATAAAGCAACGGTGGCTACAGAGCAGATTGCCTTGGTCTTACGCACCTTAGACTGAATAGCAGAGAAACCTGTGTAAACAGCTACTGCAACAAGGGCCAGACTGAAGATATTGAAACCAAATCGCATAGGGCCCTCCACTGTCAAGTTGGTGTACTTCTTGGCGAAGAATGTCAATGCAGAACCGTTCTGATGGAACGCCATCCAGAAGAAAATCACAACAAAGAACACCAGCAGCAGGGCAATGATTCTGTCCTTTGTCTGCTTGGGAGTAAGTACCTCTACGTTAGCATCGCCATTGCTTTGAGCCTGCTTGGCCGTAACATCAGCATGTTTGAACCAGCTCTTGAAAGCAAAATAGATAACGGCGGACATGATAAGAGAGATACATGCCACGCCAAAGCACAGGCCGTAACCGCCTGACAATGCCTTCAGGTACTCTGGATCTGTATTGGCAGCATCATATACCATATTATATTGTGCCAGATACTGATTGGTAACCCACTTTGCCATAGAGGGGGCAAACATGGCACCAATGTTTATAGCCATATAGAAAAGGCTGAAAGCAGAATCACGGCGGGCGGAATATTTGGGATCGTCATATAGGTTGCCCACCAGCACCTGCAAGTTACCCTTAAAGAGACCTGTACCTACGGCTACAGCTGCCAAACCGGCCAGCATGGTAACCTTAGCTGTCTCCAAGCTTGCGACGGGGAAAGCAAGACCGAAGTAACCTAGGAACATAACAAGCATACCAATGGTTACACACTTGCCATATCCAATTTTATCAGACAGGTATCCACCTGCCAAGGGAAGGAAGTAAACAGCTGCCAGGAAAATAGCGTTCACCTGACCTGCCGTTGCTTCATCCCATCCAAACTTTGCCTGCATGAAAAGTGTAAAGATTGCAAGCATTGTGTAATAGCCAAAACGTTCACCTGTATTGGCTAGAGCCAGGGCATATAGCCCTTTTGGTTGACCTTCAAACATTTCGAATATTGATTTAGATTAAGTATTTGGCTGCAAAAGTACGAATAATTCTTCACTCTTCACTCTTCATTCTTCACTTTTTTGTAATTTTGCACCGCAAAAAGATTGAGAATGAAAGGATTAACACCAAGAATTATCGGTTGTCTCAAGAACTACAACCGCGAGACGTTCATGAAAGACCTGATGGCCGGTCTTATAGTCGGTATTGTGGCATTGCCTTTGGCCATTGCCTTCGGTATAGCATCAGGCGTAACTCCAGAGAAAGGTATCATTACTGCCATTGTGGCTGGTTTCATCATTTCTGTTTTAGGTGGAACCAAGGTTCAGATTGGCGGTCCTACCGGTGCCTTTATCGTTATCATCTACGGCATTGTCAATAACCCCGAGTATGGCCTGCAGGGCCTTCTCATTGCCACCATGCTGGCAGGTGTGATACTCATTGCCTTGGGTGCCTTCCGCCTGGGAGCCGTCATCAAGTTTATCCCCTACCCCATTATCATTGGCTTTACTGCCGGTATTGCCGCCACCATCTTCACCACACAGATGGGTGATGTATTGGGGCTTACCCAAGAGGCCGTAAGCAACACGGGCGAAGTAATCCGTATTCCCCTGAAGACACCCGGCGACTTCATAGGCAAGTGGGTTTGCTACTTCCAGAACCTGAGTACCTTCAACCTCTGGAACTTCATTGTAGCTCTGGGCAGCCTGCTCATCATCATCTTCTCACCCATGGCGCTGAAGCGTGTACCTGTCTTGAACAAGATTCCCGGCTCACTCTATGGTATTCTCCTGGGAACTGCAGCAGTACTGATTCTGAAGAACCAGTTCGGCATTCAAGGTATTGATACCATTGGCGACCGCTTCCATATTCAGGCTCAGTTGCCCGAGATGGTTGTTCCCACTATCACCTTCGATTTGGTCAAGACCCTTATGCCTGTTGCCTTCACCATTGCTATTTTAGGTGCTATAGAGAGTCTGCTCTCTGCTACCGTTGCTGATGGTGTTATCTCTGACAAGCATGATTCCAACATGGAGCTTGTAGCTCAGGGTGTAGCCAACCTGGTAACACCTATCTTTGGTGGTATCCCTGCTACAGGAGCTATTGCACGTACCATGACCAACATCAACAATGGCGGTCGTACCCCCGTTGCCGGCATCATACACGCCATTGTACTGTTGCTCATCCTGTTGGTGCTGATGCCTTTTGCCGAGTACATTCCTATGGCTGCCTTGGCTGCCGTACTGGTTATTGTCAGCTACAACATGAGCGGCTGGCGTACCTTCAAGGGTTTGCTCAAGAATCCCAAAAGCGATGTTACCGTGCTGTTGGTGACCTTCTTCCTGACCGTCATCTTCGACCTTACCATCGCCATAGAGATAGGCCTCATCATTGCCTGCGCCCTCTTCATCAAGCGTGTTATGGAGACAACAGAGATCTCTGTTATCAGCGACGAGATTGACCCCAGCGACGAGGCCGACATGGATGTTCACGAGGAACACCTCCTCATCCCCGAGGGCTGTGCCGTTTACGAGATCAACGGTCCTTACTTCTTCGGTATCGCCAACAAGTTTGATGATCTGATGTTGAACCTCAACTCCAGCCATCGTCCTCAGGTTCAGATTATCCGTATGCGTAAGGTTCCCTTCATTGACTCAACGGGTATCCACAACCTTGCCAACCTCATCGAGATGAACCACGAGCAGGGTATCCACGTTATCCTTTCAGGTGTAACACCCAAGGTTCACAGCCAGTTGGAGAAGGCTCACTTCTACGACAAGATGAACCCCGACCATATCTGTCCTCACATTGACGTTGCCCTGCAGAAGGCTCGCGAATTCCTGGGGACTTCACAATCATGAAGCAACAATACGCATTATTCTTCGATATAGACGGAACACTGGTCAGCTTCAATACGCACCAGATTCCGTCATCTACCATCCATGCCCTCACGCAGGCCAAGGCCAATGGGTCACGTGTCTATATTGCCACGGGGCGCCCGCCTGTCATCATCAATAACATAGACAGCATCTCGCATCTCATAGACGGCTTTATCACTACCAACGGAGCACTCTGCTTCGTAGGCGACGAGCTTGTCTGCTGCAATCCTATTCCCAAAGAGGATGTAATGACCTGCGTGAATGATGCCAAAGAGAAAGGCTATAGCATTATCGTAGTAGGACGCAAGGATGTGGCCATACTGGACCCTACGGGGGCTGTTGACCGCATCTTCCATCAGATATTGGCAGTAAAGGACTTGGACAAGGCTGCTCCGTTGGAGGAAGTGCTACAGCAGGATATCCTGCAGCTGACGCCCTTCTTTCCACCTGAATACGAGGCAGAACTGCTGGCTCGCCTGCCAAACTGCATATCCGGTCGTTGGCACCCCGAGTTTACAGACATCACAGCCAATGGTGCCGACAAGGGAAAGGGTATCCTGGCAATGGCCCGTCACCAGGGTTTCGACCCCAAGCATACCATAGCCTTTGGCGATGGCGGCAATGACACCTCTATGATTCTGCAGGCAGGCATCGGCATTGCCATGGGTAATGCCATAGAAGAGTTGAAGCAGCAGGCCGACTATGTCACCACTTCTGTTGACGAAGACGGCATCCTCAATGCGCTCCAACACTTCAATGTACTATAATTCTGCAACCCTTTAGGCGGAACCTTTCCGCCTTTTGCAATGAATAAAAAACGAGAGAGAGACCGAGCATTTCTGCCAGTCTCTCTCTTGTTATTATAATAAGCGGTTATTACCTTAAGACCTTCTTACCGTTTACAATGTAGAAACCCTTCTTGGGTTGAGAATTAACCTTACGGCCACTAAGGTCGTAGATGACATTTTCATTCTTGCGGTTAGAGCATACAGGGGTGATAGCATCCTCAGAGTCCGTCAATCCTGCCTTCAGAGCAGGAAGGTCAGGAAGCGAGAGGCTTGCCAAACGCAGTTCCTCTGGCAGGTTGGTTGTGAAATAGGTGCTAAGCCCAGTCAACGTCTTATTCGCTGTAACGTACTCAAAGGCCGTTCCATCCTCGTTCAGGACATAGCAGTTCTTAACCTTAGGAGCAATTGTGGTGCCGTGGAACTTGTAGTCCGGCGATGTTATAATCATCTTGTCTAAACCTGTCTTGAAGAAGGCGACATCACGAGATTGGAAGACGATAGAGCGTCCAGCCATAGTGGAATTAGCTGCAATGATATAGGGAGTTCCTCCGCGCAGTACAGTGGCAGGTGCGAAAAAGACCTCACCATTTTCACCTTGGGCGGCGAACTCATAAATCCAGAAGTTCTTCAGGCTGTCGTCCAAGGAAACGGGTATACCATCCACAAAGACAGAATCAGCTGTAAATGGCATGGTAAAGGTATACCAGCCCGTAGCATTCTCCGTTTCGGGGAAGGTATAGGTAAAGGAGGCACTGTCTGCTACGAAGTTTACAGGAATGTAGTACGGTTGGTCGTTCACCAGATTGATGTGTTTCGCACGGTTGCCGCTCACGGCGTTGCACGTATCTATGCTGGCCGGTACTTCCATGTCAGTAGCCAGGGCATAGATAACATTGGGGTTGTTCTTGTTGAGAGATATACGTGAAACCTTTTTGCCGCTATCGGCATAGAATCCGCAGAGCGTAGAGGTCACGGAAGTATTTGAAGTATGCGCCTTGCCTAAGACGGTACCGTCGTTCTTCCAGGTCAGGAAACCATCCTGCATATCGATGCTTACATCCCATACGCCACCACCGGTAAGATTTCCGCTTTGGTTGACGTATGCTGCCTTGATGTGGTAATTATAGTTGCTACTGAGATTATCGAATTCATATTCAAAGACTACAGCCTTTCTGGCAGGGATGTCAAGAGTGAATGACTGGGAAGCCCCGCTTACAGCGCCGCCGCCACTCTTCTGTTGATGCCATAATTGCAACTTGATGCTTCCGTGGTAGTCCTTTGTGCCGTTGTTCCTGACTGTAGCTTTACCATAGAGGCGTTTGCCGTATGCTGTTCCGCCTTTGCCATTCGAATTGTTTGTACCATTTACAATAGAGTGGGAAATAGAGAGGTTGGCCTTCTCAGCCTCTGCCTCCGTTATCACCTCCATTGTACAATGTCCTAATTCTCCGCTGCCGTCTTTGCTTGTGCAGAACCACAGGTTGTAGGTACCTGTCTCCTCTGGTGTGAAGAAGTATGACACTGTTACAGTCTCACCTTTGTGTGCAGCTACTCTTACGCATTTCTCCAAGGATATCTTTTCATTTGTTTTGCTGGCCATGAGGTGAACATCCTTATAGAATTCACCACCATTGTTACGAAAAGTCACTAACACCTCCTGTTCCTGTTCCACAACACGATTGCCTGGGAATACAATTGTATCTACTGTAATATCGTAATCAGAGGAAGGAGCAACAATGTTCAGGGTAGGAATACTGTCGGCATCCACCACAGCCTCAATGTACTTGTCAGGCAGGTTGTAACATACCTTCCATGTATCGCACGATGTTTGTTTGCTGGCTATGGCAAGTTTATAGGTACCTTTAGGAAGTTGCTTCGAGATGGGGAAATTCTTGGTTAGGGTAGCACCATCGCTAATAGTTGTAGTAGTTACCTTTCTACCAACAAGAGTGACTTCACCCTTTTCATCATATCTTACAACAGCCACATCGAATCTGCCTCCAGCTCCGGTTGAGTTTTTGAAGGTGGCTTTCAGATTTGTTTTGTTGAGAACAGAAACAGAGCTTACGTTAAGATGGGATTCCCTGATATTATTGGGCAGATGCAGGTTGAATACCGCATACTGGTTTCTACTAAAGCCTTTGGTGGCGGCAGAGGCACCTTCACTACAGTCACCATTCAGTAGGGTAAGCAGGTACCAGCCACCGCCGCCACCCCAGCCCCAATTCACATGGAAGAGGCCATCACCGTCATATCCGTCAATCACAAAGGAATGGCCACTCCCATTGCCTGTCCAGCCTGCCGTACAGACGGGACGTCCCTGGGAGATGTCATTGTACATCATGTCGTTCCACTCATCTATGCTGTAGTTCTTTTGGTCGGCCCTATAAGCATCCTCATCATATCCAAAGTATTTGATGAATTCAGATGCATGGAAATTGGCAGCAGAACCGCCTTTACCACCATAACCCATTTTTACGGATGCTCCCACAATACGCATCAACTCGGCTACCGCTGTGTCCTGTGGGGTATGAGCATGTTCTTCACTACAATTATAGGTGTCACGCATATTATCCCAGTCAATAGGTGTATCTTTTGCTACGCCAGGATATGTCACAGACTGCTTAGTACCATCATCTAAGGTCCACGTTCTTGTCTGAGCAGGTATTTCCACCTTCACTTTGTCTGGGTATCTATAGTAGTTGAGAACCTGAGCCATAGCTGTTGCCGTACAACCTGTAACGGGGCGTTTCATGCCAGTACCATCAGCCTTGGGATACTTTTCAAGAGTCAGGTTGTAGGGAAGTCCCTGATTCCAGCGTGTTGTCATCAGTTCAGGCACGCTATGCCTTGTCTTGCTACGGACCTTATTGCTCCTTCTCAGAGCAGGAGACGAGGGATTCAGGTT
>Ga0265298_10007673_pt1 | contig 13065 bp, 5 predicted proteins | sample AusTroGonzalo_MG_3_FD_193486 | JGI IMG/M metagenome (GOLD analysis project Ga0265298, IMG submission 193486) | Bovine rumen microbial communities from tropical cattle in Woodstock, Queensland, Australia - Gonzalo_01 | ecosystem: Host-associated > Mammals > Digestive system > Stomach > Rumen ... | reverse complement strand
GGAGTACCTGCCCTACGGGGAGGTGTTCCTCGAGAGGCAGCGCCAGGCATCTGACTACCTCTCCCCGTACAGGTTCAACGGCAAGGAGCTGGACGAGGAAACGGGACTGTACTACTACGGGGCAAGATACATGAACCCAAGACTTTCTATCTGGTATGGGACTGACCCGTTGGAAGAGAAAAATTATAACTTATCATCATATTGTTTTGTTAGTGGAAATCCGATGAGAAGAATAGATGTTACGGGCTTGACAGATTACGATATTAACGGAAAAACAATGAGAATAGATGATGGCCATGATAATTTAAAAATGGAAGTCGGAACAATAGATTTTAATAAATTACAGACATATTTTAACCAAGATATTTGTCTTTATGAAAGCTTTATGAATGAGTTGTCTGTCCAGAATGGTTATGTTACAACTTCATCATATTTAGATGCAGAATCATCTTCTGGATATGGAGTTATAGTCATGTCTCATGTCCCATATGGTAAATCATATTCTGAATGGTCTATTGAGAATAGATCAAAGTTATCTCCATACTTTGGAGCGTTAAACTATGCAAAGTCTTTTGTTGATGCCTTAATTAAACAGTCTGACAATATTAATATTGGAGATAACGGGAAATGGTATTTTAGGCAAAATTCAGGAAGAATATTTTATTCGAACCAATATGTTAAAACAACACCTGCTTCAATAAAATATTCTGGATTAATAAAAGGGGCGAATAAAATAGGCGGAACTATTGCTATAGCATCTTCTGGATATGACATATATCAAGGCTTTGTTCAAGATGGTAATCGTTTTGGTTATAATGCTCAAGTTCAAACGGCAGGTGCTATAGGAGGATTTGCCATGGGGACTCTGGGTGCAAAAATAGGAGCTGAATTTGGCGCTGGTGTTGGAGTTTATTTTGGCGGAGTTGGCGCTGTTCCAGGAGGAATCATTGGGGGAATTGTAGGAGGTACTGTATTCTCAATTTTGGGAAGTGATCAAGGACAGCAGATAGCAAAAAGCATCATAAAATGAAAAAGATTGATTATTTCTGGAATAGATTGTACTATAGCATTTATTGTTATCATAGATGCACACAGTTTTATATACATAAAATTGTTTGGTCTGCAATAAAACTATCATTTTCTATTTTTTATCAACATGATACTTCTAAAGAGATGAAGCTTGACAAAAAAGAGAAATATGTAATTAATTCATTGACTGATAAGCGTTTGAGTACAATTATCATGATTTCTGATACATCAATATTGGCATTAACTATGCTATTAGTGTGGGGAGTAATGAATTGTTTGACAAACATTATACCATTTTTATCTATTTCTTCTATTAGTTTTCTTTCTTTTGTTATCATTTCAGGAATTCCAAGTCTTGCTATAAATCATATTCTTATTTGGCGTAAAGAAAGATATCTCAAGTATTTTAATCAATTTGAACATGAAACAAAGAAAGAAAGAAAGAAATGGATGCTTATAACTTTATTATGTATTATTTCAATCGGATCATTCTTTATTTTAAGCTTTTCAGTTTTGATAATATAGTTAATACATACTTTCAATCACCAACATTAAAGAGATAGATTCGTTTTAAAATTCTAAAATCCGACACTATGTATAATAGATTAATAATTCTAATAATCATTATATTCATATCTATTGGTGATAATGTTTATTGTGAAGTTGTTTATCGTCAAATAGTTGAAGAGTATGATGTCAGAAACATCTATTCCGCCGGAAACCTGTTGCGCACATACGTGGCTGATTCCACTGGAGCGAAGCTGGTTGAGGAGGAGAGCGAGTACTACCGCTTCGGGCTGACGAACACTGCCTCGGGCGGCGTGAACGGCGGGCAGTACAGTTTCGACAGCGGCTTCCACCCGAGGAACGACCGCGGAGCCGCCTACTGCCCGTTGAAGTACACGAAGAGCGTCCGGTACGAGGGCGGCCAGGAGGGCGCCATCATGTCGGAGTCCTGGAGTGCGTACCACACGAATCCCGGCGACCACGGCCTTCTGAGCGACTACCGCTACAGCGACAAGGGGACTCTCGGCAGCGACGGCACGGGTGGCTGTGACTACAGCACCGCCATAGACTACAGCAGCACGCTTACCGGCGGCAGCTACTACTTCGGCCAGCCGAAGAATGTCATCGTTAGCAAAGGCGACGAGCTGTTCCACTGTGTCAGCGCCACCTACGGCAGCGCAATCCCGACCGAGGTGACGGGCATCAGGAGGGCCCTTGAGTTTCGTGAGGGCGGCAATGGGATCCAGCCCGCCTCCGGCCCTGACACCCACGGTTCCGCCTCCGGCCTTGCCGTGAGCTGCGACTTTGCCGAGACGGAGTACAGCTACGACCCCTGTGGCAACCTCAAGGGCGTCAGGCTCCCGTGCCCTTCCAGTTCCGACACCACCCGCGTGTGGTACCGCTACGAGTACGACAACGTGCTGAACACCCATCTGTGCAAGATCACGGACGCCTTCGGCCTGAGCAACGTCAGCGACAGCCTCGACCTGCGCTACGGTGTGTTTCGCCAAAGTCAGGACAGGAACAACCAGTACTCGTGGACGAGCTATGACGACCTTGGCCGCATGACCGGCGTGAGGACCCCGTTTGACGAGAGTTACGGCAACACCGTCTCCTTCTCGTACAAGCCGATCGCCGAAACCTCCAACGGCACAATCACCACTCCGGCATACTCAGTCACCACCTATTATTTCAGGAACTATGCCATCACCGGCGCCGACGGCTACGATTTCACGGACTCCATGCGCGTCGTGACATTCGTTGACGGCTTCGGCCGGCCGATCCAGTTGCGCAAGGACGGAGTGGTGTGGAACGGCAGCGAGAACGTTGACAGCGTCATCGTCACCGGCAGGACTGCGTACGACTGCTACGGCCGCGCCGTGGGCAGCTACTACCCTTCAACGGCAGACCCGTTGTCCGTGAAGTTGTTCACCCCCGACGACCAGTCGGGAGAATACTGCACGGTCACGGAATATGACGAGCTGGACCGCCCTTTGACCGTCACCCTGCCCGACAACACCTGCACCACCTATGAATACGCCCTTGAGCGGGGCAACGCTTATGAGGGCAACGCCCTCAAGACCACGGTCACCGATGCCGAGGGCAACAGCAGCGCCACGGTGGTCAACGGCAGCGGCAGGACCGTCAAGAGCATCCGGCATAAAGGCGGCTCCGGCAGTGAGGCATTGACGACGGCCTTCGCCTATGACGGCATCGGACGCCTGATCAGCGTCACCGACACCGAGGGCAACGTCACCGCGTCCACCTACGACTACGGCGACCGGCGCACGAGGGTCGTCCACCCCGCCAGCGGTGAGACGACGTACACCTATGACCGGATGGGCAATGTGCTGACGTTGCAGAGCGCCAACCTCAGGGACACGGTGGAGGACAGGCACGTGGATTACGCCTATGACCGCGGCCGCCCGACAAGTGTCCTCTACCCCGAGCACCCTGAGAACAACGTGTACTACCATTACGGTGCCTCGGTCGATCCCGACGTCTACCTGCGCGGCCGTCTGAAATTCGTGGAGGACGGCAGCGGCGGCACGGAGTACCACTATGACGCCATGGGCAATGTCGATAAGATGATCCGCACCCTCGTTGTTCCCGGCGAGATGGTCGCCACCGCCGAATTCAGGTGGAAGTACGACAGCTTCGGCAAACTCATAGACATGACATATCCCGCCATCAGGAGTTCCCACGGCGAGCGCGTGACCTACAGGTATGACCGCAGCGGCCAGCTGCAGGGCGTTTACAACGGCAACACCCAAGGCTATTCCTATGTGCAGGAGATCGGCTATGACCGTTTCGGCTCGCAGGTCCACATGAAATACGGCAACGGCTCGTCCACGGACTACGCCTATGTCCCCGACAACCGCCGTCTCCACAACATCAGTGTGTCATCACCATCATCATCAAGTTCGCCATTCACCTTCGGTCGCACCTACGGTTATGACAATGTCGGCAACATCGTCTCCCTGACATCCTCTCCCGAGTGTCAGGGCACCCTGTTCCCTCCGGTGTGCCATGAGTACACCTACGACAGCCTTTACCGCCTGGTCCGTTCAAAGGGATATACCGTGGACGGGGGCCAGATGTCCGCCATAGACAGCCTGACGATGGCTTATGACGACATGTACCGCATCACGGGCAAGACGCTGGCCATGTCGCAGACAGGCATCCAGTTCACCGGCACCCTGAGCGCGGGGTATTCCCTGGCCTACAGCTATAGCGGGGACCCTGGCAGGAGGTTCCAGATGTCGGACGTGTCTGACGTGAACTACCGCGTGGCCGATGCAACGGTCGGCAGCCAGGACAGGGTCAACGAGCGCCACACCTACGAGTACGACAGCAACGGCAACATCACCCGCGTGTCCACCTCAAGGAAGAGGGCCGACAGGGTCCACAGGGACAATACCCGCGAGGAGAGGTTCCGCTGGGACGAGGAGAACCGCCTGCTGGCGCTGAGCCAGGACGGCTATGTGTCGCATTATTTCTACGACGCCTCCGGCGAGAGGACCGTCAAGATGCACGGCGGCAACGCTGCGGTGTTCGTTAACGGCCGGATGAACGACAGGAAAACCGCCGCCCTGAGCTTCAGCGCCTACTTCAACCCGTATTTCTCGATACATGACGGCACAAGGTTCACAAAGCATCTGTATATCGGTTCTGAACGCGTGGCCTCGGTGACGGGAGAGCTTGATACGGATTATGGAGATGTGGTAAACAATAACATAGAGCCGGCGGGCGTTAATGTACATGTGTATGCCAATGATTTGCATATCACCTACGAAGACCGCTGCGCTGCCATGCGCGACTCCATTGAGGGCAACTACGCGTATTTCAAGCTGCCCAGCGGCCTTGACTGGAGCGGCACTCAGCCTCGCTCGCTGTCCCTGCCGTGCCACGGGGACGGTGCGGAGGCTGGCGGAGGCCCGACGCTCCGCGGCCAGGGGGGCGGCGCGGGCAACGCATATCCGCCGGGTTACGGCATGATATGGTACTTCCACAAGGACCACCTGGGCAGCACGACGCTTGTGACCGACGGCGGCGGCTCGATCTCGCAGCAGGTGGAGTACCTGCCCTACGGGGAGGTGTTCCTCGAGAGGCAGCGCCAGGCATCTGACTACCTCTCCCCGTACAGGTTCAACGGCAAGGAGCTGGACGAGGAGACGGGCCTGTACTACTACGGAGCAAGATACATGAACCCCAGACTCTCAATCTGGTACGCAACCGATCCATTGCAGGAGAAATACCCGAATGTTAGCACATATACATATTGTATGGGAAATCCATCAAATTCTAAAGACAAAGATGGAAATCTGGTTATCTTTGTTAATGGTATGCATTTTGGCGATGGAGGGAAAAGAGATTATTGGAACGGATTGGATAATAGAATTTCATCAAGACTAAATGATTACCATACAAGATATTACGATGGTTCGAGCGGTGGAATAATAAATACTATATCTCAGAAATATATTCCGTTTTTAAGCAAAAATAACTTATCTTCAGCTAATCGTTCTGGAAATGGGTTTAAAATGGGTTTACGACACGCAAAAGAAATTTTTGGATCCCTTCGAGAAGGTGAAACTATAAAGTTCGTTACACATAGCATGGGGGCTGCATATACTAAAGGTTTCATTCTTGGTTTGCAAGTTTATGCCATGATGAATCATATAGATTATAGAAATACTATTAAATTGGAAATAGATTTAGCTCCTTTTCAGCCGTGTTTGCAGAGCTCTATAAATTACGTCAAGACTACAGTTATAGCACATTGTTATGATTTTGTAGCTGGCTGTGTTCCAATGCCTGGTGCTGAGAATCACATAACAAATAAAGATCCTTCTTATTTCTTTAAATCTCAGCACTCAATTAACAGTTTTTCTGAAAAAGAAATATCTCGTTTTGTTGAACAAGGTCTAATCATAGAAGGACGCCAATTATCTATAACATGGGAAGAAAATGGAAGTAATAAACAAATAAAATAAGATATGAAAACAAAAATTATTATATCAAGTACAGTGTTTACATTGGCAATAATCTTATTAATTGTCATTTTACCACTTACTGGCTCTCCCAAGCAACTAAAAAGCCCATTAATTACACCAGAAATCTATGAGCGCGATAAGCGTCAAGTTGCGGATTGTATAATGAGGAATATAGAATACATTCGTGCAAATCATCACGTTAATTCAATTGTAACGTCTGATGTAGCTAACTTTTATGAGCCATATACAGTCTTTTATAATGAAGCGAAAGAAAGGTATTTGCCGCTTCCTATCTCAGCTTATGATTATTTAAAAGTGACGACTGATACAATAATCTACAGCGACGATGGACTTAAGTGTTTCATTTTTGTCGTTCTTGAAGAGAAAACTATTGAAGGCCAAGAATATAGTACAGTTAAAAAAGGAGAGAATTTTGATGCAAAATCATTTGTGGGTGTACGTGAACAGCTTAATGACTCAATCACTATTTATCCTTTTGTTAAGTATAATGTATTTGGTATGGCCAGCTATAAATCAGCGGTGAAAACTCTGAAGCATTTTTACTTCAACCGCTTAAAAGGTGATTACCTTTCGGCCAGTGTGTATATGGATGCAGGCAGGAGTTTTGAAAAGAATGTTGGAGAGCAGGGATTTTTTGATTCGGTAATTTTTCAACACTATAATGATAGCACTTTTTTCTATCAATATAATTATTTCGATTTAATGCAGTATCACTTTATGAAGTGATAATAGTTTTTTATAACAGTAATCTGAAAATGATAATATATAATATACTGTAGACTTCTGTAATTGCTATAGGCGATATCAGTCGGTATCACAGCGGCGGCTGTTTGGGTCACCGTTTACGATGTGAGACCTATACCCATTTCGGTTAGACAAAGATCATCAATACGTTGTATGCTTTTATGCAAGTCTTGAAACAGAATCATCCAATTATGTAAGCAATAAAACAGTTCTGTTTAGATGACGGAAACCGCTTGTTAGTGATGTTACCAAACATCAACATCTCTTAATATGCTGATTATCCTAATCTATCGTTTTCTCAGTTTATCCTAACCGATACTTCAGTTATAACAGTGAAACAGTGATTATAGTAGCGTCGGACACATTTTATAGAAGGAGAACGAATCGTTTCTCATGTGGGGTACAACTTATCCTCACTAACCATTTAAACCGAAATACTTTAAAGGATAAAGTCATTTTGAATTGAGAAACTTAATAATATGTATTTAAATAAATTATATAATAATAGAATTATTTTACTCATGATCATTATTATCGTGAGTGCAAGAAATGATATTCTTTGCGAAGTCGTTTATCGTCAAGTAGTTGAAGAGTATGATGTCAGCAGTATCTATACTGCCGGAAACCTGTTGCGCACATACGTGGCTGATTCCACTGGAGCGAAGCTGGTTGAGGAGGAGAGCGAGTACTACCGCTTCGGGCTGACGAACACTGCCTCGGGCGGCGTGAACGGCGGGCAGTACAGTTTCGACAGCGGCTTCCACCCGAGGAACGACCGCGGAGCCGCCTACTGCCCGTTGAAGTACACGAAGAGCGTCCGGTACGAGGGCGGCCAGGAGGGCGCCATCATGTCGGAGTCCTGGAGTGCGTACCACACGAATCCCGGCGACCACGGCCTTCTGAGCGACTACCGCTACAGCGACAAGGGGACTCTCGGCAGCGACGGCACGGGTGGCTGTGACTACAGCACCGCCATAGACTACAGCAGCACGCTTACCGGCGGCAGCTACTACTTCGGCCAGCCGAAGAATGTCATCGTTAGCAAAGGCGACGAGCTGTTCCACTGTGTCAGCGCCACCTACGGCAGCGCAATCCCGACCGAGGTGACGGGCATCAGGAGGGCCCTTGAGTTTCGTGAGGGCGGCAATGGGATCCAGCCCGCCTCCGGCCCTGACACCCACGGTTCCGCCTCCGGCCTTGCCGTGAGCTGCGACTTTGCCGAGACGGAGTACAGCTACGACCCCTGTGGCAACCTCAAGGGCGTCAGGCTCCCGTGCCCTTCCAGTTCCGACACCACCCGCGTGTGGTACCGCTACGAGTACGACAACGTGCTGAACACCCATCTGTGCAAGATCACGGACGCCTTCGGCCTGAGCAACGTCAGCGACAGCCTCGACCTGCGCTACGGTGTGTTTCGCCAAAGTCAGGACAGGAACAACCAGTACTCGTGGACGAGCTATGACGACCTTGGCCGCATGACCGGCGTGAGGACCCCGTTTGACGAGAGTTACGGCAACACCGTCTCCTTCTCGTACAAGCCGATCGCCGAAACCTCCAACGGCACAATCACCACTCCGGCATACTCAGTCACCACCTATTATTTCAGGAACTATGCCATCACCGGCGCCGACGGCTACGATTTCACGGACTCCATGCGCGTCGTGACATTCGTTGACGGCTTCGGCCGGCCGATCCAGTTGCGCAAGGACGGAGTGGTGTGGAACGGCAGCGAGAACGTTGACAGCGTCATCGTCACCGGCAGGACTGCGTACGACTGCTACGGCCGCGCCGTGGGCAGCTACTACCCTTCAACGGCAGACCCGTTGTCCGTGAAGTTGTTCACCCCCGACGACCAGTCGGGAGAATACTGCACGGTCACGGAATATGACGAGCTGGACCGCCCTTTGACCGTCACCCTGCCCGACAACACCTGCACCACCTATGAATACGCCCTTGAGCGGGGCAACGCTTATGAGGGCAACGCCCTCAAGACCACGGTCACCGATGCCGAGGGCAACAGCAGCGCCACGGTGGTCAACGGCAGCGGCAGGACCGTCAAGAGCATCCGGCATAAAGGCGGCTCCGGCAGTGAGGCATTGACGACGGCCTTCGCCTATGACGGCATCGGACGCCTGATCAGCGTCACCGACACCGAGGGCAACGTCACCGCGTCCACCTACGACTACGGCGACCGGCGCACGAGGGTCGTCCACCCCGCCAGCGGTGAGACGACGTACACCTATGACCGGATGGGCAATGTGCTGACGTTGCAGAGCGCCAACCTCAGGGACACGGTGGAGGACAGGCACGTGGATTACGCCTATGACCGCGGCCGCCCGACAAGTGTCCTCTACCCCGAGCACCCTGAGAACAACGTGTACTACCATTACGGTGCCTCGGTCGATCCCGACGTCTACCTGCGCGGCCGTCTGAAATTCGTGGAGGACGGCAGCGGCGGCACGGAGTACCACTATGACGCCATGGGCAATGTCGATAAGATGATCCGCACCCTCGTTGTTCCCGGCGAGATGGTCGCCACCGCCGAATTCAGGTGGAAGTACGACAGCTTCGGCAAACTCATAGACATGACATATCCCGCCATCAGGAGTTCCCACGGCGAGCGCGTGACCTACAGGTATGACCGCAGCGGCCAGCTGCAGGGCGTTTACAACGGCAACACCCAAGGCTATTCCTATGTGCAGGAGATCGGCTATGACCGTTTCGGCTCGCAGGTCCACATGAAATACGGCAACGGCTCGTCCACGGACTACGCCTATGTCCCCGACAACCGCCGTCTCCACAACATCAGTGTGTCATCACCATCATCATCAAGTTCGCCATTCACCTTCGGTCGCACCTACGGTTATGACAATGTCGGCAACATCGTCTCCCTGACATCCTCTCCCGAGTGTCAGGGCACCCTGTTCCCTCCGGTGTGCCATGAGTACACCTACGACAGCCTTTACCGCCTGGTCCGTTCAAAGGGATATACCGTGGACGGGGGCCAGATGTCCGCCATAGACAGCCTGACGATGGCTTATGACGACATGTACCGCATCACGGGCAAGACGCTGGCCATGTCGCAGACAGGCATCCAGTTCACCGGCACCCTGAGCGCGGGGTATTCCCTGGCCTACAGCTATAGCGGGGACCCTGGCAGGAGGTTCCAGATGTCGGACGTGTCTGACGTGAACTACCGCGTGGCCGATGCAACGGTCGGCAGCCAGGACAGGGTCAACGAGCGCCACACCTACGAGTACGACAGCAACGGCAACATCACCCGCGTGTCCACCTCAAGGAAGAGGGCCGACAGGGTCCACAGGGACAATACCCGCGAGGAGAGGTTCCGCTGGGACGAGGAGAACCGCCTGCTGGCGCTGAGCCAGGACGGCTATGTGTCGCATTATTTCTACGACGCCTCCGGCGAGAGGACCGTCAAGATGCACGGCGGCAACGCTGCGGTGTTCGTTAACGGCCGGATGAACGACAGGAAAACCGCCGCCCTGAGCTTCAGCGCCTACTTCAACCCGTATTTCTCGATACATGACGGCACAAGGTTCACAAAGCATCTGTATATCGGTTCTGAACGCGTGGCCTCGGTGACGGGAGAGCTTGATACGGATTATGGAGATGTGGTAAACAATAACATAGAGCCGGCGGGCGTTAATGTACATGTGTATGCCAATGATTTGCATATCACCTACGAAGACCGCTGCGCTGCCATGCGCGACTCCATTGAGGGCAACTACGCGTATTTCAAGCTGCCCAGCGGCCTTGACTGGAGCGGCACTCAGCCTCGCTCGCTGTCCCTGCCGTGCCACGGGGACGGTGCGGAGGCTGGCGGAGGCCCGACGCTCCGCGGCCAGGGGGGCGGCGCGGGCAACGCATATCCGCCGGGTTACGGCATGATATGGTACTTCCACAAGGACCACCTGGGCAGCACGACGCTTGTGACCGACGGCGGCGGCTCGATCTCGCAGCAGGTGGAGTACCTGCCCTACGGGGAGGTGTTCCTCGAGAGGCAGCGCCAGGCATCTGACTACCTCTCCCCGTACAGGTTCAACGGCAAGGAGCTGGACGAGGAGACGGGCCTGTACTACTATGGTGCGCGATACATGAACCCCAGGCTTTCAATTTGGTATGCAACCGATCCCTTGCAGGAGAAAAATTCAGATGTTAGCTCTTATTCATATTGCCATAATAATCCATGTTCTAGGTTTGATTTAGATGGTCAATATGATTTTGAAGGAACAATTGGATTTTTCCAGACCTATCCAGTCATAGCTGTTTTCTCACAAGAATCTATAACTAAAAACAAGGGCATGAAGTATGATCACGAAATTGCAATACAGTCTGGAATGCCTGTAATGTTAGTTGATAACATACAAGATTTTGCTGATGCAATGTGCGAATTATCGAAAATGTATTCCTCCTCTAAAGCATATGCCATAAATAGTCATGGTGTACAAGACGCGAAAACAGGACTAATGACATTCTTTATTGGATCAGACCAGATAGACGGCCTAACGGATGTAAGCCCCTTAAGAACAGGATTAAATAATTGTGATGTATTTATTGGAGCATGTAGAGTAGGTGGTCTTAATGGAGATGGTTATGGGTTAATTGAAAGTTTTTCAAAACAAACACAGTCTAGAGTTATTGCTCCAAAGGATAGAATTCGAGTAGGATATTCGTATGATGGTAGTGATTATTTGAACTACACATTGATTGATAAAAACTTGGTGTTTTCTAATCAATTTAGTTTATCCGTTCAAGGTCATAAAACAAAAGATATTACCAATGTAACAATTGACAGAAATCGTGGAATTGCATGGGACTCTGATTTTAATATTGATTACTTGTTTAATTGTCCGAATAAGCCATTTTTTTTAGATTATTAATGACTTTTATATAATTAGATAATTATGAATAGATTAACGGTTTATTATCTGTTTTTTATTGTTATGTTGTTCTCATGCTGTAATGCAATGTCAAATGAGAATCAACAGGCTAAGCAAGAATCAAATCAGGATCTAAAATCAAATAGTTTTTATGACGATTCCATTTTGTTGTCAAGAGTTAGGTTAAGTGAATTTGAAAGATATCAATCCTTTGATGAATTCAATATGACAGCCATAGGAGCTCCGAATAAGTCTCCATTTGTTTATATCAAGGAATTAAAGGACTTAATATTGCTCGTCGTGTCAAACGATACGGCGCAAGTGTACATATATCAATATGATGAACAGATAAATCGGTGGGTTTCTTATAAAGAATATGATATGGAGAAAAAAGATATTGGTGTCCTCAAAGAGGAAAATGTGAATCCAGCTCGCTCTTTTCTCAGAATATGCGGAAATGACACCATTCTTGAGTATGAATGCGATTACATTTTTGATCATGTTTTTAAGTATCTTTTTGTCAAAACACGACAGAAATGTATTCGAATTTCATTGTTATATAGTGATTTTGAGGATAAAATAGATCTATCTCAATCAATACTATTATTTGTTAGAAGATACTTTGCTGATAAAAGCATTATTGAAGAAGGATCAGGTAAATACGCTTACCAAAAAAGATGTGTAAACGAATACATTCTTAATGAAGATAGTAATTGTTATAAGTATAATTGTATTGAATTTGACGAAGAAATATCATTTCCTAAGTCTTCACTTGGTTATTTAGGTATTCAACCAGGGTTTGACAAACGTGAATAATCAAAGAGAGAATATTTGTATTTAAGATACAGAGATGACTAACAGACTAATAGGAATTGCGGTGATCATTAGACTGCAAGGCTATTCCGAGTTACTTCTATATTATTTCTACAGAATTTGAACTCACTCATTATATCTTACTAATCAGCTTGAGGTTGTGGTCAAAAGAGAAACGGTTGATATACAGTGGTTTCACAAAAATTGCGAATAAATAATTGATCATTTCAGTGATTTTCTGTAGATTGCAACAAGATAAATCAGTGTGTATGAACAATCAATCAAAACAGTGTGCTAATATGAGGCAGTTCATCGTCATAGACCCATTATGCTTGAATGAAGATGGCAAACTAGTTTGTAAGAAACCATCGGGACGTCATTATCAGAGAGCGCACTTCAAGCAGGGCGACCTTGACGGAGTGTCTTGTATGGAAAAAACGGAGCATGCTGTTACAGGGGCTAGGGTGAATCAATGAGCGTTGTTTGAGTATTTTTGCTCATTTAATGGAGGTTGATTATCAGGGAGTTGCGATTTTGCGTTTCGCACAAAACCG
>Ga0265298_10007672_pt1 | contig 13067 bp, 17 predicted proteins | sample AusTroGonzalo_MG_3_FD_193486 | JGI IMG/M metagenome (GOLD analysis project Ga0265298, IMG submission 193486) | Bovine rumen microbial communities from tropical cattle in Woodstock, Queensland, Australia - Gonzalo_01 | ecosystem: Host-associated > Mammals > Digestive system > Stomach > Rumen ... | reverse complement strand
GGGCTCCTTTGCATCCGTCGAGCGAGTATTTGATTGTGTCTCCTGCGAGGAGCCTTCTGCGGAGCGCGTCTGTTGTCTCCGGTGCAATGCCTGGCACCGAGCTTGTCGGATTCGATACGCTTTCAAGGTTTGCGATGTCGTTCTCAAACGAGGTTACTTCGTCCTTCAAAACTACCACCGGTCCGAGCGTGTCGCAGACCGTGTTCACGATTGCCGTGCTTCCTGCACTGATTACTACTTCCTCCGGTACCACAAAGTTTACATCCTGGAAAGGAGCCTTTGTTCCGGCTGGGATTACGCATTGTCCGTCGTCACTTGCCTTGGCTACAAGCTGCAGAGTTGAGTAGCTTCCAGGGTTTCGTGTAATGGCTGCAATCGGGAGCAGGTTCTGGATCTGCTGCTCGTCTGCGAGTTCGATATTAAATGAGTTGATTGCCTGGCTTAGGGCTGCATCGTTTTCTGCGAACCTCTGGCCGTCTCCAAGAGCCAGGAGGTATAAAGCGTTGCCGTAATTTTTTTTCAGTTGGACGATGTTTCCGTCTTTGTCCTTTACGGCGTTGTCCTGTAACAGTTGGTTTATCTGGTCTATGATAAGGTCTGCATGTTCTACCGCTGTCTTTGGTGTCCATGTCTCGCCGTTAATTTTAAATGACATTTTCTGCTTCCTCCTGGGTGAGCTTTCCTACTTTCATAGTCAGTTGGTCTTTTTCTATGTCGTATTGAGGGAAGAAATTATCCCGTCCTACATTGCGCATGCTGTCGCGTACATAAAAGTCCAGGACGCCGAATGTGATTTTACCGGTGAGGTATTCGGTCCATGGCACTCCAGCTTCCGGTAGCTGCGGCACTGTTCCGCGGATCAGAAAACCTGCGAGGGTTGCTCCTTGGTTCTCTTCTGTTTCGTCCTTAATAATTGGAACGAGTCCGTTTTCTACTTCACAGTCCCAGCTTACGCCTGCGGTTGTTATATCTTCTGCTTTCATTTTCAAATCCATTTTTTAGCCTCCTGTTACTACCGTGGTTGTCTTGGCAGAGCTTATGTCTAGTGTCATTGGTGTTACCGGGGAAGATGTCGGGCTTCCTGACACTGCGCTTGTGTGAACGTGTCCATTCAATGCGGTTAGAAAAGTTGTGAGCGCCTGGTTCAATTCGGCCCAGGTTACAAACTGTTTGCTGTCTCCGTTGAGCTTTATCTTGCCATTTGTCTTTATGTCCAGGTCTCCGTTTTCGATTTTTATCACCACCTTTGCCTGGTCATTGAATATGCATAGCGGCAGCGCTTTCATTGTCTCTCGGGTGTAATGTAAATAATTTGTTGTTTCTGTCGCTCCGGTGACATCCTTTACCTTTGGTATGAAATCCTTGAGACCGAGCAGGAGCACCTTGTCTCCTTTTTTGTAGTCAAACTGAATTGAAAAACCGGAGCCTGCAAGGGTGAGCATTTCGATTCCTTTCGTTTCTGTCTGTGGCAGTGTCTGGCCGTTGAATGTCTTGAGCCGCTTGGCGTGGATAACATCTACAGTCTTGTCCTGGTTTACTGTTTTTATATATCCGTAATCGATAATGTAGAAACACTGAAGCACGGATTCTATGAGGTCGCGGTCTGTTAATGTCTGGGCTAGTAAAGTTGAATTACTCATTTATCAGATATCCTTGCACCGTCATGCTGTTGGTGCCGCCTGTCGTTCCAAAATGAAACGCGATGTTCTGGACCTGTATTTTCTGTGTCCCGGTTTTCGTCCCTACGATTTCTCCGTACTTCTGGTACGCTGGGCTCGGAACGATGAGCATGTCCCCTGGCTGCAGGGTTGGATCCCACGGTGCTGTTATCGTCAAGTTGTAGGTTCCTTCCTTGTCTCCGTTGTTAAACTGTGGAGGCGCACTCATGTGATCCAAAGTGTGAACATTTACGTAGTCTCCCTGGGTCAGACAGATTGCGGTCAATATATCGTTTCTCATGTAAATAACGAGATAATCGTCAGAGAATAAAGTTTTCAATTTTGAGATTGCATCTCTGACTGTTCCGTTGTGTACAAACTTATCTTTTAATCTCAAAGTAGAGGCGTGCTTTGCGCCGGTGTAGCTTCCTTTGGTTTTTAACTTGTTCCCGATTTCTGCAATTATTAAACTGAGAGTTGTTCCGGCTGGATATTCTACATTGATGCAGGTGTCGAGCCAGCTTGCCATTTGGCCTTCCCAGCATTGAATATAAGTTGTTCCTTCTGGTCCTGGTGATTCCTGGTATATTGTATTTATTGAGCCTTCGATTGGTGCCGTTGCTCCTTCGTATCCTGCTTCTACTTTTACCTTTGTAAATAAATCACCACGTATTTCTAAATAAAGATTTTTTATTGTAAGGTTAAAAGCCGGGATGTCCATGCTCGGAAGAATGTTTCCGCTGATCTCAATTTTGGGCTTTCTTCCTTTGGGCGGACATGGTAGTATGATCTCCGGTTTGTCCTGTCTGTAAAGAGTAAGTTTTATAATTCTGTTGTAAAGCTTTAGATTTATAGCCATGTTATAATATAAAGCTCCGTTAAAAATATTGATTTGTAATCTATCGTTTCCATCTCGGTTTCAAACACAAGACCGAAGTCTCCAAACTCCGACCAGCTTATGACGCGTGGTTCCACTCCGGCCTGGCGTACTTCTCCGCTTGGAAGTGTTACCCAGACGTTCCATCTGTTGTTGAGCCATTTGAAATGGAATGTAAAAGTTCCCGCTTCTGCTGAACAGTTAAATGTGAAATTTTCTACAAGCTCTGTATTTGGGAACGGGACCTGTTCTCTTTGTTTTTCTATCTGCATATCGTTATAGTTATTTTTTTACGAGTCGGTCGCTCTGTGTGAGTTAGTCGCTGATAACTGTGTTTTAAGTTAGCGCGTGATAACCATTTAACTAACTAACAATCGTTAGTATAAAATTTTGTCAAAACTTGTGCTTTTTTAACGAGTAATTACTTCTTGATAAAACTAGTACTTTTACTCGCTTGAGGATTGAAAAAACGGGGGGTATTTTAAAGTTTTTGAGTAATTTGTCGACCACTTTGAAAATGGCCACATTTGGGCCTAGGATTGCTCACGTTGCGTTCTTCGTTTACGATTTTGTAGAAATCCTGCAAAAATGGGCATTTTAGGGCGTTTTTAGGCCGATTTTAGACCATGATAAAAACCGGGTCTGATACGGATAACGAGTAAAATCCTTTTATCTTGCCAGAGAGATTTTTTGGGCCGAGGTTCCTCCGGCGTTCGTTGGCAGGCCGATTGAAGAGCCCTGTTCTGGAGTTGAGAGTTTCTGCTCACTCATTTCTTGTAAGCTGTCCGCTTCTGTATTTGCTTCTCCCATTTCCAGTATGTTTATTTCTTTGAGAGTCATTGTAAAAGGTACACCGTCGAGCGCATCTTTTGCCTGGCTTGTCTGCAGCTCTTTTATTACGACACGTTTGAAGATTCGCGCGTTTCCGTCTTTATATACCAGCACCGCTCCATTACTAAACCAGTTCCACAAAACGTCTACATGAAATTTTAGTGTAGGTTGGTATTTGTTTGAGAGCTCATCCATGTTTGTTCTGACGCCGATTATGTATCCGGCAAGGTGCCAGCTTCTGCTTCCTGGCGCTACGTTGTCGCTTATGTTCTGCTTTGCTGTCTGTGTTATTACCAGGCTCTCTGATACCTCTGCAGACGCGTTCATCAGGTTTGTCTCGCACATGAGCGGGATTGCGTATTTTGCTCCCTGTGTTATGTCTGTGTTTATAAGAGTTGGAGTTGTTACGAGCGTTTCTATCTGTTTCAGTATTGCTTTGTTATCGTCTAGGATGCCTACTGTTATTCCGTCCATGTTATTTTCCTTTTGATTATAGTTATGTTTGTTCGTTGCCGATATTAAAAATATGAGTAATGATTTTATTATATTTTTAGCAATTGCTGGCCTTTTGGTCTGGGGTTTTAATCAGAAAAAACAAAAAGAAAAAAAGAAGGCGGCGCTTTCTGTTGATACTCCCATGGATTCTTCCAGACAGCTTATAGCAGAAATTGCACCGGCTATTATGAAAGACTACGAAGTTTTTACTGACTCGTTCCTTATGCGGTTCTCTGATGAGTTTATTCGCAATGGGAAATATACCGGCTTATCAAAGGATGACGTATTGGAAGGCGTAGACTTTGACCATGCTCGCTGGATCTATTCTCATTGTTCCAGTATTGCATCCTGTCGCTGCGCTCAGATTAATTCATTAAATCAAATGAAAGAGGCCGAGGTTGATACAGTCGAGCTCAAAGTTTCAAGGGCAAATCCTAATTGTTCCCATGTTCCTTCTGAAGGTAAAATTGAAATTGACAAGGCTCTAGTCTATCCTTGTGCCGATTGTAAAGAAGACAAACCTTGCGACATCTGGTATAAACCTTTGGTCTAGCGGGTTCCACTCATCAATTGTAATCTCTGTGAGCTCTGGGCCATTATGTTCTGCAGGCCTTCCTGGGCTCCTCTATATGCCTGCTGTTTTATAACTTGTGGTATGTCGTTTGAACCGGACACATTGAATGTCTGGTTTATAATGTATTCGTTTGGTGCTCCCTGTACGGTTCCCTGTGGAACGAAGGCCCGGGCCATGTTTCCTACATCTCTTGCCGCAAATACCCAGTCATCCGGGGCTACCTGCACTATAGAGCCATCCGGTCTTATAATTCCGTCGTTGGTGCTCCCTGTTATTGCTCCTGCAGTCTCTGTTACGGCATCCCACATGTCTGAGAAACCTTGTTGGATGATATTCGGGATTTCGTAGCCGTATCCTGTAAAAAGAGCCTTTATCATTTCCCATGAAGTTCCGAAGGCGACTTTATTTATGTTTTTGATTCCGCCGAAGAAACCCTTACCGCTCTCGGATGTTATCCATCCAAATATCGAGGCTACTTGTGCTACAAGCATTGACAGCTTATCTGTTATCTCGTCTCCGTGAGTTTTCCACCAGTCTCCTACGGTTTTCACTCCGACGCCGATCACCTCGCTGGCTGTTTGTCCTATTGCTTTTATGGCTTTCTCGATTTCGTCTCCGTGTTCATCTATCCAGTCATTAATTTCTTTTATGTATGGAGTTAGGATTTTCTCTCCCTCTATTCCCAGGGCCTTTCCTATATTTACGAACGTTGTTTTCATTTCGCTCCATTCTTGGTAGAATTTATCTGCGGCCTTGTTGTCCTCTCCGTTTGTAAATATTTTATTGCTTGCTCCTGCGAGGAATTCGCGCGGTGACATTCCACGCTTCATTATTTCGAGGAATATGTCCTGTCCTCCTTCTCCTAGGATGTCGTTTACTTTCCAGGCGACGCTTGTCAAATCCTCTCCGGCCTTTACTGTTGCCTGGGCCCTTTCCAAAATATAAAGCATTGCATCGTCTGCGGACAAATCTTTTATATCTTTGTACTGTATTTTGAGCTTTGCCAGGTCGTTCGATAAAGAAGTTACGAGCTCCGGTTTGTACTTTGCCTGGTTCAAAACATCGCCGAGCTTGCTCATCGAAGCTATTACGCCGTCTGCGCTAAGGCCTGCTATTTTAGCAGCCGTACTCCACAAGTTCATTGCTTCTGTGGTTACACCTATTTTTGTCGCAGTCCTTCCGAGCTGGCTCTCCGAGGCTCCGATTTTATCCATTGCCAAAACGACAGCGGCATTCCGCGCTGCACCGATAAGTTTGTTGAATTCGTTAGCAGTTCCACTGATGAGTTTCATTCCCGATTCAAAGCTGGCCTTGTCCGGGTTTAGTCCTAGTGATGCGTAAAATCCGCCGATGTTAGTCGTTGCTGGCATATAGTTCCTCTATTTCACTTCTTGCCCATATACAAGATAGCCCGTCGAGGAAATCTTCCAAATCGGCGGGCGCTCTTGTGTATTCGCGGGTAAAATTATAATAAAGCCACAGATACTCATTCGGACAAAATCTTTTTGAAATCTGCGCGGCCTTTATTTCTTTTATTCCGCGTTGGCGGCTTCTTCCTTGGGCTTCGAGAGCCGCACGTATTTTTTTAATATGTACCCGTGGATTGCATCAGCTATTGCGATAACTGCGAGCGGATCCTTTGCAAACAAAGGGATTGCATCCAGACTCGCGTCCGTGCTACTCATGCAGAATTTTTCCTTCTCTCCGTTAGGGCATTTTACTTCCACGTTTTTCCCTTCAATGCAGAGCTTCATCAATTGGATTTTGTTCTCCATTGTAGGGACCTGGATTACCCGACAGATTTCCAGCACGCTTGCTGTGTTTATTCCGTCGGGGAAGTTTACGATAAACTGCGAGAGATAGGTCTCGTCTCCAGGGTAAGACTCAGATATTCTTCCGAGCGCTTCCTTGTAGTCTTTGCTCGATAGTGTTAGTGCTTCCATTTCTAACTCCTGTCTTTATTTTTATTCAGCTGCAGCGTCCTCTTCGTACTCGCCGTAGTTCCATACTACCTGGTAGTCTGCTGCGTCGTTGCCCTGGATGTTCAAAGGTGGACATGTGCGTACTGTACATGCATTGAATGTTGTACCTTCTGTCTTGCCGTTGATTTCCTGGGTGATTCGGATTGTTCCTCCTACGCTGTCTCCGGCTTTCTTGAGGAAGTTGGCTATTTTTACCATGTCTCCTACGCTGCCGGTTTTTACTACGTTGAATGTCAAAGAGCCCGAGCCGTTGTTGTTTGTGATTGTCAGTGTGTTGCCGTTTGCAAGAGCTATGATTTTTGATGAGTCCATAGCTTGCTGGGCCTGTACCATCTGACCTTCGAGTCTGAAGCCGTCGATAGTTGTAGGCGTTCCGTCATTCCACAAAGGGTGGATAAGGGTCGCGCTGAATTGTCCGGCTGCTACTATTGTATGATTTGCCATTTCCTACTTCCTCCTATCTTGTCGGCTGTGTGAGGTACAATGTTCCGTATACGGTTACCTCGCGCACGTTGTCGATGTATGTTGCTTCCCATGCATTTGGTACGGTGATCTGGTCGCCGCTTGCTGGGAGATCTTCGAAGATTGGAGCGGTAATCTGGAAACCGGCCAAACGTCCAAACTGCAAGAACGGATTTACCTGGTCTCTCAAAATGAGCAGGATTGCCTGGTATGCCTGGTTGTTTCTAAAGGTGTTCATTCTTGTCATGTAGTTGGCTGTCTTAACCTTGCACATGTACTCGATGTATGCCTTTACCCAGTTTGCTCCTACGCTGTCTCCGTTGATGTAGAGCGAGCCTTCTGTTACGACGTTTTCTGTACCGTCTCCTACCCATGTCTGGTAGCCGACCTTCTGTTCGTCGAGTACTCCCTTTTCTGTTGTGGTGAGGTTTACGTGCTCCTCGTCTGCGTTCTCTGCTCCAGAGGCCTGGATTGTGTTAAACTGTACCATGTCCATGCTGTTGCCGACTGGAGTTCCTGTTGCGTTTACAGTACTCAAAGTTGCACCAAGCTGAGCCAGGGCTGGGTTGATGTCTCCGTCTGCGTTGTAAATTACGCGAGCTGTTGAGTTTGCGCTCTTCAAAGCAGAAAGCAAAGCAGACGACTTTGTGAGAAGGTCTGCATCGTTTGTTCCTACCCACAAAACTGAGTAGAGCGGATCTGCAATACAAAGGTTTGAAAGAGCTACTTGTGCTGCTGCGTATCCTGCGCTTTCTTCGATGATAAACTTAAAGTAAGCATACATCTTTGTTGCTTCGTATACTGCAGAGAGCGGGTGTGTTGATGGTGTTGTGGTATCGCTTGTATTAAACAATGCGATTCCTACCTTTACTGTGGTTGCCTTCTTAAAGAAAGGAACCAGCCATTTTTTGAGGAGTCCTCCTGTGAGTTCTCCGTAATTTCCAGAGTCAAGTTCTATGAGGCTTCCAGCTGTCGCAGACGTAACTCCTGGGAGATATGTTGCGGCGTTGGCTACGTCCATATAAATCATGGCCCGTGAGTAGTTTTCTCCTGCCATCGGGATTATGACCGTCTCGATTGGATAGGCCACGTTCGATTGTGCTATGGAGTCTTTGAATAGTGACATTTTCAGTCCTCCTTTGATTTATAGTTATTTAATTCTTCCGTTCAAAGTCAATTGTGGCATTGGGCCTTGGGTTGTATCTGCTATGCTGTACCAAAGGACCCGGACCGTTGTATTCCATGCCATGACAGTGTTGTTGCCGTCCTGCATAAACGGGGAGCTTATCGCATCGTATTCGTCGTTCATGATTGCTCCCTGGACCGTCTTAAATTGTGCGGCTACGTCTGTTCTGAACGGCCACATAGCTATGCTGTTTGCCAGCGCTTCGCTCTGTGGTCCTACAAACTGCAGATCTATTTCGGCAATCTTTAGAACAGCTACACCGTTTATCTTTGTTGTCGTCTGGCCGCTGGTCTGTGTGCCTACGTTATAAAAAGGAACAGTGCGCGGTCTGTTCTGTCTGATCTGATAAGCGCACCAGTTCTCGATGTTTGCGTTGGCCTCCTGGGGATTGAACCAGTTACCTTGCTTCGGGACGATGTATTTTTCGTGGACATTAAAAATTGCTGCTAATATTCCACGTAGCGTTGTCTGATTCAGTTCCATTGTTTCCTACCACCTTTTCGAGGGTATATCTATAAAATCCGCCTTCTGATTCCCATTGGTTGTCGCTGGTGAGCCGGTAGATGCTGTTTTCGTATGTCGTGAATTTGTCAGCGAGTCCGCCTGTCTCGGTCCACAGTTCGAGCTGCTTTTTGTGTACCAGGTTTCCGTTAGCGTCTACGGTCTGTTCACCTCCGGTGTTCTGATACACGCCGGTTATGGTCTGTGTAATGAGTTTTCCTTGCTGGTCGACTACTTTCTCCCAGCCGCCGTTGATTTTCGGCCTCATATCAAAAATTGTCAGTGCTCGTCTCTGCTCTGGGAAGTAGAGGAGCATGTCTCCATATACGCTCATTTCTGCCTCTGTACTATGTATGTCATGGAGTTTATCATTTCCGCCGTATCAATAAGCGGAGTGTCTCCGTTTTTATATTGCTGTGTTTTTGGCGAGTTTGGTTTTTTTGACTTGTAGTAGTCTCCTCTTACAAACTCCTGGATTGCTCCCACGGCCATTGTGCCGACTTTGGCCCAGTTTGCTTTTCCTCCGGCTGCTACCTTTTGAGCTTCGTCCTGCATTGCTCGTTTTATCTTGCCCAGGTTCTGCCTTATTCCGTCCGTTAAAAAAGGACGGGCCGGTATGTCGGCCGTTCCGAAGTGCTGCATTCTTGCGAGCTGGTCGATGTCCGGAGACTTTATGTTCTCCGGTTCGACTCCGTGTATGTTCTTGTATCCGTCCTTCTTTTTCTTTCGCTTGACGTCCATGTGGTGCTGCTGGCCACCTTTGAAACCGACCAGGATGTCGATGTGTGCTTCGTTCATCAAAGCCTGGATTTGTTTGGTGTCTATGGTGTTCTTTATGTTTACTCGCAGTCCATTTTCGTTAGACATAAATGCTGAACCTCTCCGGTGCGCTCTGGATCATTGTCAGAGCCTTCTGTCCGAATACATTTGAGTTGAGCTGCTTGATTCCTTCCTGGGCATCCATATCCTGGAAACTTACCGAAGTTCCGCCTATGCTCTTTGAACTCAGTGCCATTCCTCCGTTGCCTACGACTCCGACTACCGATGTCGGGTTCATGTCGGCAAGGTACCAGGCGGTGAGCAGATTAAGACACAGGGTGCGCTTGTCGGTCCTTGTCGGTTCGGCTAGCGCAGCCCACAAAGACTTCACTCCGCTGAACATTACGCATACCTCTTCGTATGCAGTGTTTATCTGCTGGTCCGTGAGACTTGGGAAATTTGCAGCGTATTTGAAGTCCTGTCGTGTCATGTTTCTATTCCTTCTTCTTTGATGAAGTTGTTTTCTTTGTTGCGGCCTTTGGCTTTTCTTCTGCAGCATCTTCCTTTACCGGTTCTTCTGCAGGTTCCTTTGCAGGTTCTTCAGTCTGGGCGCGGAGTCTTTCGTTCTCTGCTTTAAGGCGAGCGATTTCGTCGTTGGCCTCGTTAATTCTTGCAGCGCTTGTCTTGTAGTGTTCTGGCATGTGGTTCAAGATGCGGATCTTCTTCTTTGCTACAAGTTCTCTAAAAAATGGCTCCTTTCTCTGCAAGTTGTCGAGTTCTGCTTCTGTTACTTCGCAGAGGTTCTTCATTTCTCCCGAGGCATTGCGTGCTGGGATTGTCTTTGCAATTGATGAGAAAGTTACCGGGTACTGATAAAAAGATTGTATGTATTTCATATTTTTTGCTTCCTTTTGTTTCAAAAATAAGGAGGGGCTTCGGTCAGTTTCCCTCCTGGTATAAATAGCAGGCCGAGGTGGAATGCGGCGGCCTGCTATCCGGTTATGGTCCTACTACGAGGTTGATTCCTTTGTGTAGGTTCCGCTGAATACAGCAGAGTCTGTGCGGCCTTCAAGTACTGCAATTGCCTTCAATGTTTTTGTTGCATTGATTGTGATTGCTGATGTGTACTTTGTGCTTCCGCTTGTTGGTGTTGTGCCATCTGTTGTGTAGTAGATGTCAGCGCCTGGTGTTGCACATGAAAGTGTAACGCTTACTGAACCAGAGAAGTCTCCTGGTGCAGGTGAAGCTGTAGGTGTTGCTACCACTTCTGAAGCTCCAAAGCCTGCGTATACCTTTACGGCAATTCCTACAGGTGCGAATACACCGGCGTATCTGCGGAGTACTGCGTGCTGCTGGTCGTAGCTGTTTGGATATACAGGGTATGTGAAGTTCTCGAGAGGTACACCAAGAAGGAGGATGTCCTGCTTTTCGTCGTTTGGTCCAGCTCCGATTTCCGGTGCTGTAATAACGAGGTAGTCCTCTGTTGTTGGGTTGAATTCTGTGTTTGCAGCCAAGAATGGATCTGCGAAGAATTCTACCTTTGGCTTGCTTCCGTTCTTTGTAACGCCTGCGTTGAAGTTTTCTTCAAAGATTGCGAGAGCGCTCTTTGCTTCGTAGGTGTTGCTGTAAGGAACAGATGTCAAGAGGTTATATGCCTTTGGTGACAAAGCTACGCGCACGATATCAAACTTGTTCTGGCTTGCATTCATGAAGTCAGTTACAATCTTTGAAAGGTTGCGGTACATTGTATAACCCTTGTTTGTGTTGCTGTCGTCCTCTGCGATTTCTTCGAGTGTCTGACCAGCCCATGTTGTCACACCGTTTACGTCAAAGAGTCCGAGTGTTCCTGTAGACTCGTTTCCGTAATATGTGAGGTAGTCTGTAATCATGTCGATTACATACTGTGCGTAGCGCTGCTTTTCAGCCATCAACGAACCGGCAAATGGTGAGCCGTTGTCTCCCTTTGCGCGTTCCATTTCTTCTACTGTGAAGTTGTAGAATACTTTGATGTTGATGATGGCGCTTGTCATGATTCCGCCCTGTACGTTTACGTTCTGCTTAAGGTTTGCAGCTACTGTACCGGCTTCGTCAATCAATCCCCATCCGCTGTAAGCAGCGAGCTGGAGGTTCTGTACTTCTCCCCATGGGTTTGTTCCGCCCATTCTCTTTACGAGGTCACGTGCGTGGCTGTAAAGAAGAGGCTGTTTGAAGAGCTCTGGAAAGTACGAGGCGTTCCATGGCGAGATTGCCTGGGCGTTGATGAGTTCGCCAGAGTCTCCGGTGTATGTCTGGATTCCGCTCTTTGAAACCATCATATCGTACTTGCCTGTCTTGATGTTGAAACGTGGACGGATCTGTACGGCTGCTGGGTTCTTCTTGTAGAGAGCTTCCATTTCTGGTGTGAGTCCTACTGTGGCTCCGCGCACTGCGTGGTCGCCTACAAACATAGGATTGTTTACGGCGCTTGCTGGGATTCCATAGCGTGGATCTGAAGCGCGACCAATCTGTAAAGTAGCGTCACGGAGGAAGTCGTTTGCCTTTCCGTTTGAAGCTACCATCTTCTGGGCGATTTTACCCAGGTGTTTAAATTCCGATGAACAATCTATTCTCATAGTCTGCTATCTCCCTATGAAAGCCAAACGTAGGCGCCGTCGTCTGTTACTTCGACTACTTTTGCTCCTTCGAGCAATGTGTGGCTTGCGTCTGCTGATGATGCTACAAAGCCGATTACGCCTGTTGTGTCAGCGTACTGTACTTTGTATCCGAGTACTGGGTCCTTGCCGCTTTCCCAGCTCATGATTTTTACAAGGCCTTTGTTGACAAATGCACAAGGCATGTCCTTAAGGTATGTATTTGGATGTGCTGGTGCGTTCTGTGCGATTGCGTCGTCAAATACGACGATTCCGCGGATCACATTTCCGTCTCCCTTTCCCTTTACAATTGCTGTAGGGTCTGCAGCTGGAGCGGAGCAAACTACGCCGAATGTCAAGTTTTCGGCTGCGATTCCGCCGAGCTTGAGGTAGCCTTCCTGGAGAGGCACTGCCTGTGCATTCAGTTTGAGCTGTCCTTTAAAGCCGAGCGAGAGTGACATGTTTGTATCCATATCTTTTGTCTCCTTTAGAATTTAGCGAGCAGGTCGCGGAGTGAGCCGTGTTCTGCTGGCTTCTGGTTCATTGTTACCGGAATAAAAGGAGCGTGGTCTGTTACGACTTCTTCTTCCTCTTCTTCTTTTTCTTCCTGTACTTCTTCTGGCTCTTCGTCTTTGCATGCTGCATCGGCGAGAGGTGTGAGCCCGAATTCTTCCATCAGTCTCTTTTTTGTAAACTGATACAATTCTTCGGCTGTGTATTCATCGAGCGGTTCTGCATCCTTTGGTTCGCCTTCTTCGGCAGGAATTTCTGTCTCTTTGGCGATTTCCTCAGTTTCTTCTGCCACCGGCTCTTCTACGGCAGTTTCCGTTGTTTCTGCCACGGTTTCTTCTGCTTCCTCTGCTGCAGGTTCTACGGCTGGTACATCCTGCATTGCTGCGGTGTCGAGCTTTTCGAACAAGTCAGCGACCATGTTAGCGGCTTCCTTGGCTGTTGCTTCGTCCTGTTCCTTTACGGCTTTGAAGTCGTCCAGGAAACGGTCGAGCTTTGCCTTGTCCTCGCTATCTGGGAGGTCGGCTGTAAAACCTTTGAGCTCGTCCACTTTGGCTACCACTTCTTCCTCTTTGAGGCTGTCCTTACCAGCTACGAGTTCC
>Ga0265298_10007670_pt1 | contig 13068 bp, 9 predicted proteins | sample AusTroGonzalo_MG_3_FD_193486 | JGI IMG/M metagenome (GOLD analysis project Ga0265298, IMG submission 193486) | Bovine rumen microbial communities from tropical cattle in Woodstock, Queensland, Australia - Gonzalo_01 | ecosystem: Host-associated > Mammals > Digestive system > Stomach > Rumen ... | reverse complement strand
CATGTCACAGCATAGTCTTCCCCCTTGTCGAAGAAACCACAGACGAGGGTTGAGGTTCCAACCGTACTGTTGTCTACCGTAGAATCGTAGTTGGAACGGTCTGTCTCGTGGAGTTCGACTGAAGGATTGTTGTTGACTCTGACCATGTTTTTGCTCTGAAATGTAGCCTTTTCTCTACTTACGATAGCTTGAAGGTTCATTTTTGCATTAAAGTTGAAAAATAAACCTGTCTTTGGTATCATATACTTGTGGAAAACCAAGAAGAAAAGTCTCCAGAGATAGACCTCCTTGCGAATTACGTGAAGGAACTGAAGGAGGATGTCAACATCACCGTCCAGAACATCAGGGAGAAATCCTTGACGACATCCGCTCTCAGGGCGAAATGGTTGAACTACTATTTCGTGGAGAAGAAGAACCGGGAGAAGCTGAGGAAGGTCAGGGAGGAAATTCTGAAATCCTACGCCAAGAAGGACGGGTTCTCAGATTCCGTCATAAAGATGAAGAGCGAACAAGCTCTGGCGAAAAACGACCCTAGGCTGGTTAAAATCGACATCCTTACTGCCCAGAACAAGATGGTCGTGGAATACATCGAGATGGCGATGAACATCCTGAACGACATGGGATATTCCGTCAAGAACGCAATAGAAGTCCTGAAACTGGAAAGAATGTGATTATGGTAATAGATTTTTCCAGTTTCAAGGAGCCGGATCAGAACTACGAGTTTACCGGGCGCATATTGTTCAGGATAATCTACGACCAGACAACGAGGCAATTCAGGTGTCTGACGAGGAATATACGGCTTCTCGATGATCTCCAAAAGGCGTTCAAGGCTGAGAATCCTTCCGCATTCTTCATGAAGCAGTACGGATATGACGTTGATCCGGATGTGTTTTTCGTGAACAGCCTGGGTCTTTTTCCTCTAGGTCTTATATTCGATGTCATAAAGTACATCACTACGGCCTATGGAAATCTTGAAGTCCTCTCCATGTCGGAATGCGCAAAGAGGGTCATAACGACATGTCTCCGTCCTCTGAATCCTCCTTCCAAGAACATCGGAGAAGATTGGGTTCCGGACAACATAGCCGATGATTCCGGGGTGAACGACATCATATACGCAAAGGACGGGACTCCAGGCTTCAAGTATCGTCCATACCAGATGGAGGCTGTGAAGAAGCTGATACTCGCCGCAAGGGGTCGTGGAATGATAGAGATTCCGACCGCCGGAGGCAAGTCGCTCATCATAGCCAATTTCGTGTACAACGTCGTCAAGTATTTCGAGCCTGACTCCCAGGTCTTGGTTCTCGTCCCTAACAAGCAACTAGTCGTCCAAATGTACAGGGACTTCGTCTCATACGGATGGAAGAAACCCGACCTTACCATAATGTCAGGGGGAAAGATTACCCTTGACGGATATAAGCTCGAAAAGTACAACAAGGACGCAAAGGTGATCTTCGCCAACAGACAGTATGTTATGAAGAACACCCAGCTCCTTCCGAAGATAGGAATACTTTTCGTCGACGAGTGCCATTCCGCTGTGGCTGATGCGACATCAAACTTCATAAACAACCTACCTTGTTCCGTAAAGGTAGGTTGCTCTGGAACTATACCGAAGCAGGGAGCGGACAAGTACAAGCTGACAGGAATGCTCGGAAACGTGGTCTATCGTGAGAACATAACGATGCTCCAGGAGGCCGGGTACATCTCAAGGGTTGTCATAGACGAGATAGACATAACCGACGAGAACGTGCATCCAGACATGCTCTTCCATCTCCGTCCGAGGAGAAGGTACAACCCAATAGACTACAACGGGATAGATTTCGACGAGGCGTATAAGGACGAGGTGGAGTACATGAACGCCAACTTCTCCAGGGAATATTCTCCGATTCTGGAGATAATGGAGAAAAAGATGAAGGGAAACACGCTCGTCCTGTTCGATCTTCTTGAACTCGGAAGGGGAATGTTCGATCTGGCCAAGGAGCATGGACTTGGAGGAAAGGACATATTCTACATAGACGGAAGCACGGACGTCTCGGAACGTGAACGGATAAGGGACTTGTTCGAGCAGTCAGGAAACAACGTCCTCTTTGCCCAGGCCGCAGTTATGTCGACAGGAACGAACATCAAGCGTCTGAACAACCTCGTGATCCTGTTCAGGTCGAAGTCCACCGTAAGGGTCATCCAGTCAATAGGCCGAATCCTGCGTCTCCATGAGGATAAGGTCGTAGCCAGGGTGTATGACATCAGGTTCAACATGAAGTACTCCCAGAAGCACTTCAAGGAGCGGGTCGATCTGTACAAGAGGTTCTACGGGATAAAGCCCATAGCCTCGTACAACATAACGATCCCGAAAGAAGAAAAGAAAGATCCTGAAAAACAAGAAACCCCGCTCTAAGGCGGGGTTTCGTTCACCACATCAGTTCAAGTTGGATTACTGGAAGAATTCTGGCCTTGCGGCCACCATCTCCTTGAGTTCCTCATTGAACATCTTATCGGAATCAGGTTCTCCGTCTTCAGGAGTGTCAATGAGAGGATCCTCTTCCTTTTCCTGGAGACCGTCGATGTATGCCTTGATCTCGTCGTCGCTAAGACCATCTTCCCTCAGCTGGTTGTCGACTCCGTGAGCGTTATGCGCCTGGGTGGGGTCGTTTTCGTCAACCGTCTCACCCTCGCGGAGCTGGTTCTCAACGCCATGTGCGTTGTGGGCCTGGGTAGGATCGTTCTCGTCGACTGGCTTCTCGGGAGCCGGTTCCGTCGGTTCAGCCGGGGCTTCAGGAGCTGGCTCTTCCGTAGGAGCTGGTTCGATTTGAGCCGGTTCTTCCTTTGGAGCTTCAGGAGCGGGTTCCTCAGCCGGAGCCGGATTTTCCGGAGCTGGTTCTGTAGGCTGTTCCTCGCTACCGAAGAACGACTTGAGGTCAGGCTGTTCCACAGGTTCACCCTCGCGGAGCTGGTTCTCAACGCCATGTGCGTTGTGGGCCTGGGTAGGATCGTTCTCGTCGACTGGCTTCTCGGGAGCCGGTTCTTCGACCGGAGCTTCTGGAGCCGGAGGAGGAAGATCAGTCTGTTTCTCTGGCTGGGCAACAGGCTCTGGCGGATCTTCCGTCTTTCCGCCATCTTCCTTCTCGCCTTCAGCACCAAAGGTATCCTCTTCGTCCTTCATGCGCTTCTGTTCGCCGGTGACAGCTTCCTGTTCCTTGATGTTGAAAAATTCTTCCTTGGTAAGACCATTCTCCTTCTTTTCTGGAGCAGGGGATGGAGCAGGTTCTTCCTTCGGTTCCTCTACCGGAGCTGGTTCTTCCTTCGGAGGTTCCTCGGTCGGAGCTGGCTCTTCAACAGGAGCCGGTTCTTCCTTCGGCTCTTCCGCCGGAGCTTCTTCTCCTTCCCCGCAACCCTCGGCCTCGAAAAAGAAATCACTGGCGACTTCTTCGAGCGCAACGTCGGTCTTGGTGGGTTTGTCGGTCTTTGGTTCTTCATTGCCGCAAGAAGTTCCGCACTCCTTTACAGGCTTCTTCGGCTCTTCGCAACCAGGGCAATTTTCCTTGGCTTCGCGGACGAGCCTGTTGTACATTCTCTTCAGTCTCAGGTTTTCCTTGATCTGGATACCGTCAAACTGGTTTACAAGGTCAGCAAAATCCATCGCTTAACTCCATTTTTGATGTGGCTGGAGTTATTTACGATGCTATTATTGTGAAAATAAATACCCTTGTTGAAGGAGACCCGATGTCTGTACTACAAAGCAAAGAGAGCGAACTCCGTTATCTGAAGAGAAAGAACCTGGAAGAAGAGGCCAGGTTCATAGGAAACTGCTACAGGGATCAGATCCGTTCATACGGGGTCGATTGCAACTACTACAAGGCCAAGATTCCCTACATGGATGTCTTCAAGCCCATTGTCGACTGGAATACAAGGGTTCTCCACGCCTACGGAATGGATCCGAATCCAGACTACTCCATATCCGCCGAGATGATAACTTTCTGCGAGGTTCAGGACGACGTTCTCCAGTTGAACAGAATAGGTGTCGTTCCTAACGTTGATGTGACGTTCTATTTTGATTCGGGAGACTTTGCTTGCGCCTTGGCTTCAAAGCTCGGTCAATACAAGGAATACAAGGTCAAGAACCAGGAAGTCGTGATAGAGGTTCCGAAATCATCTGACGACTACATAGAATACAAAGGACCGGATGGAGAGACAGCCAGATATTATCTTTCATCTGACGCCTTTCCGTATTTCCATGGAGTTGGGTGTGATGAACATTTCGACACGGAGATAATGAGCGGAAAACTCTCTGTAGCCCTTGGACCATATGAATACGGGAAGGAATACACGATACAGTGCGATCCGTATGAGCATGGAGATGTTTCGATCAAGATTCCTGCCAACGAAGATCTTTACGCCTCCTTCGACCGGGAGATAACGACCGACGACTATGTTGAGACATTGCTTCTTCTGACATACAGGGTTGACAAGGTCATGGACGTAGGCGGAGTGGAACGGAGCATTCTTTCAGGATATCTCCATGGCGGAGTCCTTTTCCGTGACTTGACGCAGATGGGGAAGTACAGCGATCTCATACATCCGGAAGTCGGGGACATAGTAACCATAGACTTCCCGAACGACCACTCCAGGGAACAATACGAGATAACGGAATGTGCGGACAGGAATCTCGCCTCGGACGGAATAAGTCCTCTTCTCCACAAGTACATCTGGAAGTGCAAGGCTAGAAGGTACATCAATTGCAAAGAGAACTTCCCGGAGACCAACGATGACAACGAACGCTGGAAAGAAGGAATTGAACTCATAAACAACGCAGAGGCGAAGTTGCACGAGGACAAGACGATCTCGATGTACGACGAAACAGCCGACGATGACATCTACGGCGGATACGAGAGGGAACCAACAGTCTGGGACAAGGAAGCGGTCTCCAAGCCCAAAAAGAGGGAATATCAGAGGATTAGGGAGGGAGAAACCATATCTCTCCACGTTTTTGCAGACGGAAATTCCCTGGAGACCGACGGATACGAGCTTTACTATGTCGTGAAGGGCGTAGGAGCTGTAAAGCTGACTTTGGTTGAGACTGTCGATACGATACGGGAGAACTATGTCGCAAGCGGAATCGACTACATCAAGAGTACGAACGACGCTTTGTTCTTCGTCAACTTCGACAATCGGGTGCAGAAGATATGCGAAGACGTCCATATCACAAAGGGAGAAATCCAGCTTTGCCTGAACTCTCTTCTCGATACGACCATCAAGACGCATGAGCCGAATTCGGATGGAGACTTCTTCTACAAGTTCTCCAACTCGAACACGATCCTGATAAGCCTTGAGGACAATCTATACTGTAGGTTGGGGAACAAGGCCAGGAAGCTGATAAAACTGACCTGATAACTCAGAAGTGATCAAAATCTGATCAAAATCTGGTCACTTGACTTCTTCGACAACTTCTGGAGTATCTGGAGGAACGTCGTGTTTGTTGTTTTGGCACGACCTGTAGATGTCCCAAGGCAGACAGACCGTATCGGATACGGCCTCAAACGGGAAATCTATGATGAAGAGCGGAAGAAACATGGTGCAGATCGACTGGACCACACCGGCTTCTCCATGCAGTTTCTTCTGGAAAGGAAGTGCTATTGCCTCTGCGCAATCGCATGTGCATGAATAGACATGACGGATCTTCCAATCGTCGTCCATCCTGTTGGCTATGTTGAGACAACCACAGGAGAATACACAAATACAGATGGAAATCAATAGTGTTATCGGCTTCATGTTGGGTATTTAGGTCAAATACCCGGCTTCATGAAGGTTACGTTGACTGAACTTCTTCCGTTGTCCAAGACGATTTTTGTAGATTTTGGGAGTTCCGAAGCCTTGCACAACAGCTTTAGCTTGACTGAGTTCTTGGTCATCCCAGGAGGAAAAGTCACAGTCGGGGAGATGATTCTGAAGTCGACGTTTTCGGTTGCCTGTGTCACATTCGCAACCGTATTGTCGACATACTGGCTCGATTCGCAGTTTATCTCCACCTTTTCTTGTTCCGGATTCTTCATCATTATTGGAATCTCTATAAGTTCCGATGTTGCCGGATCGACATAGACCAGAATACGATCTTTCATGAACGAATACTGGTTCTTGAAATCCTGGTATGTATCCATGTTTCTGACAGATTCCTCAAGTTCCCTCAGAAAAGCCGTTGCGTTGCATTCCTCCGGCTTCAGGTTGAATCTTCCTATGACCTTGTTTGCTACAGATCCGAACATCATGCACTCTATGGTGGAGTCGGTCTCTGGACGGGATCTATAGTTCTTGACAAGATCTTCACCAATGTTTCCCCATGATCCGTTTGGATTTTCCGGTGTCTTCTGAACAATGTTCTCCGCAAAACCCTTTGGAACTATATAGGCCGAATAGTCGCATCTCCTTCTCCATGTCCAGGGAAGACCTTGGGCTGTCCTGGTTGGATTCCCGGCAACAAAGGCAAAATCGTACTTGTTCTTTGGAGCGGCCTTTGTCGGAATGAATGCGTATGCGATGGTTGTCTTGTGGTTATCGCACCAGATATCTATTTCCGAACTTCTTTCGATTGCGTTTCCAAGGTTCAGGAGATTAGGATCCATCACCCACCTGTTCCCAGCATTGTAGCCATGGCCGCTTATTACGACATATAGAGGTTCGTGGTTTGTAGAAACCGAAGCAGAGAACAGACGACCTGTTGATTTCAGGACGTTCTTTCCAGTATCTGTCATGAGGAAAGGAGTCGTAACCAATGCGGCTCCGGTGAGAACTAGTGCGAGTTTCTTTTTCATATTTTGTATTCTAGCATAACGGATATGGAATTTCAACTCCGTATAATATTCTAAAAACACCAAAGAAGGAAACTGACATGGAAAGCAAGCTCATAGAATCTGACAGCGAAATGGCCAAAAAGATACTTTCTGGAGTAGAAAAGGCTGAAAAAGCCGTATGTTCCTCCCTCGGACCCGCCGGAAGGCCGTCTCTTCTCTCGAACGGCTCAACGGTTAAGATCACGAAGGACGGAATCTCCATATTCGATTCGATAGTCCTCAAGGATCCATTCGAGAACGCCGGAGTCATTGCCCTCAGGGAAGCAAGCGCAAAGACGAATACCGAATCCGGAGACGGAACGACAAGTGTCACGTCCCTTGCGGCTTCGATATACAAGAACGGCCTCAAGTACATCTCCATGAACGCCAACCCAGTCCTTCTCAAGAGGGGTATCGAGAAGGCCGCAAGGAAGGTCGTGGAGAACATCCGCTCCATGTCCAAGCCAGTCAAGACGAAGGAAGAGATAAAGCAAGTGGCTCTAGTATCTGCAAACAACGACGAGGAAATCGCAGAAGTCATTGCGGAAGTCCTTTCCAAGATCGGTGACGCAACGGTCAGAATCGAGGGAGGCGGAACCGAAACCTCCTACAAGATTGTCGAGGGTCTTTCATGGGACAAGGGGTATTTCTCCCCGATGTTCGCAACGAACGAAAAGCTTGAGTGCAACCTTGAGAATCCGCTCGTGATGATCACAGACCTGAAACTCACCTCTATCAATCAGATAATGAAGCCTCTCCAATCTGTTGCAAAGGACGGTAGGCCGCTTCTCATCATCTGCGAATCCATTGAAGGAGATTGCCTTTCGACCCTCATCTTGAACCGCATCAAGCGTGGTCTTCCGATTGCCGCAGTTGGATGCCCGTCCTACGGCTCGAATCGCAAGGGAATGCTCCGCGACATCGCCGCTCTTGTCGGAGGAAAGGTCATTTCGGAGGAAACTGGACTTCTCCTTGAGGAATCGACGGTCGAATCCGGCAACCTCGGAATCGCAAAGTCGGTCATCATCACAAAGGGAACGACGACGATCATCGGTTCCGACGCCACGAAGGACGATCTTGCGAAGTACGTTTCCGGCCTCAAGGCCCAGCTAGAATCACTCAAGGACGAATACGAGATCAGGAAACTCACGGAGCGAATTGCCAAGCTTTCGTGCGGTATTGGCAAGATTTATGTCGGTGCGCATTCCGAAACAGAACTTTCGGAGCGCAGGGATAGGGTTATCGACGCTTATTCCGCCGCGAAGTCCTCGTTGAAGGAAGGTGTAGTCCCAGGAGGTTCCCTCTCGCTCATCAAGTCCATCAAGGTTCTCCGTGAAATGCTGAACGAAGACATGACTGAAGACGAGAGGATCGGTGTCAAGATCATGATGAAGTCCCTCGAATCTCCGGCGAGAAAGATATACGAGAACGCCGGACAGGATTCTTCGCTCATCGTGGAGAAGTTGCTTGACATGGACGACAAGTCGAATGTTGGATATGACGCTTTGAACAACAAATATACGGATATGTTCGATGCTGGAATCGTGGATCCAACCTTTGTTGAGGTCTCGGTCGTCCAGAACGCAGTATCAGTGGCGACATTGCTCCTTACATCTGTCTGTGCTATAGTGACAGACCCGGAGACGGTCGAACCTCCTTCGATATCTCCAATGGTCTGATATTTTAGAAAATTTCGGGAACGTGGTCGTTTTGGCCTCCTTTGTTTGGTTTTGGTGTTGTGTTCCCGGCAAGGCCGCTCGAAGTCTGAGCGGCCTTTATTATCGGTTGAAAAAACTCTCAATAGATGATATGATTCAAGATATGAGAAAATCATCGCTAGTATGTTTTTGCGCCATCATATTCGCAACGGTGTCGTCAAATTGTCTCTCGGCCACGGCGTTGGATACGTTGCTTGCCGACAGGACTCCATATTATTCCGGTGTCGTACAGGGGAAGTGGCATGCCAACTGGACAAAGGTCAAGGCGTATGCAGAGGCTAACAACTTGCCCATGATAGCCGTATGGTCTGAAGGAGAGGCATGCAAATACTGCACACGCCTTGAGAAGGCCATGAACCTGGCAGATTTCAAGTTATGGATGATCAACAGTAAGTGCGTGTTCTGTTTCGTATGCAAGTCTGACGCGGACGGAAAGGAGAACGGAGACTTCTACAAGTGGACAACACCGAATGGATCAGCGTACAACGGTTATCCTTTCGTCAAGGTGTACTGGGTTTCGGACGGAAAGGAAAAACTGAATGTTTCCGCATCCGGACGTAGCATAATAGGTGAAGTAGACAATTCCAGCATAAATGAGCCAAAGGTAAAGGCTTGGCTGGAGAAACATTTGGCCGAATTCTATACTCCGGCGCATGGTGGAGGATGGGACGACAAAAAATACACCGGATGGTATTTTGTCTCCACAAACAGATACGAGATACATACGCTGGAGAGAACCAGAACCCAGACAAACATGATGATACCATTGGTCAGGAATTCGTCTCTTTCTGGCGTAGGCGTGTGCAGATTGGCCGTGAAGGAACCTCCAAACGAATATGGGTATCCCGTTTCTGGTCGTGAATACAACATATGGAAGCTGGATGCTGAAAGCGGCGTAAAGAGCATGACCTACCACATAAGGTTTCCGACAAACACATGGCAACTTGGACACGTCTCAACTTTCCTCATGCTGGACGGATCGAACATCGTGTCTAAGTTGCAGATAAAGGATGTGGAGGACGGTAGCAGAATGGTGGGCAATCCGTTCTACATGAATTCCGATCACGACTTTGACATGACAACTTCCGGACTCATGACGGAAGATTCGCATTTTGTGGCCTTCTGGTGAGGACAAACGACATGATAGACCTAAAAGGAAAAACCCTTATATTCACCGACATCCACTTCGGATTGAGGAACGACTCGGTTTCGCGCCTTGAGATATGCTCCAAAGTTGTAGATGACATGCTGGAGAGGATGCGCGAGGAAGGCGCGAAGAACATCATCTTCTGCGGGGACTGGTTCCATGTGAGGAACGCGGTCAACGTGAACACCATGAACGTCGCCCTGGAATGCCTAGGAAAGCTGATGGATTTCGTCCAGAAGCAGAACGGGGATTGCGTGTTCGTCATCGGAAACCATGACATATTCAACAAGAACTCAACCGACGTCAATTCCATAAAGTCGTATGGTTCCATTCCGAACTTCCATCTAGTGGAGACCATAGAGGAAGGTTTCGTCAACGGAAAGAAGGCGTTGTTCTGCCCTTGGCTTTCAGACTTCTCCAATTTCGAGAAGGAATCGTTCGACTTCCTCTTCGGACACTACGACGTCCCGGACAACTACATAGCGAAGACCTACATCGACGAGAACACGGCCAAGGACAAGGTTTCGGACGAAGTCTCCATGGAAATAGACGGAGATGCCGCATTCTCCAAGGTACAGCAGAAGAACGATACGCTTGGAGACTATGTGGAGCTTGCGAAGAAGACCGGAACCGTGTTCTCCGGCCACATCCACCAGCACAGGGAGTTCAAGAGCAAGGGACGGAGGTTCATCTTCATAGGCTCCCCATACCAGCAGAACACAGGAGAGGCCGGATTCGAGTCCGGGTTCTACATCCTGGACGATACTGGGAAGTACAGGTTCTACGAGACGAGAGGAGTCCCTAAGCACATCAAGCTAAGGATGTCGGACATCCTTCTCCATGGAGTCGACAAGTTCAAGTTCTCTGTGGTCAAGGGGAACATCGTCAAGAAGATATACGACTGCGAGGTTGATCGTGTAGTCGACGGGGAGATCGTCAGGAAGATCGTCGACAACGGGCCATACGAGGAGCTGACCCCGGAATACGAGGTCATGGCGAAGTACGAGAACGACCCGGACAAGAACACCATAGAACTTATAAAGAAGGATCAGATACAGTACATCAGGAACTACGTGGACACCATGGACAGGGATGCCCTGGAGAAGGAGTCCATCGATCCGGATGAACTTTTCAACGTCCTCGAGAAATACTACCGTCAGGCTTTGGAGAAGTAGGCCATGCAGATCATATTCAGGAAAGTCGAAGTACACAACTTCATGTCCTTCGGGGACGAGGTTTTCAACCTTGACGACTACCGGGGGATGAACCTCATAAAGGGAATCAACCACGACATCGAGCCTTTCGGTTGCACGAAGTCGTGTGGAAGCAACGGGTCTGGAAAGTCCACCATCTTCAATGCCTTCGTATATGGTCTCTATGGCCAGCTCCCTGTGAAGGTCAAGACATCCAACATCTCTAACAGGGCGATAGAGGACAAGGAAGTCAGGGTCGCCGTGTATCTGAACGTGAACGGAACGGAATACAAGGCGGTCTCAGGACAGAACAAGAGGGCTCAATCCTACTTCACGCTTTCCTCCATAGAGAACGGCAAGGAGAAGGACTTGACCAGATCTTCCATAGCCGAGACGAGGGAATTCTTCGAGAACGACATATTGAGGTGCGATTTCTCCCTGTTCCTCCGTACCATAATGTTGACTTCGGAGCAGAACTACTCGTTTTTCAAGCTCAACGCTTCGGCACGTAAGGAGTTCATCGAGAAGCTGTTTGATATCGGCGTGTTTGGAGACATGTTCAGCCTCATCCACAGGGATGTCCTCAATCTGGACAAGGACATAATCGCCGCCCAGAATCGACTGATGGTCTTGAGACAGCAGAAGGAAGACTTCGAGTCCAAGACCGTGGATTTCGAGAACGGAAAGAAGTCCAAGATCGCCATGCTCACAGAATCTGTCGGAAAGCTCGAAAGAGAACTCGAGGACAAGAAGGGCAAGACTGTCTCCAAGAACGAGGATGCGATTGCGAAGTGCAAGTTGGCCCTGGAGAAATGCTCCACCATAAAGGACCAGACGGAAGCCGCATATCGTAAGCTCGTGACGGATGGTTCTTCGTATTCCTCTAAGAAGGATACGTCTCTTCGCGCCATAGCGGACAGGAAGAAGATCATCGAGAAGCATGCCGACCTCAAGAGCAAGCTGTGTTCCGACTGCAAGAAGATTTTCTCCAACCATTACAAGCTCGGACAGTACGAGCAGGAGATAACCGATCTTGAGAAGGTCGTAAAGGACGCCGAGACAAAGATGGCGGAGAATACAACCTCCAAAGAGGCCAACCGCAAGACATATTCAGAAATACAGTCGAAAATCAACCTGATAAATTCCAAGATCTCCGAGCTTACGAGGGAATACAACGAGCAGATGCAAGTCATCAGGACATACGAGGCGAATCTTGCGGCGAAGCGGAAGGAGCTTTCGATGGTATCCGTCCAAGAAAACCCGTATCTTTCCCTCATCGAGAAGAACAAGACAGATACCGCCGACGTGATAGCACAGATTTCCTCCCTGACCGAGAGGGAGAAGTATCTGAAGAAGGCAGAGGGAATCGTCTCTCAGGACAACATCAGGAAGTTCATAATCAAGGATTTCCTCGGACTCATCAACGGAATGGTCAAGAACTACCTCTCCAAGATGATGGCGAGGTACGACTGCATATTCGACGAGGATTTCGACTACAGCTTCAAGACGGACACCGGAGACTGCGAACTCGGAAACTTCTCATGTGGCGAGACCATGAAGCTGTCCCTTGCCGTAAATTTCGCATTTAGGGACTTCATGGCCCAGAGATCCGCAATTACGTCGAATGTCCTGTTCATCGACGAGTATCTCGACTCCGGAATAGACACCCCGACCCTTTCCAGCGTCATGGAGATCATGAAGGACTACACGAGGACCGGGCAGAACGTTTTTGTGATTTCCCACCGTCCAGAACTCTCCGACGAGGATTTCAACCATATAATCTTCATAGAGAAGAAAGATGGTGTATCCCATATCAGAAGATGATCGGGTTCCTGAAAAGAATCTTCGGAAGGAAGAAGAAAATGAAGAAGTTTGACATCGTTAAGGAAGTCGTCAATGCAGACGGCTCATCCAGACAGGTCATGGAGCAGGGCGTCATAGCGTTCAACAGGAAACAGCTAGTGGAGATGTACGACTCCTGCGGCGAGAGGATAATCAACATCCTCAAGGAGTATTCCGACGACGATTCCCAGAACGCCGGAAAGCCCAGGATGTACAGCAAGGACGACGTGGCCGCCATCAAGAACGAGATGGAACACATGAGGGGCGCACATGGGGAGAAGATTTCAACTGCTTCCCTTGACAACCTTCTGAACGGAGACAATGTTGCATTTGTCGGCGGCGAAGGAAAC
>Ga0265298_10007669_pt1 | contig 13069 bp, 7 predicted proteins | sample AusTroGonzalo_MG_3_FD_193486 | JGI IMG/M metagenome (GOLD analysis project Ga0265298, IMG submission 193486) | Bovine rumen microbial communities from tropical cattle in Woodstock, Queensland, Australia - Gonzalo_01 | ecosystem: Host-associated > Mammals > Digestive system > Stomach > Rumen ... | reverse complement strand
CCGCAGACTTTTTGCTCGCGCTTCATGTTCATTTCGATCTGGTTGAACGGCACATGGCCGGGCCCTTCGACCATGGCCTGGACGTTCGCGGCGCGGCAGCGCTGCACCAGCTCGCCGATCACGTCAAGTTCGCCGAACTGCGCCTCGTCGGAAGCGTCGGCGATGCAGCCGGGCCGGAGCCCGTCGCCGAGGGAAAGCGTCACTTCATAGTCGCGGCAGATCTTCAGGATGTCGTCGAACGCATCGTAGAACGGATTCTCCATCTTGTGATCGCCGATCCAGGCGGCGATGAGCGCGCCGCCGCGGCTCACGATGCCGAGTTTGCGCTTCAATGCCGCGGGGATGTGTTTGGCGAGGAGCCCGGCATGAATGGTCATGTAGTCCACTCCCTGCTTCGCCTGGTCCTCGACGACCTCCAGGATCGTGTCCCGGTCGAACTTGCCGGCGCCCGCCCGAGCGGCGATTTCGTAGACAGGCACAGTGCCGACGGGGATCGGGGACTGTTTGATGAGCTCACGGCGGAAGAGCGCCAGGTCGCCGCGGGTGCTGAGGTCCATGATGGTGTCCGCACCGTATTTGAGGGAGGTCTCGAGCTTCTCGAATTCGTTCTTCGGGCAGCTGGAGGTCTGGGAATTGCCGATGTTCGAATTGATCTTGGTGCGGAGGGCGCGTCCGATGCCCATCGGCTTCAGGCTGGTGTGGTTGACGTTCGCGGGGATCACGATCGTGCCGGCGGCGACTCCGTCGCGGACAAACTCCGGCGAAAGGTATTCCGATGCGGCCACGGCGGCCACTTCCCTGGTTACGACGCCCTGTTTTGCGGCGTCCATCTGCGTCATGTCTGCTTTCATGCGTGACTCCTTGTCGTTGTTTGAGCAGGAAAGCATCCATCGGCAAATCCCTGCGTCGGCATGATCCGAATCAGGTCTCATGCGCCGTCGCCCGGCGCATACGGGTCGAAGCCCTTTCCGGCTTCCTCTCAGCCCGCCTCGGCGGACTCCCCTGCTCATGTGGTATGTTTATTGTGTCTGGTTGAATTCAGTTCGTGATCGAGTCGGTCGATTCCTTCTGATGTTTCTGGAAGCTGCCGGGCTGCGGGAAGAGGAGGCGTTCATCCAACGCAAAGATCCAGCCCTCCTCCTCGCCGGGATCCACGTACGACTTCACGATCTTCCAGCCATGCTCGTAGAGGTAGGACGCCTGGGCAATACGCGGCCAGAGCAGCACGGCATATTTCGAGCCGAATGCCCTGTAAACGTCCTCCGGGTACGGATCCCCGCCAAGCCCGGGCGTGGTCGAGGTCAGCAAAAGCGTGCGCCGCGGATCGCGCGAGTACGAGAACATCGGGTCCATCCCCCACTGCCACAGATGGTCAGGGTCGTTGTAGAAAAGCGCCGGGAAATCGCTCCAGTCCAGGTTGACGACCGGATTTCCGGCTGGTACGTTCTCCTTCAGAAACGCGACAGTCTTCGGCAGCGGCTTGACCAGGACCTGCGGACATTCCTTCCTGAAGTAACGCGAGGAATAGACGCCCAGTCCGATCGACAGGACGGCCAGCAGGCACGGCACGCCCCATCGGAAGCGGCTCAGGGGCAGACGGAAGCCTTCCCTGGTCATGTGCTCAAGAAGGAGCAGGAATGCGATCGTCACGAACGGCCCCGCGTATTCAACGGTGCGCGCCGCCACGAAAATGCCGGCAGTGAACCCGCCTGCGAGGACCGTGACCGCGATTATGTTCGGGTCTGTCTTCCACAATCCCCTGCGTTCCACAAGGCGCACGAACATCATCAGGACACACCAGGCGATGAGGTAAAGCGGGGCGACGGTCTTGTTGAATCCGAAATGCGGCGAAAGCATCTCGCTGGGCTTCGCAAGGCGGATGCCCGCCATCATGGGGGCGATCAGGGCGTCCCACGACTGGACTTTCCAGATGATGAATGAATTCGGGAACTGCGGGTGGAACGTAAGGCCGAGCAGGACCCCGCAGAGCGAGAGGACCGGAAGCCAGAGTTCGCGCCAGCCGCCGCTCTTCAGCCGCGCCAGCGCAAAAACCAGCGGTATGATCACGATGAAGTGCGGATTCGAATAGCTCCAGGCGAAACAGAACGACAGCACGCCGACCACTGCGAGACGGAACCGGAACGATCCTTTCGCAAGAATCCCCGTCGTGAATGTCAGAAACGCGATGGACAGGAGATGCGGACGCAGCACGGACAGGCGGAACGTGTAGTTCGGCACGATGACCGAGAAGAACGGTGCGCCGAGGAGCAGATAAAGCGGCCGCACCCCGAGCCGCCTTGCGGCAAAGAGGCACCCCAGGATCGCCAGCCCGGAATAAAACAGCGCAGCGGCATGGAACGGCGGATCCAAAGCGACGCCAAAAGCCTTTTCAATGGCGAAAATGACGTTCAGTCCGGCGTGGTACAGCAGTTCCTTGTCCGCGAAATGGTCCTTCCACACGGACATCTGCGTCCAGGGAAACTCTTTCGCCGCGTAAACGCCCGGCCCGAGCTTCGCCATCATCGCATGGTACAGTGCGTCCTGCGAATTCTCGCCTGCCTTCATCACCCAGATGCGGAGCGCCCCCAACCACATGAACGGGATCAGGAACGCAAACACCAGCATGATGCGCCCCGATGCGCCGATCCCGGCGGCATGGGAACGCGCGGAATCCTCCGAAGCCGGAGCTTCGGCAGGCACGGCATCCGCCATTTGTGTTTGAGGGGTGTCCTGAGAGTTCACGAAACGATCCTTTCCCGGATTCCGTCTTATTGTCAGGATTTCCGGCGTGCGGGCAAAAACTATCTTATTAAGATACAGCAAAAACAGACGAACTTCAACCGGAAAGCGGAAGATATTCTCGTTTTTTCCCGAAAACGGACACCGTCCCGGGACATTTCGCCATCAAAAAACTCCCGGATCATGTCCCCCTTTCCCCTCTGTTCCGGACAGGAAAGAGGCAATTCGGACACTTTTCTTGCTGTTTTACGAAAAATATGCGGAAAAAAAGAAAAAACCTTGAAAAAACTGTTGAAAAATCCAATTAGGCATGTAAATTACTTTTTCGAAGAGATAATAAGACAACCATCCGTTGTTTTATCCCCCCAAAAGTCAACACTGTGTTCCAGCATCATGAAATGTTATTTAATTAAATTTGTTTTTCCGCCCCGCACGGGACGGCATTTCCTGCTTTTTCTGATCCTTCTGCTGTTCGCCGCCGCGCCTCTGCACGCCCAGGATGCGGACTATGACGGGACTCAGGATGAGGAAAACGCCGGAATCGAGGCTGAAGAAACAGGTGATGACGAAGAAAAGGAATCCGCCGGGGAATCGAAGGGAAAAGCTTCGGCGGAAGCGGCCGTCTCCGCGGAACGTCCTGCCCCGACAACCGGACAGAAGGCCGCCGCGGCACGTTCGCGCACTGTCCTTCTGCTTTTCCCCTTCACGGCATCGTACGGGGAGCATGTTTTCATTTCGAACAGCATCTCGAAACATGTGGCGTCGCTGGGCGATTCCTTCGTGATGATGCAGAAGGAATTCGACATCCTGAACTCCTCGCAGGAGGAGATCCGGAAACGGTTCGATGAGCTGAAGCCCCTGCTGGAAAGCGGCGAAGTCGCCGCCGTGGTCAGCATCGGGGAAGAGCTTCTGCCTCCGCTGATCCAAAACCGGGACGCAATACCGGAGAAGGTCCCCCTGCTGCTCTACAGCGAAAAGAAGCCGGAGAAAACCGATTTCGGCCGGCGGGAAAACATAGGCGGCGTATTTCTGAACAGCCCGGTCGATAAATCGATCGAACTGATCTTACAGGTCTTCCCCGACACAAAACGCGTCATCCCGCTTGCCGGACGCACGGAAGCCGGAAAAAGATTCCTCGAGGATGTGAAGGCCACCCTGAAGGAAAAACACCCGGACGTGGCATGCGAGATCATCGACAACAACACCGTGGACACGGCGGAAATGCTCGCACGTGTGAACCAGTGCGGCAAAGACTCGGCGGTGCTGTTCCACTCCTGGCACGGACATGACGCGGCAAACCTGGTGTCCCTGTCGTTTTTCCTGGAACGCCTCTGCCTCAACCCGGATGTTCCGGTCTTCGCGATAAACGATTCCATGTTCGCGTTTCCCGTTGCCGGCGGCACGGTCTGCTCCTCCGACACGGCGATCGAAAAGCTGCTCGGACTGATGGACCGCTGCCTGCTGGACAACAGCGGGGCGGACGGCATCTGGGAGACGGTCGAGGCGAAGCGGATCATCACGGCCAGCAGTTTTCAGCGGTTCGGGATCAGCCGTCGCGCAAACGCGCATAATCTGATCGTCGGCCTGGATTCCCAGTCCATGTTCCGCCGGGAAAATGCCCGCGCCCTGGTCGCCGTGACATTTTTCGCGGTCCTGATCCTCGCCCTGCTCGCCTACATCGCGGTGTGGGACTATTACCGGAGGCGTCTCCTGATGCTTCTCCGCGCCGTTTTCAAGCAGATCCCGAGCCGGATCGTCGTCGGCAGCCGCAACGGCATCGCGCATTTCATCCATGTGGGGAAATTCGGCGAGGACAGCGGCGTCGTGCGTTTCCCAGTCAGTGAACTCCCGGAATATGCGGACGAAACATTCCGGCACGCCTGGGACGAGGTCTTCGCCACAGGGGAGCCGCAGAAATTCCAGATGGCAACGGGAAGCCGGCACCGTTCCGTGGAAATGGCGCTCTTCGAAGGAAAAAGCATGTTCGGGCACGATACGGCGTTCTGGATCTCCCACGACGTCGAAGAACTCCTCCAGGCGCAAAACGAACTGAAAGCGGGGCTCGAAAACCAGAAGAAATTGAACGAACTCTTTGCCGCCTCGCTGAAAATGCTCTCCGCCGACGCCACCGCCGTCGACATGACCAACGACGTGCTATCCTTCATCGTCCACAGCATGAAGGAACACCTGAAGGCGGACTTCTGCTGCATCATGCGGTACAATTTCGAGGACATGGGCATGGAGCTATTCGCCGCCGATTCGTCCGGCAAACTGGATGTGAACAGGGACAAACACTTCATCCCGTTCCCGGACAAAAAGGACGATGCGATCATGAGCCGTCTGCAAAACCGTATGCCGGTGGTGCTGAACGACTTTGCCGCATCGCTCTTCATCCGGCCGGACGACGCCGCGCAGTCCGGCAGCAAGCGTCCGCGAAAAGTCAGCATGTGCTTCTCGCCGCTCTTTTTCGACGGCAAACTCTGGGGACATCTCGCCGCCGTCTATCAGAAGGCGAAATACGAATTCACCGACCAGTACCTTCAGTTCCTGCAGGGAACGGCGCACGTCGTGGAGGCCATGCTCGAATACCGATTCATCCACGCCAGACTTGAACGCGGAGAATACGAAAAACAGCTCATCATGGAGAACCTGCCCCTGCCGCTGATCCTGCTGGACCGCAAGCTCAACCTGATCCAGCGGAATTCCGCCGCGCAGAAAGAGCTTCCCGATTTCCCGGAATCTCTCCGAAACGAGCTTTGCCACACGGTCTTCTGCAAGGCGGGCGTCCCCCCGGAAGACTGCCCCGTCCGCGGCGTCCTGACCGATTTCAAGCCGCATGAGAAAGCCCTTTCGTTCGGCGGCAAGGAATACATGGTCCATGCATACCCGATCCTGATCGGAGGCGAGCTGGCAAACATCCTGCTGGCATGGTTCGACATGACCGAGGAAAACGAAACCCAGCGCAAGCTCCAGGCTGCGCTCAACGAAGCAAAGGACGCAAACAAGGCCAAGAGCCTCTTCCTCGCGTCCATGAGCCACGAGCTCCGTACGCCGCTGAATGCCGTGATCGGATTCTGCGAACTCCTGCAGAACAACGCGCTGTCGAGGGAAAGCCAGCTCGAATACCTCAAGTCCATCTCCGTGGCCGGACACACCCTGCTGGACCTCATCAGCAACATCCTCGACACATGCAAGCTCGAAACCGAACAGGTCGAACTTCAAAACGAAAAGACCGACGTCCGCCAGATCCTGACCGATATGGTCGGCATGTTCAAATCGCTCGCGGAGAAAAAACAGCTCATGCAGCCGCTCGTGATGCCGGATGACCTGCCGTTCGTGGTGCTGGACCGCATGCGCCTGCGCCAGGTCCTGGTGAACCTCCTCGGAAATGCATTCAAGTTCACGGACAAGGGATATGTCGGCATCAAGGTCACATGCAAGATCAAGGAGCAGGGAAAATGCCGCCTCGCCATCGCCATCCGCGACTCCGGCATCGGCATCTCCCCCGACAAAAAGCAGAAGATCTTCGAACCGTTCGTACAGCAGGACGCCATGCGCGACACGCACGTCTACAAGGGGTCCGGGCTCGGGCTCGCCATCTGCGACCGCTACATCAAGGCCATGGGCGGCAGGATCGACCTCGACAGCGAGGTCGGAAAAGGAAGCGTTTTCACCATCGTTTTCGAGAGCATCCCGTACAGCATCCCGACCGAGGAGGAGCGCGCGGCGGCCAAGGAGGCCGGAAACGCATCCGCCGGAGAACTCCCCGCCAATATGTTCAGCGGGGCGGGCAAGCAGGGAAAAGCGACGCCCCAGGTCGATCTCCCCGGATACAACGCGCTGATCGTCGACGACGTGCCGATCAACCTGAAAGTCCTTGGTGCCATGCTGAAGAGATTCCAGCTCAAAATCGTTCAGGCGAACTCCGGTGCGGACGCCCTGTCCAAACTGCCGGACGCCAGGCCGGACCTGGTGCTGACCGACATGTGGATGCCCGGCATGTCCGGCGAAGAACTCGCCAGGGAGATCCGGTCGACGCAGGGCGGAGACGACGTGGTCATCCTCGCCGTGACGGCGGACGTCGAAAACCAGAACAACTTCGACATGTCCGTCTTTGACGGCATCCTTCTGAAACCGGTCACGAAGGATTCCCTCGCATTCGCGTTCCAGGAGATGATCGACAAGGGCAGGATCAAGCCGAAAAGCTGACCCGCTGCCCCGGGCCGCCGTACCGCAAGGGAAGCCGCATCCGTCGTCGCCGCTGCCCGCGCCGTCCGCTTTTTCGCAGGAGCCGGACAGGCGCGTCTTTCCCGTTTTGAGCCGTTCTTCGTTTGCATTTCCTCAGCTGTGTGCTATATTATTGTGTACTAAACAGAAAGGACACCATCCGTCATGTCACAGGAAAACTTCCTTCAACAGAATTTCGCCGCCAGGATCGGCGGTTCCAACTTCGGGAAAGACACCAAGATCTATAAATTCGAAAAGATCAAACGCGCAAAACGCGCCGCCGCCGCGGAGAATCCCGGCGTCGAACTGATCGACATGGGCGTGGGCGAGCCGGACGACATGGCGTTCCCATCCGTGGTCGCCAGCCTCGCGGAAGAAGCCGCGAAATGGGAAAACCGCACATATGCCGACAACGGCTGCGCCGATTTCAAGGCAGCCGCCGCGCGCTACATGAAGGCGCTGTACGGGGTCGAGCTTGATCCCGACACGCAGATCGTCCACGCCATCGGCAGCAAGTCCGCCCTTACCCTGCTCCCGTCCTGCTTCATCAACCCCGGCGACATCGCAGTCCTGACCGTTCCCGGCTACGGCGTCCTCGGCACCTGGACCGAATACCTCGGCGGCGAAGTCGTGAAGCTCCCGCTCCTGGAGGAAAATGGATTCCTGCCCGACCTGGACTCCCTCACGGAGGACCAGCGCAAGCGCGCAAAGCTTCTCTACTTGAACTACCCGAACAACCCGACCGGAGCATCCGCCACCGTGGAGTTCTTCACGAAGGCCGTCGAATTCGCCCGTCAGAACCATATCCTCATCGTGAGCGACGCCGCCTACGCACCGCTGAACTTCTCGGGGAAGCCCCTCAGCATCCTCTCCATCCCCGGCGCGTTCGAATGCTGCGTGGAGCTTCACAGCATGTCCAAAGGCTTCAACATGACCGGCTGGCGCCTCAGCTGGGTCTGCGGCAACCCCCTCGCGGTGAAAGCATTTGCGACCGTGAAGGACAACGCCGACAGCGGACAGTTCCTGGCGATCCAGAAGGCCGCCATCGCCGCTCTCGACGACCAGGCCGCCATCACGCCCGCGATCTGCGAGAAATACCACCGCCGCCTCGCCAGCATGGTCGAGACGCTGAAAAAACTCGGATTCAACGCCAAGGTGCCGGCAGGCAGCTTCTATCTTTACGTGAAGGCCCCGAAGGCCACGGCGGACGGAACGCAGTTCGAAAACGGCGAGGCTTTCAGCCAGTGGCTTATCCGCAACAAGCTCATCAGCTCCGTGCCGTGGGACGACGCCGGACACTTCGTCCGCTTCAGCGCCACGTTTGTCGCGCGCGGCGGCATCGAGGATGAAAAGCGCGTCCTGGACGAGTTCGCACGCCGCCTCGGCGACTGCAAGTTCGTCTTCTGAGCCCCGCGGTCTTTCCCGCCTCAAGCGCAAGGAGCCGGTTTCCCGATGCATGCGTTCCGTTTCGACGACCTCGCTTCGACAGGGCCCGGCTCCTTCTTTTGCCTTGATCCGAAGGAGGAGGCACATCTTTTCCGCATCCTCCGGGCACGTCCGGGCGAGACCGTCGCGCTTCTGGACGGCCGCGGCACGGTCGGAACGGCCGTCGTCGAACAGGACCGCCGCCTGAAACTGGAATCAAAACGCACCGTGCCGCCGTCCGCAAGGCGTCTGCACCTCTACTTCGCGCCGCCGAAAAAACAGAAACTTGACATCCTGCTGAAACAGGCAGTCGAACTCGGGGTGCATGAGCTTGTGCCCTTCCTTTGCGAACGGTCCGTCGTCCAGCCGGGAGAATCCTCGGTCGCCGGCCGCTGGATGGACCTTCTCTTCGAAGCATGCAAGCAGTCCGGCAACCCGTTCCTCCCCTCCGTCGCCGCGCCCATGCCGTTCGCGGCAGCCCTTGCCCGCGCCCGCGAGACCTGCGGCGTCCTGATCACCGGATCCAACCGCACGGGCGTCTTTCCCGAGCTCGGCACGGCCTCCGACGCCGCATTCTTCGTCGGACCGGAGGGCGGATTCACGGATGCCGAAACCGATGCGATGTTCGCCGCCGGAGCCATCCCGCTCAGGATCGGGGACTGGACGCTCCGCGTGGAAACCGCGGCGGCCGCCGGACTTGGCGTGCTGAACGTCCTCATGAACCGTCCGTGACGGCCTCTTCCCTCTTTTACCGGCCCGGATCCGGATGACTCCGTGCCGCCTCACTCCGGCCTGCTGAGGATGATCTCGCTGATCTCGGAGGGGACGCCGAGCCGGAACATGAAACCGTTCCACAATCCCGCGCCATTGCTCACATACAGCGTCATCCCGCCCACCTGATATTTGCCGGAGACGAACCCCCTGTTTGCCAGCTTCACCAGAAGCGCGGGCAGTCCGGCGATCATACCGCCATGCGTATGCCCGGAAAGCTGGAGAGAAATGCCGTACGGAGCATAGTCATGCGCGAACTGCGGCTGATGCGACAACAGGACGACCGGAGCGCCGGCCGGAACCCCGGCAAGCGTCTTGTCAAGATCGGGGACTTCCCGCCCGGCATGCCATTTGCTGCTCTTGTTGTCATCCGGCAGACCCGCGACAACCAGCTGCGCGCCATCCTTTTCGACCACGATATGCCGGTTGAGGAGCGTCTCGATACCGACGGAATCAAGAAAGGCGATCCATTCGTCGAGGCCGCGGAAATACTCATGGTTGCCGGGCGAGGAATAAACCCCGTATCTCGCATGCAGATCGCCGAGCTGATGCATATGCGATTTGATCTCGTCCGGCTTCAGGTCGCCGAGGTCGCCGCCGAGCAGGATCAGGTCGGGATGGACCGCATTGGCACGGCAGACAACGGTCCAGAGATAGTTCGACGAGCTGGTCTTGCTGATATGGGTGTCGGTGATGTACACGATGCGGAAACCGTCGAACGCTTCCGGCAGCCCCGGGATCGTGACCGCCACGGGTTTGACCGCGGGCGGGCGGACGGCGTTGCATTCGCCCCAGGCGGCAAGGAGCCCGGAGAGGACCAGGATCGCCATGACACTGTATTTCTGATTCGGAATGCGGCGTTTTGCGAGGCGCATGACGAGCAGGATCATGTCCCGCAGGAAAAAGATCGGCGCAGAAAAGATGAGGACGCCGGAACACCAGGCGGCAGGCAGAAGCACCAGCCGCGGCAGAACCCCCGAAAAAAGCAGGATCTGGATCCCGATCGACAGGAAGAACAGCCCCAGGATGATGAACGGACGGATTTTCCGGTTTACGGAAAGGGACAGCCCGATGCTGCATGGAGTGTAGGCAAGTGTCAGCAGAATCAGCGTGATCCAGATCATTTTGAAAGCCCGGGAAGCGAAGGGTTGAAACCTGCTCATGAAGAGCGGGAAGGTGCTTTTTTTTAATTTAGCCGTATTTTCTTTTTTTTCAAGGTTTGATTTTTCATTTTTCCGTTGTATATTGTAGGAAAAATGTTTTCCGACTTTACGCATGACCAGAACAACGAGGTGCGATATGAAATTGCTTGCCGCTTTCGCCGCTATTTTATGCGCCGGAGTCGCTTTTGCAGCGGATTCTCCAGATGTGAAGAAATTCACGTTTTCCAATAACGTGGAGGTTTATGCCATCCGCGACAGGAATACGACGATGAAGGCGTCTCTTTTCAACGATTACACCAAGACGTCCTCCCTCAAAAAAGAGAAGCTGGAGAAGGAATATCCCGCATCCTGCAACTGTTTCGTGATGCGTTACAACTTCAAGACCTTCCTCATCGACGCAGGCAACTTCGACCCGAAGGGTGGGCTCCTCACCAAGCTCGCCTCCATCAACATCCGGCCGAAGGCGGTCGATTACGTTCTGCTCACCCACCTGCACCCGGACCATATCGGCGGACTCGTCAACGAGAAGGGCGAGGCGGTTTTCCCGAACGCGAAAGTGTACATGACCTACGAGGAATGGAAGTACTGGTATCCGACTTTCTCCAAGAAGAAACCCGCGGATTCGAAGAAGGCCGCCGAGGAGCCCCAGAGCGAAAAGATCCTCCGCCAGTTCTATGAGGCATACAACGGACGCATCCAGACCCTGAACTTCGGCGAACCCATCGTTCCCGGCCTGTACGCCGTGAAGGCGGTCGGACATACTCCGGGCCACTGTTTCTACCGCCAGGGCAAGCTCCGCTTCGTCGGCGATGTGGTGCATGCCGTCGGCCTCCAGATCGAGCATCCCGAGTACTGCGCCTCCTTCGACAAGGACCAGAAGCAGGCCTACCAGACCCGCAATTCCTTCCTGGAAACGATGAGCAATGAAGGCAATATCGTGTTCGGCGCACATATCCCGTTCCCCGGCGTCGGCACAATCCTCCTCCACAAGGAAGAGCACAGGTACTCCTTCGAACCGTATCAGACGGATAAATAATGCAAAAAACGACAGAAACGATTAAAAACGGCTTAAAACCTTAATTTTTTCAAGGAAAACCCGTTTTTTTTCCGTTTTTTTGGCGATTTGCTATTTGCATTTCTCGAGAAACCCGGTATAATATATAGCGGACGCCGTTTCTCCGAACGGGAAACGTGTGCCTTCTTGAACAAAACAAAAAAAACATGACATACGCAAACAAAACAAATTGAAAGGCAAGCTCAAAATGAAACATTGCAAACAGGCGTTTACCCTCATTGAGCTGCTGGTCGTCATCTGCATCATCGCGATTCTGGCGTCCATGCTGCTTCCCGCTCTTCAGAGCGCGCGCGACAGTGCGAGTACGGCCAGTTGCGTCAACAAGCTCGGGCAGTTCTCCAAGGGCGTTCAGATGTATGCCACCACCTACGACGATTTCATCCCCGCCCTCACCGAACCGCAGAGCGGCACCACCAAATGGACCACCGTGCTGATGGACGTCATGGGACAGGATTCGGGAGACTCCGATCTTTTCGAGAAGACGTATTTTTGCGAAGCAGACTCCTTCTCCGGGACCAGAAAAACCTCCTACAGCCTCAACACCCTGCAGGAAGCGGTCCACCCCACCATCCCCTACATGCTTGACAGCAATGCCGACACAAAAAACTCCAAAAACGGCAAGGGCTACATCAGCGGCAGCAAAATGAGCGCGATTCACATTGCTTCCGACCTGATCGTCATTGGTGAAAACGTTTCCAAAAGCAATACCAATGGCAGTGCCACTTTCAATACGTCGCCGTCTGACAACAGTGACTCTGCGCAGAGTGACTGCCCCGGTTCCGCAACGCCCGTGCAGCAGCAGGTCGCCATCAACCTCCGTCACTCTTCCCACCTCACCGCCGGCAATCTTTTCCTGGACGGCCATGCAAAACACCTGAAGCCTGTCCAGACCTTTGCCAAGCCCAATAAGTTCGGGGCTCTCATAAAGTATGAATACATCCAGCTCGGCCCGAGTTCCTGCCACCAGAAAGGCTGGGGCAACTGGACCGATTGTCCGTTGCGCAAGGCCTGCACCACGGAATGCAAGGCGTCCAGCCCGCAGTGCCTGGATGAGCAATAACGATTCGTGCCTTTTCTACGTCATACCGGCGGCTTCGATCCATTTCGAAGCCGCCTTTTTTTTGGTGTGTCCGGCAGGGTGCACGACTAACGGGGGCAAGCCCCGGGATGCCTGCTGATCCACGCGCCCTTCCGCATCAGCCTGTTTCATTTTTCCGGCCCGGCCGAACCGCATCAGGATGCTGATCGGACGGGGGCCGGGCTTTCACCCGGAACCTTTTTTCGCGCTCAAGGATTCTTTTTAGCCTTTTTCAATGAAAGGGTGCTTGATTTTGCGCCGGAAAGACTGTATATTGATGCGGAACTTCACCAACAAAACACACCTCAAGCGGAAGGAACGACTGAAATGGCTCTGACACACGTAAACGTGCCACCGGAAAATCATGTAAAAGTTCTTGATGGACAGGGATGGGTCGGCCTGATCGACACTCTCGGCACCGAAACCACGATCGTGAACGCCGCACGCGTTTCGTTCGGCAAGATCCGGCAGGAGATGGACGAACGCGACGTGGCGCTGCTGCACTACCTGATCGAAAACCGGCACACGAGCCCCCTGGAGCACATTGTCTTCACGTTCAGCGTGCATTGTCCGCTTTTCGTGCGCGGCCAG
>Ga0265298_10007668_pt1 | contig 13070 bp, 10 predicted proteins | sample AusTroGonzalo_MG_3_FD_193486 | JGI IMG/M metagenome (GOLD analysis project Ga0265298, IMG submission 193486) | Bovine rumen microbial communities from tropical cattle in Woodstock, Queensland, Australia - Gonzalo_01 | ecosystem: Host-associated > Mammals > Digestive system > Stomach > Rumen ... | reverse complement strand
TTTATGCGCCACAATATCCAGGAGGGCAAGAAGACCCGCTTCATTGCGGCCGAGCCGTATTCCTGCCCCAAACTCACCCGGGGGAAATTCGAATATGACTTTGGCGACGAGTCCGGCATGACCCCGCTCCTCCCTATGTTCACCCTGGGCCACACCTTCAAGCCTGCCGCCATCCATGCCGGTGGCCTGCGCTACCACGGTGCCGGTGTTATCCTGAGCCAGCTTATGAAGGACGGGTACATGGAAGCGGTGGATATCGAGCAGAAGGACTCCTTCGCCGCCGGCGTGCTCTTCGCCCGTACGGAAGGCATCATCCCCGCCCCGGAAAGCTGCCACGCCATTGCCGCCACCATCAACGAAGCCCTCAAGTGCAAGGAAACCGGCGAGGCCAAGACCATCCTCTTCAACCTTTCCGGCCACGGCTTTGTGGACATGAGCGCCTACGACCAGTACTTCTCCGGCGAGATGCAGAACTACCACGTCTCCGACGAAGACCTGGCCAAGTTCATCCAGAGCGCCGATGCTCTGAACCAGTAGTTTTTACTGGCGCTCAACTCCCTGTGCGCCAGCACTTTATGGATTTTAACTCCGCCCCTCGTGGCGGAGTTACTTTTTATAAAGCACTGACTGTCATATGCTTAAGTGCCAGAATTTTGGAGCCGATTATTGTAGCGTTATTTCCGAATTATTGTTAACTTGCGCCATGTCAGTTGATTGTATAGTATATGAAAGAGAATACCCATTATATGTTATTCAGGCATTCACTTCTGATAAGTCTTTTCATTTTTGGAGGTATCTCTTTTCTGTGTGAGGGATGTCACTGTCGTTCTACGTCCACCAAGAATGGCGATGCTTTTGGACGTGTGGATTCTTCCATGCTTTTCTCTTGCATCAAGGATTCAGCGCTTCGTGATTCATTGGAGCGTTTTATTCACTATGCGCAACAATTTGATAATGAGGAAAAGCTATCTTATCTATCTGTCCATATAGAAGAGCGCCCACAGGTGAAGGCAACCGTTGTCAATAGTTGGTGTTTCCCTGTTTGTAGGACGCGTCACGTTATAGCTAGAGAGGTTGGCCGATATAGAATGCTCGTTTTCTATGACACAGATGATTATGTGTCTTTAGTACCTGACTGGAGCGTGGAGTTGGCCTACAAAATGATAGGCGAGCAGCTGTTTTTTGATTATCAAGGTTTGGAGGTTTGCCGAATCCTAAAAGTATTCACTTTAGATAACGATTATTGGTCTCTTTCTGATGAACGTTATAGTGGAACAAGAAAGAAACGTATAAGCAGCTAGATTATAACTATGAGGATATCCGGTATTCTTATAATTGGGCTCGGCGCTCTGATGCAAAGCTGTTTTTTTCAGCATGACCTCAGCGCGCCCAAGAACACGCATGGCGTTGAATCCGCAATCGATACGAGCGTATTCTCTTTTATCACAGACAAGTCTTTACAGCAAGTTCTCAACGATTGCATTGTGGATGAGCTCGGAGATGAAGACAGATTGTACGTGACTGTTTTTTTTGATTGTAATTCCTCATCGCTGAGGATGATATATTCGTCAGACGTCTTTGCCTGCACGGAAAGGCGGTTTGTTTGGAGTCATGCGCTTCCAAGTCATATTATTGATGAAACTCATATAGGCGCAATAGGAAGTGGTCATATGTCGGCAATTGTATGGTATTATTCATCGTCGTGTATAGACTCTTCCAAGCTTGATAATCAATTGGCCTTTGCGTGGATGGGGGAGAATTACTTTAAGTTTCTGGCCAATAATCGCTATGTGAAGTATTATCAAGTCAATATCGACCCGGATCACAAAGGAGGATGGGTTGTCGATAAGTCTAAAAGCTTATCTTTGATGGATGAGGAGGAATTTGTCATATCAGGTTTATTCTTCCCCTATTACGCGCTTTTCGAAGAAAGAAAGACGCCTCTTTAGCCGCATCAGTCCACGATGACCAGGGCGGCGGAGGGATGGTTGAAGTGGAGGGAGACGATGGGGGCCGACGTGCGGTTGAGGGTGGCTTTCCACCAGGCGTCGAAGACCACCTCGTCGGTGGGCCACTGCAGGCCCGTAGAGCTGATACGCAGCGAGTTGTCGGCCGAAAAGAGGGAAATGCGGCGGCCTTCGCCTAGGTGCAGGTCGCAGCTGTCGGTGATGGCGAAGGCGGTGCCGAAGTCGGACACCATGCTGATGCGACGGTCCCCGAGATCGAACATGCGGGGGTATTCCATCAGGAGCCCCAGGTTGCCGATGGTGTGGTCTTCCCGAAGGCCCGTGGCGCCCAGGATGGTGATTTCCTGTGCCTCGGGATGCTCCCGCAGCACCCAGCGCATGGCCTTGGTGAGGTCGTTGTAGTCCTGCTCGCTTTCCGGGGCCAGCACGTCGCCGAACTGCTCCTGAAGTGCCTGCGGCAGCGAATCCATATCGCCCACTACCGCCAGCGGCCGGGCCGATGGCGCATGCGCCAGCCATTTTTCCAGCGCCCCGTCGCAGCACACCACGCCCTCGGCGCTATCCAGCAGATACAGCGGGTACGCCTCTGTCGGGAAAGCTCCATCGCATAATATGACGATGCTATTCATGCTGGCTGGGTGTTATAGGGCGAAACTGTGGCCACCCTCGGCCACATAAGAGGGAGGGGCCCGCCGGCTTGCCGGTGGGAGGGGTCGCGAAGCGACGTTTCGCCCTATAACATCCAGTCAGCATTACTCGTCTTCCTTGGGAGCGGCTTTGGCCAGTTCGGCCTTGGAGGTGCCGGGGGTGGTTACGTAGGCGGTGGGATTGCGGAAGCCCAGCAGGAAGGACTTGACGTCCATGCGCTTCTTGCCGGAAAGCTGCAGGTCCGTGATGGCGATAGCGCCGTCCTGCGTGGCCACGGCGAAGTAGGTCTTGCCGTCGCTGAGGACGGTTCCGGGCGCAGCGGCCGGCAGGTCGTAACGCATCTCGCCGAAGTAAATCTTCAGTTGCAGGCTATTTGCGGAGGGAAGGGGCGCTCCTTCCGGCTGCAACGGCAGCAATTCCGTATAAGCCCCCGGGTAGGGGGAGAGGCCGCGGATGAGGTTGTAGATGTGGCGCGTGGTGTCGTTCCAGTCAATGTGCTGGAGTTCCCGCGTGAGCTTGGGGGCGGGCTTGAGGAGCTCGGCGCCCTGGATGAAGCTGCGCTGCACACGCAGTTCCACATTGTGCTGCACCAGGCCTTCCACCGTTTCCACCACCAGGCGCGAACCCAGCTCCATGAGCTTGTCGTGCAGGGTGCCGGCCGTGTCGGTGGTTTCCACATGGCACTCGTTGCGCAGGATGATGCCGCCGGTGTCGATGCGCTTGTCAATCATGAAGGTGGTGACCCCCGTGATGTTCTCGCCGTTGATGACGGCCCAGTTGATGGGCGCGGCGCCGCGGTACTGCGGCAGCAGGGCGGCGTGCAGGTTGAAGGTGCCCAGCTTGGGCATGCCCCACACCACTTCCGGCAGCATGCGGAAGCCCACCACCACAAATAGGTCGGCCTTCCAGGCGGCCAGGTCCTTGAGGAAGCCCTCGTCCTTGAGTTTCTCGGGCTGCAGCACGGGGAGACCGTTCTCCGCGGCGTATTTCTTGACGGCCGATTCGTTCATCCGGAGGCCGCGGCCGGAGGGTTTGTCGGGCACGGTGACCACGCCCACCACCCGGTAGCCGGCTTTGCGGAGGGCGTCCAGCGGGCCCACGGAGAACTCCGGCGTGCCCATGTACACGATACGGGTTTTTCTGAACATGCGGAAGAATTTACTTTTGGCCCGGCGCCAGCCGCTGCGCAGCATCTCCGTATTGAAGATGCTGGCATCCTGCACGGCCTTGATGGTGAGGAACGTCCCCACCGGCGCCAGGATGAAGGCCGATATGAATTTGCCCACGAAGGCGGTGGTGGTGCCGGTGTTGGCCAGACGCTCTCCGGTGATGTCAATGACCCAGTACAGGACGAAGAACAGCATGGAGAGGATGGCCGGCGTACCCAGGCCGCCCTTCTTGAGGATGGCCCCGATGGGCGCCCCGATGAAGAACAGCAGCAGGCAGGCCAGCGCCTGGGCATATTTTTTCCAGATTTCCACATCCGTGCGGTGGATGAGGTTGGTGTAGTCGTAGGAGTCCATGGTCTGGCCGCGGAGCACGCTCTCGTACTGCCGGGCCACGCCGGCGGCCGATTCCATGTTGCGTTTCTTGTCGGCCAGGGTCACCCACTCGGGCTTGTCGGGGGCACTCATCCGGCCCGGTTTTTTCTCGCGCCAGTTGGTGTCCAGCTGGCTGCGGTAGTACAGGCCGCTCTGCATGTTGAATTCCCGCAGGTGCTTCTCCGTCCCTTTGTTCACCAGGTTCACCAGGGAGTCGTGTCCGTGCTGCAGGGATTCGAGATTCATGGATTTCACCTGCTCGCCGTAGCGGGCCGAGTCGGAATGGTGGAAGGCATAGTTCTCCAGCGGAATCACCAGTTCCTGCCGCTCGAAGCGGATGCGCCGGAGCGAGAGGGTGGTATCCCGGTAGCGCCGGGTATTCTCCTCCTGGTAGTTGGTGCCGTTGTAGAGCTGGAAGGTGAGGTAGTCCTTGGCCTTGGACATCTTGATGATGCCGCTGTCGGCCACGGTAATCCGGGTGTTTCCCTTGCTGGAGGAATGGTCATAGACCTGGATCTGATGCATCATGCCGCTGTGCTTGTCGCGGCTTTCCACCCGGAGGATATAGCCCTCGATGCCGTCGTAGAAGGTTCCCGTGGGGATTTTGATCTCACTCTTGGTGCGGCCGATATCGTCGCGCATGGTGAAGATCTGGTTGATGGAGTAGGGGACCAGACGGTCGCCGATGAAGAAGGCGCCGATGGAGATGAAGATGCTCACCACTGTCATGGGGACCAGCACCCGCGTGAGCGAGATGCCGGACGCCTTGATGGCGGTGAGCTCGAAGTGTTCTCCCATGTCGCCCAGGGTCATCATGGAGCTCAGGAGGGTGGCCAGCGGGATGGCCAGCGGCAGCACCTGGCAGCTTCCCCACATGAGGAATTCCAGGATCACCTTGAACTCCAGGCCCTTGCCCACCAGTTCATCGATGTACAGCCAGAGGAATTGCAGGACCAGGATAAAGATGACGATACCCAGGATCGCGAAAAACGGTCCCACGAACGACTTCAATATGAACCTGTCCAGCTTGTTCAAGCGTTAGTTCGTTGCAATTTCCACCAGTTTGTCCAGCGCGCCCGGGAGTCCTTCCAGCAGGCGTCCGCCGGCAGTCGCCAGGCCAGGCTGTCCGCCGCCGCCGCCCTGGATGAGCTTGGCGGCTTCCCGGATATCCTTGCCGGCGTTCTTGCCCTTGGCAACCAGGTCGGCCGAATACATGAGCACCAGGTTGGGCTTGCCGTCGAAGGCATAGGCACCGGCCAGGACCAGGTTCTGCACTTTCTTTTGCAACAATAGGGCCACGTTTCGCACGATGGCCGGATCCATGACGCTGTCAAAGCGGACTACCTGGATGCCGTTCATCTCCACGGCGGCCTTTTCCAGTTTTTGGGCCAGTTGGGCGGCCTTTTCGTTGGCGATGGCCTCCAGCTGCTTGCGGGCGTCGGCATTCTCGGCCACCAGCTTTTCGATGGCGCCTTGCAGGTCGGGCACGTTGTTCATCAGGTTCTTGAGGTTCCGCATGAGGTCTTCCATGTGGTGGACGCTCTCCAGGGCCTTGGCGCCCGTCACGGCCTCGATACGGCGTACGCCGGCGGCCACGGCGCCCTCGGAGACAATCTTGAACAGGCCGATGGTGCCGGTACTGCTGGTGTGGGTGCCGCCGCAGAGCTCCACGGAGTCACCGAAGCGCACCACGCGCACCACGTCGCCGTATTTCTCGCCGAACAGGGCCATGGCGCCCATGGCGCGGGCCTCGTCCATGGTGGCATCCCGCTTTTCGACCAGCGGGAAGTCGGAGCGGATGAGCTGGTTCACGCGGATTTCCACGTTGCGCAGTTCCTCGTCGCTCATCTTCTGGAAGTGCGAGAAGTCGAAGCGGAAATAGTCCGGTCCCACGAAGGAGCCTTTCTGCTCTACATGGGTGCCCAGCACCACGCGGAGGGCCTGGTGCAGCAGGTGCGTGGCGCTATGGTTGTTCTGGATGTGGCGCCGGCGCACGTTGTCCACCACCAGGTAGAAGCTCTGGGTGCTCTGCGAAGGCAGGCGTTCGGCCAGGTGGATGGTGAGGTTGTTCTCCTTTACGGTGTTCAGGATGGCGATGCGTTCGCCGTTTTCCCCTTCGATGAAGCCGGTGTCGCCCACCTGACCGCCCATCTCGGCATAGAAGGGCGTGTGGTCGAAGACCAGCTGGTAGTATTCCTTGTTCTTCTGCTTGACGGTACGTTGTTTCAGGAGGTGGGCGCCCTTGACGCGGAGGGTGTCGTAGCCTTCGAAGACGACGTCGGCCTCGCGGAAGACCATCCAGTCTCCAAACTCGTTGGCGGTGGCGTTGCGGGCGCGCTCCTTCTGCTTCTGGAGTTCGGCATTAAAGCCGTCCAGGTCCACGGTATAGCCTTTCTCGGCCGCGATGAGCTGGGTGAGGTCGATGGGGAAGCCGTAGGTGTCGTAGAGGACGAAGGCGTCCATGCCGGACACCACCTTCGTGGCGGCGTTCTTGGTCATATTGTCTTCCAGCATGCGGATACCGCGGTCCAGGGTGCGCAGGAAGGCGTTTTCTTCCTCCTTGATCACGTTCTGGATGAGCGGCTGCTGGGCCTTGAGCTCGGGGTAGGCTTCTCCCATGTCGGCCACGAGCTGGGGGATGAGGCGGCACAGGAAGGGCTCCGAGAAGCCCAGGAAGGTGTAGCCGTAGCGGACGGCGCGGCGCAGGATGCGGCGGATCACATAGCCGGCCTTCACGTTGGAGGGCAGCTGGCCGTCGGCGATGGAGAAGGCGATGGCCCGGATGTGGTCGGCAATCACGCGCATGGCCACTTCCACGTTGCCGCCTTCCTCGTACTTGTGGCCGGAGAATTCTTCCACCTTGCCGATGAGGCCGGAGAAGACGTCGGTCTCGTAGTTGGATTTCTTGTTCTGCAGGATCATGCACAGGCGCTCGAAGCCCATGCCGGTGTCGATATTCTTGGCGGGGAGGGCCTCCAGGTGGCCGTCGGCCATGCGGGCATACTGCATGAACACCAGGTTCCAGATCTCGATAACCTCGTCGTTGTCGGTGTTCACCAGCTCGCGGCCGGGGATTCTGGCAATCTCCTCGTCGGAGCGGAGGTCAATATGGATCTCGCTGCAGGGGCCGCAGGGGCCGGTGTCGCCCATTTCCCAGAAGTTGTCGTGCTTGTTGCCGGTGAGCACGTGGTCGGCCGGAAGGTGTTTGAGCCAGGCGGCTTCGGCCTCCGTGTCCTTGGTGGTCCCGTCTTCCTCGGATCCTTCGAAGACGGTGGCGTAGAGCTTGGTCTTGTCAATCTTATAGACCTCGGTGAGGAGCTCCCAGGCCCAGTCGATGGCCTCGGTCTTGAAATAGTCGCCGAAGCTCCAGTTGCCCAGCATCTCGAACATGGTGTGGTGACGGCCGTCGTGGCCCACCGCCTCCAGGTCGTTGTGCTTGCCGCTCACGCGCAGGCATTTCTGGCTGTCCGCGGCGCGGGGGAATTTGGGGGCGGCATTGCCCAGGAAAATATCCTTGAACTGGTTCATGCCGGCGTTGGTGAACATAAGGGTGGGGTCGTTTTTGATGACCATGGGGGCCGACGGTACGACGGTGTGCCCCTTTCCGGCGAAGAATTCCAGGTACTTCTGTCTGATTTCTTTTGCAGTCATTGTTCCAAATAATTATAGCCTGCAAAGTTAAATATAATTAAGGAGAATTCCATACATGGGGCACGGAATGTGCAGAGAAGGGCCCGGTTTGGCAAAAAATACTATATTTGCAAATTGTGGCAAGGATAATCGGCAAATATATCCTGAATCCTGTGACGCTGTTGGCGGAGTTCCACCGGGAGCGCCGTGGAAACTGGTGGAAACTGCTGCTGGTGGTGGTATCCTCCCTGCTGCTTTTCGTCTTCTATCTCTGGTTCTATATCGCGGTGCTGGGGATGGACCTTCCCAAGACTGCCATACTCAAGCGGCAGAATGCCGACTGGAGCTCGCGGATAGACCGGATGTCGCAGCAGCTGGACCGCTACGAGGAACGGCTGGGCCTGCTGGAGGTGCGAGACGACCGCATCTACCGCAGCGTGTACGGCATGGACGAGGTGCCGCAGGCCGTGCGCTATTCCGGCATGGCCGGGGACCAGCGTTATACGGCCCTCCGGGGAACGGCCCTGGAAGCCGTGGCCCGGCGGCTGGACCAGCTGGAAAAGCGGGTCTATGTCCAGTCAAAGTCTTTTGACGACGTGGCCACGCTGCAGCGCAGCGCCGGTGACATGGCCGCCCACATCCCGGCCATCCCGCCCATGAACACCGACCCTTCCACCTACCGGATGTCCAGTCCTTTCGGCTATCGTTCCGACCCGCTGCTGGGCTTTTCCAAGCGGCATACCGGCATGGACTTCGCCTGCCCGCCGGGCAATCCCGTGTATGCCACGGGCGACGGCGTGGTGGTGAAAGCCGCCAAGGAGCACAAGGGATATGGCATCCACGTGGAGGTGGACCATGGCTTTGGCTATATGACCCGCTATGCGCACCTGTCTCGGATCGATGTCGAGGAAGGACAGGTGGTCCGGCGCGGGGACTGCCTGGGACTCAGCGGCCGCAGCGGGCGCATCACCGGGCCGCATCTGCACTACGAGGTGCACTATCGCAAGGATTACGTGAACCCGGCCCATTACATGGACCTGGATATTGACCCCAAAGACTACGCCGGGATGGTCCGTAAACCGGAAAAGTGATGGAAGAGCTCAAACGGATCATAATCGGGATTGTCCGCTATGTGGTGGCGACGCTGGCGCTGTCCGTGCTGCTGTATGTGGCCCTGGCCCTGTTTTTCTCGACGGAAGAGGAGGAACGGCTGGAGCGGGAAAACGCCCTGTACCGGGAGCTGTACGGGGAGTTCAAGGAGAAGGAACGCCTGATTGGCGACGGGCTGGACGGCCTGCAGGAGAAGGACCATGCCATCTACCGCGAGCTCTTCGAGGCCGAGGCTCCCTCGGTGGATGCCGTCACCGCGGCCGACCTGATTGCCGACAGCGACTCCCTCTCGGAAAACTTCTACCTGTCGGCCGCCGCCTCCACGTCCGAGAGCCTGATGCTCATGGCCGGCAACGTAGATGCCTGCTTTGCCGCTATTTTCCGGGCCCTGGAGGCCCGCCGCGACAGTATTCCGCCCCTGTCGCATCCCATCCCCGACATCTCCTACGTGCAGACGGGCGCCGCCATGGGCCTCAAGCACAATCCGCTGTACCAGGTGGAAATCCAGCACGACGGCATTGACTTCATCGCCCCGCAGGGTACACCCGTGTATGCGGCGGCCGACGGGGTGGTCACGCAGGTCGTCTCTTCCCGCAGGGGGATGGGCAACCAGGTGGAGATCGATCACGGAAACGGTTATGTGACCCGCTATTGCCTGCTGGGTGACATGTCGGCCAAGAAGGGAAAACGCATCCGGCGCGGCGAGCAGCTGGGCACGGTGGGCGTTTCCACCATCATCACCGCCCCGCACCTGCATTACGAGGTGCTCCGCGGCGGCGTACCCCAGGATCCGGTCAACTACCTCTTCGCCTCCCTCACCCCGGACGAGTACGCCAAAATCCTCTACATGAGCGTGAGCACCACCCAGTCGCTGGACTAAGCGCCCGGCTGCACCCAGTGGATGCGTATGCCGTCGCGTTCCATGCCGCGGAACCAGGTCATCTGGCGCTTGGCAAACTGGTGGATGGCGTTGCCCAGGCCGATCACCATGTCTTCGTAGGGAATCTGGCCCAGGACATACTGCGTAACGAATTTGTATTCCAGGCCGTAGTAGAGAAGGTCGTCGGCCGGAACGGTCTGGAGCAGCCGGCGCACCTCTTCCACCAGCCCTTCCTGGAGGCGCTCCTCGAGGCGGCGGTCGATGCGCGCAACGCGCTCTTCGCGGGAAACCAGGGTGCCGATGTAATAGACGCGCCGGGGCAGCACGCTGTCCGGCAGGCCGTTCTCCTGCTGGAATTTATAGGCCCGGGTGGCCGCCTCGATGTACAGGCCCGACCCGCCGCAGAGAATGGGGATGGCCCCGCGGCGGCGGACATCGGCCCAGGCCTGGGCAAAGGCCTTCTGGTACTGGTAGATGTTGAATTTGCTGCCGGCCGGGGCGATGTCGATGAGGTGATACGGCACGTCGCCGTATTCCCCGAGGTCTTTTCCGGTGCCGATGTCCATCCCCACGTACACTTGCCGGCTGTCGGCCGACAGGATTTCGGCAGGGACCCCCAGGGCATGGGCCAGCTGCACGGCATAACGCGTTTTCCCTGAGGCCGTTGGCCCCAGGACGCAGATCAGGTCAATCTCCCCGTCGGCATAGGCCTTGGCCAGGGCCGCAGGGTCAATGACCTCCGGGTCGGGAAGCTGGGCCATGGGCGGGATGCCGGGACGGTCGGGGAGCAGCTGGGTCTTGTTGAGCATGGCACAAATTTACACTTTTTTGCTAACTTTGCAGTCCCATGCCCAAAGCAAAGAGCAGCATACAGATCAAAAACCGCCGGGCCTCGTTCGACTACGAGTTCCTGGAGACCTATACCGCCGGCATCCAGCTGGTGGGAACGGAGATCAAATCCATCCGGGCCGGCAAATGCTCCCTCCAGGACGCCTATTGCCTGTTCGTGGGCAACCAGCTCTTCGTGCGTGGCATGAACGTGGCCCAGTACCACTGGGGAACCTGGAACCAGCATGAGCCCGTGAGGGACCGTCGGCTGCTGCTGAACCGCCGCGAGCTCAGGCACCTGCAGATGGAAGACAAGAACAAGGGCCTCACCATCGTGGCCGTGAAGCTCTTCATTGCCGACAACGGCTTTGCCAAGCTGGTCATCGCCCTGGCCAAGGGTAAGAAAGAGTACGACAAACGCCAGAGCATCAAAGCCAAGGACGTCCGCCGCGAGCTCGAACGCAGCGGGTACTAGGCATCCGGCCGGCGGGGACGGCGTCAAAAACGCAATTATATTTTGTGAATCAAAAATATAGTGTTATCTTTGCCGCCCCAAAAACTGTGGAGAGATTTGGTTTGCTTGCAACCACATTAAAAAATGCTAAAATTACATTTCATATCAGTGTTTTGTGTTTTTAGCCTCCGCAGCAGTGCAAGGGGCTAAATTTTTTTGTTATATGGCTAAGAATTATTTGTTTACGAGTGAGTCGGTGAGCGAGGGACATCCCGACAAAGTGGCCGACCAGATCAGTGACGCCATCCTGGACGAGTTCCTGAAGCAGGACCCCGAAGCCAAGGTGGCCTGCGAGAGTTTCTGCTCCACCGGCATGGTGGTGGTGATGGGCGAGGTGAAAGCCGAAGCCTATGTGGACATCCAGACCACCGTGCGTGACACCATCCGCAAAATCGGGTACACCAAGGCCGATTACATGTTCGATGCGTCCAGCTGCGGCGTGCTGAGCGCCCTGCATGAGCAGAGTGCCGACATCAACCGCGGTGTGGAACGCGCCGATTCGGAAGAACAGGGCGCCGGCGACCAGGGCATGATGTTCGGGTATGCCTGCCGCGACACGGAGGACTACATGCCCCTGCCCCTGTACCTGAGCCACAAGATCCTGGAGATTCTCTCCGATATCCGCCATAACGAGCTGGCGCTCATGCCCTATCTGCGTCCGGACGCCAAGAGCCAGTTCACCATTGAATATGACGGCCGGACGCATCAGCCCGTCAAGGTGCATACCATTGTCCTGAGCACCCAGCACGACGAATTCGTGCCCGGGAAGCTGGGGCACATGTCCTATGCCGATGCCGTGGCCCAGTACGGCCAGGCCACCGTGGACGCGGCCATGCAGGACAAGATCCGCCACGATGTGGAGACCATCCTGATCCCGCGCCTGAAGGCGTCCCTGCCCGAGCAGACGGCCAGCCTCATCCATAATTATATCCTGCATGTGAACCCCACCGGCAAGTTTGTCATCGGCGGTCCCCACGGGGACACCGGCCTCACTGGCCGCAAAATCATTGTGGACACCTACGGCGGCAAGGGGGCACACGGCGGCGGCGCTTTCTCCGGGAAGGATCCGTCCAAGGTGGACCGCAGCGCGGCCTATGCCGCCCGCTACATGGCCAAGAACCTGGTGGCGGCGGGGGTGGCCGACGAGTGCCTGGTCCAGCTGGCCTATGCCATCGGCGTGGCCCGTCCGGTGAGTGTCTTCGTGGACACCTACGGTACGGCCAAAAACGGCCTTTCCGACGGCGAGATTGCGGCTAAGCTCCAGGAAATCTTTGACCTGCGCCCGGCGGCCATCATCCGCAAGTTCCAACTCAAGAACCCCATCTACGCCCCTACGGCCGCCTATGGACACATGGGCCGGAAACCTTATACCAAGACGGTAAAGGTGCAGGGGAAGGACAAGATTGTCCAGTTCTTCGGCTGGGAACTGCTGGACAGCGTACCGGCCGTTAAGAAGGCCTTCGGCCTGTAAGGGGATTCTTTTTTGCAAGATTCAGAAAAAGGCCGTATATTCGCGCCGGTTTTAGTAGTATAGGTACAGAAATACTTATCAATATTTATCGTTAAAATCTTTATGAAGAACGCTTTAAGAAGCCTTATGCTCGTATGCATCGCTATGTTTGCGGGCATTGTCGCCTACGCTCAGGTGACCACATCGGCCCTCTCCGGCCGCGTGGTTGACCAGAACGGCGATCCGGTCATAGGCGCTGCCATTCTGGCTCAGCACGAGCCGTCCGGTACCGTTTATGGAGCTGTCACCAATGCCGAGGGACGCTACTCGATCCAGGGTATGCGTACCGGCGGCCCTTACAAGGTGGATTTCACCTGCCTGGGATACCAGGACGCCTCTTATACGGGCGTTGTCCTGCAGCTGGCCGAAACGTACAGCCTGAACGCCCAGATCAATGAATCTTCCGAGATGCTGGAAGGCACCCTCGTGGTGGCCTCCCCGT
>Ga0265298_10007667_pt1 | contig 13071 bp, 10 predicted proteins | sample AusTroGonzalo_MG_3_FD_193486 | JGI IMG/M metagenome (GOLD analysis project Ga0265298, IMG submission 193486) | Bovine rumen microbial communities from tropical cattle in Woodstock, Queensland, Australia - Gonzalo_01 | ecosystem: Host-associated > Mammals > Digestive system > Stomach > Rumen ... | reverse complement strand
GCGTGCCGTGTACCAGCCAACGCAAGAATAGCCAAGTCGCGTCGGCGTCGGCAACACCCCGACCGGCTTGCCGCTCGGAGTGGACCATGCCGGCGGCGAAACGGTTCCGCCGTTTGCGTCGAATGTCAACGTGCGGAGCGAGGAGGTATCCTGCAGGGAAAAGTCAAGCCCATAATAGTTCTTGCCATCCCTGACTTCCCCCTTGTAAACGACGGGCGACGCGCCTTCAAGCGATATCATCCAATCTTCATCGTCAGGCCAATCTTCATCGTCAAAATCACTTCCATCCGGCCAATACCCTGAATCATTGATTGCCGGCAAAACAAATGCATAGATGCCCTTTGAGTCCGTTGTCGTGCGCAAAACTTTCCCGACTTGATTAGATGCCGTCACTGCAATGCCCGAGATCGGCATTCGTGTCGAGGACGAGAGAACCCGTCCACTGGCGATCCCTCCGCTCTTCGGTCCATTGGGACAGATATTATACCAAAGATCACTAACCACTATATATTTATACGACGTATTGCCAATAACCCCCGGCAATGCATACCAAGCATCATCATCCCCATTATAGCCCATATTCAGATGAACACAAAACTGTTGCCCATCCAAATATCCATATCCATCAGCAACAATAACATGCCCAATATATTTCCCCTCACGACTCCAACCACGTATGCAGAGGACCACGGGAAGTTTCGCATCCAGATTGGGAATAAGTATAGATTTTAATTGCCCTTCATACTCATTATCGTAGTGGTAACCCAGATTCCAACCACCACTCCAATAATTCCCATAATATATTGCCAAATCATCATCATCCCAACCCCAGTAATCATCCAAATTACTATGCCTCGCGCTAGTATAACCCCATTCACGGAACAACTGCACGAAAAGGTTCAGTCGTGCATCCGTTAGATATCTCGTATAAGTCGATTCAAGTGCCAAGCTAATATCGTATGTCAATTTGCCGATAGCCTCGCGCTGGGCAATTGTCATCCTGCCGTCAGGAAGTTCAGGCATATTGTCCCAATCATAGTAGCCGCCTATTTGAGTCAGCACCGCTTGTTCATATCCTCCATACGGATAATCGTCACACCAATCATCTCCCTCATCGCAGTACGAATCGTCATCCTCATCGTCGTACCAATCATTGTATTCATAGTCAATCCAGACTCTATCAGCCTCAAATGTGGCCCTATATCGCTTGGACTTGACGGCCGCAGTTGGAAACTTGTGACAACGGAATACTTGAGCGATAGCCGTCGCCTCACAACCACAAACATAGTTTCTGGGCGTGTAATAATTGAAGCATGGTGTACCACCGACATAGGACTGCCCCCATTTCGTCTTGAGGAGTGGCTCAACACGTACGTCAGAAATCGTAGAGCGCCCGCTCGTACTCGCGCCCAAAAGACGCCGCCCCGGCGATGAGGTCAGACGTGCCCAGCGCTCAGAGGCGGACGAGGCGGACGAATTACCAGGTGCGGCAGCAGACAAAAGACGAGCGCCGGCCCGATTCTTATTCGAAGACACAGACTCCTGACGGGCCGCCATATCCTGGACAAGCATCGCCCACAGCGGGTTTTGGGGATCCTCAACAAGATCCGATGCAGAGGAAATGGCGATGATCGGATCGATCTCCGTGTCCGTAGACGTCACAACGAAACCACCACCCGTCAGTTTTGCAACATAGAAGGCTGCGCCGTTCGTCGCTGTGCACAGGCGCACGGAAGACACCGACCCCCCAACGGGGCATCCCATCTGGCCATTCTGCGCAATCAGCGTGTTGACAGCTTGAATGACAAGGTTCGACGACACCGGCTCCGCCTGGGCACTGAAAATCGCAGCGACAATCGACAGCGCGATTACCGTTGCCTTGCAGAACAACGGCGAACGTCCTTGCTTCGCCGGCTTATTGCCACCCTCGCCAATCCACACACGCAGATCTTTATCTCGGTTTCTCATGGTATATCCCTTTCGTCTCACTATTTGCCCATCTTAAGGCCGTTGAGAACTCCTCTTTTGCAGTGTTACAAGTGTATGTTTTTATTTTACACTTCCTGACATTGGGTATTATACCACAAAACGCCCCAATTGGAACAATGATAATTTATCAAAAGCGCGGCTACGCAGCTTACAATCCGGAACCTGGGAAAAGCCTCCGCCAAGCCAACCTTGGAACTGTAGAAAATGCAGTTCTGGCGACAAAGCGCAATTTCCCCGATTTCGACTCCACAGACGGTTCCGTACGAAGACATGCTTCAAGCTCCGGGAATTCTGTCGATGGATCATACCCAAAGAAGCCTCCCGGGAAAACTCTTAGCCATTGAGGCGTTGACAGGAGATCATCACCCCATTGATCGGACACCCGTGCACCGGAAAGAATCGGGAAGCGTCTACGGGTCAATTCCATATTCGCCCGCCAACGTTGCGACTGCGGAGGATACAAAACGCGAGGAGGCGAAGATCTTCTCGCATCCAGATATTCGCGCGCCAATGCACCAGAGTAGATGTCCCATGCAGTGTCGAACAGCTGCCGCTGAATCGGTAGCGGACGAACGACAACAAGCATGCAGCCCGTCGCCAAAAACGCAAGCTTGCGGGCAGGCGGCGCCATGCGCGATACCGTCGCAACAGAAAAAAGAACTGGGGCAAGCGCCCACGGGACATATCTAATGTATCCCATCATACGCGTAGGCACCGCGACGAGTCCCAAGAGCGCCATTATCGCAATCATCCGTCCGCGCCATCCGCCCGCCATGCAAAGAAACACAACCGCCAACCAGAACAAAAGCCGCATTCTCCAATGGACTGCCGTTACACCGCCGTCCTCGCTAAACCCTGGATAATGTTCGAACAACTGGTTCCGTGGCTGGAAGTCATCCCGTCCTGTCAGGCGGCTACCAGCCCAGCGCACCAGCGACGGGCTCACGTAGGCATTGACGAACGACGCACAAGCCCCAAGCGACTTAATGTCGTCGTTCCTCTTCCACTCGAAGTCGGCGCAAATGTCAACAGTCGGATGAGCCGGATCTCGCGAAAGATGCGGATAAAGAGGGTGTCCATAGTCTATGGCACAGGTAACAAACGGCATCACTCCCAGCGGAAGAAAGGCAAGAATGGAAAGTCCAATGGCGACAAAGAGACGCTTCACGGGGAGGCGCATTGCAAGAACAACGCACCCGAACACCGCCCAGACGAGAACCACCTGGTAGGCACCATTCAACTTGGACGCGGCGAACCATGTCGTATACCCCGCCATTGCCAACACGTCGGGTTTGGCTCCGCAGACAACCGAATACATCGAAGCCATAAGCCCTATTGCCGAAAGAGCCAAAGCGGCATCTAGCGAGAAAAAACTTCTCGGGATTATGCAATACAACACGACGACCGCAAGCATTCGTCCTGCAATCCCATTAACCGTGCGGCAGACACGTATCGCTACAGCGGGGAACAGCACAAGCGTCAACGGCAACATCGGCGAGAAAAACTCTCCCGTGAATTTCTGCGCGACGGCATCGAACAACCAAACGCCCTTCATTTGAAAAAGTGCGTGTACGACCTCCATGTCTCCCTGCACGAATCCGAAAGCATCTCTAAACGCCTCCGGCGTGCGAACTGCAAGAGGATTCCATCCATCCGAGAGAAGCCTTACGGCAGGGAAATGATACGCAATTTCGTCCCATCCCCCGGGATTCGCCAGAATGCCGCAAAGAAGCCAAATCATGCCCTGCCACAAAAGAAACGCAACTCCAGCCACCGCACCTTTGCGCCAGTCCGAACAGATGACTCCCAACAAGACGACCAGCGCCGCCGCGAACCACCACTGCCAGAGAGCGCAAGACCCGCCGCAAGCGAACGCAATGACGGCCAACGCAGGAACAATCAGTGAAAACCAGAGCAATTCATGCTCCAGAAGACACAGCAACTCGCGCCAGTTTTTGTTCATTGCGCCCGTTCCATGTTGAACCACGGCAAGCGTCCCCGCTTCGCCAGTTTATCGCCCATATCGCCAATCCGCACGCGAGGGTCTTTGTCTAGGTTTTTCATGGCACATCCCTTTCGTATTACCGCTCCGCAGAGACGCCAAACCTGCCAAACACCAGAAATCTCCGCATCAGGTAGTTGCCGAAGAAGCCCACGACGTTGCTCCACGCCTTGGCCCACACCGCCGAAACGGACACCGCCATCAGGCCCTCCGTGACCCCCCAGTCCAAAGCGCCCATGACCACGAGCGTAACGACGTACGCGGCAATCTCGCCGACCGAGCTCCAGCGGGCCTTGTGCCGAAAGAGGAACGCAATGCAGAGGACATAGTTCACCGCGGCGGCCACTACGAACGCAATCTCCACCGACAGAAGCACGCCTACCCCGGCAATGTAGCGAAGAAACCAGAACGCGGCGATATTCACGACTGCGGCAGTTGCGCCGATCGCAAAGTAGATGATTAGCTGCATCGGCACTGGCAAAGACGGCGCGTTGTAGTGGAAGATGCAGAACAAGGCCCGAACGCCGTCGCGCCAGCCGATCTTCTTCCCCTCCGAAAACGTACGGGGGCGATAGGATATCGCGACCTCTCCGACGCGCCAGCCCTCGAAGCGCATGGAACGCGCAATTTCAGAGACCACCTCCGGCTCGAAGCCGAAGCGGTCCTCCTCCAGGCGGGGGGCGATCTTCTGGATTATCTCGCGCCTGAAGAGCTTGTAGCACGTCTCCATGTCCGTAAGGTCGAGATCGGTAAACACATTGCTCAGCCACGTGAGGAAGCGGTTCATCGTGGAATGCCACCACTTGAGGACAACCCTGTCTTCTCGCCTTAGATACCGGGATCCGAGCACTATGTCGGCGCGGTCTTCCTCAAGTGGACGGATCATCCTGAGATAGTCTCCGGGATCATACTCCATGTCGGCGTCCTGTATGCCGACATAATCGCCTGTCGCCGCAAGGAAACCAGTCCTGAGCGCCGCGCCCTTGCCGCGGTTCTTTTCGTGAAAGCAGAGCTTCACTTCCGGATGCCGAGCGGCGAGCTCTTCCGCCACGGCCCTGCTCGCGTCCGTAGAGCAATCGTCGACTATCACCAGCTCAAGCGCAAGGTCCGCCGAGCGTATTTTGAGGACTTCCTCGACGATTCCATTGAGGGTGGACGCCTCGTTGTAGCATGGAATCACAAGCGACAGCTTCTTCATTTTTGTCCTCCATGGTTCTCAAGTTTTGCAATCATATTGCATACTCTTCCATCATGGGCGTGCCGCGCGAGAGGTCGCGGTCCGCTCGCTTGCCAAGGAGTGCGGGCAGCATCTTGGGGGCGCAGCCGGATCCGGGGCGGATGGAGCGGAGGTTCTTCTCCGTGAACACGTCGCCCTCCTTCATGTCCTCGCAGACGAAAAGCGAACGGACGAAGTCGCGCGCTACGGGGTTGATCGCGTAGTCCACGTGTCCGAGAAGCCGTTCAGCGAGGCGAACAGATTCAACCATTTGCCTGAACTCGTCCGGCGTCGCCGAAAACGCTGCGTCCGCGCCGCCAAGCGATCGGTCGACGGTGAAGTGGCGCTCGACCATCGTCGCCCCCAGCGAAACGGCCACGACGGCCGCCTCGGTCGTCATGGTGTGGTCGGAGAGGCCGACCTTTACGCCCTGCGGGGCGAAGCGCGAAACCATGTCGGCAACCGTCGCGAGGTTCATCGACTCCGGTGCGGCAGGGTATGCCGACGTGCACTTCAGCAACGTGACATCGTTGTTCCCCTCGGCATGGCATGCATCCACGGCATCCTGCATCTCCTCCGGCGAACAGACACCTGTCGAGATGATCATCGGCTTCCCCTTCGCCGCAGCATGGCGTATAAGCGGAATATCCACCGCCTCGAAGCTTGCGATCTTGTAGCGCGCGACGCCGAGCTTCTCGAGAAAGTCCACCGCCGTCCTGTCGTACGGCGTCGAAAAGAACTCGATGCCGAGCGAATCGGCGTACGACTTAAGTTCCGCGTGCCATTCCCACGGGAGCCCTGCGTCCTTGTAGAGGTCGTAAAGGTACTGTCCGTCCCACTGTCCGCTGCCGTGCACCTTGAAGCAGTCGGCCTTGCAGTCAAGCGTCATCGTGTCCGCCGTATAGGTCTGCACCTTCACGGCGTCTGCGCCGCACGCCTTCGCCTCGGCAATCACGCGCTTCGCGACGTCGAGCCGGCCGCAGTGGTTTGCGGACATCTCCGCTACGATGAACGCACCCGCATTCATGACGGAACGCCCTCTTTCCTTGACACCGTCTCGCCTTCAGGATCACGCCACACCACGCGAGAGACCTTGAAGCGAGCATAGATGCGCTTCATGAGCGGCTCGCCTACCTCCTTCCATGTCTCGCGTTGGAACACGTGCTTCCAGAAACCGTCGCCATTGTCATGGCGCTCCATCTTGAAGATGCGCAGAAGCCCAGCACTGTAATCCGCATTCTCCATCTTGACGAGCGACCAGGCCGTCTTGTACCCAAAGCGATCAAACAAACCGTGAAAAGCCGTGACCTCAAGGAGAAGCCCCGTGCCCATTGGCGAACCCTCGCCCGTGTAGAGCCCAGGGTTGCACGTTGTGCCGTCCGTAGTCATGTCCGTGAGGTCCACGACTCCTACCGGACGATCACCGACATACGCCAGATAGTAGCGCCTGTCGCTGAGTTGAGGCAGACGTGCCACATACGCGAGATGGTCTTCGAGCGAAATGATGCGCATGTCCGACATCATTATGCGGACGCGCTCGGTGTTGCGCCACGAAAGCACGAGCTCATGCTCGGCAGGGCTGAGAATCGTGAAGTTCTTGAGTGTTAGGTCATACATTTTCCATATACCTCGCATCTTGTATGAAGTCGTCAAGATCCGCCGTAGAATCCTTGACAGTTTCTATCGAGATCAAGGCGTCCGGCAGGAACACCTCGCGCCAAAGGCGCGCAATGTCGAGTGCGCCAGTCCCGAGATGAGGATGCGCATCGAATTGCGAAGACATGTCCATGACATCCGAGAGATGGAACATCGCCGGCGAAAAGCGGCGAGCCAACTCTCCGACATATGCGTACGGCTCCAGCCCCTGCGATGCCGCCGCGCACACGGCATGGCCGACGTCCAGGCAGAACCCGCATCCCGTCTCTCGCAGAACATAGCCAATTTCCTCGACCGTCGCACCACGGCAAAACTTCGCACCAACTTTGTTCGGCAAGGGGACGAATGGCTTGTTCTCAAGAAGAGCGCGAGGCTCCCCAAGCGCCTTGAGCTGGCGCGCCGTCTCCTCAATTGTCCCGTCAATGCCGCCGTGGAAAATCACATATCGGGCATCGAGCGCATCCGCGAAGCGTTTAGTCTGGGCGTAAACATTCCGGTTGCTCGCCTCGGCAGTCCTGTCGGCGAGATTGAACCCCGCCGCCGCATGCGCGTTGTGGACGATGAACGGCACGCCCCTCTCGACATGAAGCCGTCGCCAAGCGTCGAGCGTATTCATCGACTCCGGCACTACAAAGAGTTCAACGTAAGAAAACACACCCTGTGAAAAAAGGCGTTCGGCCTCACGCAAGTAGGCACCGGTATTGTCCGACCAGAGCTTGAGTCCCAGCCTATACATTCCTCCCCTTCCTCATGGCAAAAAGCGCCTCTGCGGTGACGAAATCGGACTCGCTGTCGATGTCGAAACCGCTCTCCCAGGGGATCGGCATGAACACGCATCTGCGCATAACGCCCACAGGATCGGTCTTGAACACCTCCGAATGGGCTATTCCCAAGGCACCTGTTGGGCAATACAGAGTCCCCCTGTCCTGGGAACGCGAATCCCATGGTGAATCAAACACATAGTCGGCAGTGCCCGAATCGGAGAGGCGAAACGCCCACCACGGATTGCAGTGGTCGAATGGGAAGCATGACATTGCCGAATCGGCCTTTGCCGACACAAAACCCTCATAGACGGTGCGCACGTCTTCTGGCCGAAGAAGCGGGCACGTCGGCTGCAGGATGGCCACACTGTCGAATCGCATTCCCGTCTCGCGCTCCACGCGCAAAAGTTCATGACATGCAACCTCCGCCAGAGGAGAACGGTCGTCCATTAAACCATCCCTAAGAAACGGAACCCATGCGCCACACGACCGCGCGATGTCGGCATATCTATCCGAATCGGTAGAGACGTACACCCGCTCGAACACGCCGCTATCGCGCGCGGCATCAATGACCCACTCCATGAGCGGACGGCCCGCGAACGGGCGTATGTTCTTGTCCTTGACCCGCTTGGATCCGCTGCGTGCCGGTATGATGGCAAGATTCCTCACCATACTGTGCGTCCTCCGTCCACGACGATATTTTGTCCTGTCATGTACCCGGACTCTTCCTCAACCAGGAACTCTACGGCTGGAATTGTCTCCTCCGGCTTCATCATCCTCTTAAGCGGCGTCAACTGCTCGAAGCGCCGCTTGAACGCGTCATCCACACGACCGTCGACGCCACCGTAGCTTACGGCGTTCACGAATATGCCCCTGTCCCGGAAGCGCACTGCGAGATCCTTCGTCAAGTGTATCAACGCGGCCTTCGCCACGGAATACTGGAGCGGCGTCTCCGTCTCGGGGCGCAGGTATAGCTGCGGGTTGTGCGGCACCACGCCATACATGGAAGACACGTTGACAATCTTCTTAAGCCGCGAGCCTGGCATCATGGCAAGCCGCCACGAGAGCTCGTAAGGCACAACGACGTTTATACGGTAGTGGTTGACAAAGCACTCCTCCGGTACGTGGCCGTCGGGTTCCATGCGATGCCAGCGACCGTCGCAGGCGTTGTTAATCAGGCAGTCTGGGATGCAGTCTCGGCGCACCAACTCGCCGACGAGTCCGTCTACTGCATTGGGCTCAAGTAGATCCGGGACCTTCACCGCTACAACGTCACCCGTGAAGCCGGCTACTGCGAGTTTTGCATCGTCGCGATAGGTGACGACAACCCTGTGCCCTTTAGAAAGGAAATGCCGCACCTGCGCCGTAGCCACCAACCCAGTGCCGCCTGTTATCAGAATCGTTTTCACGTCTTCCTCCACTTGTTGGGCATCACAAGGCACGGATCCACGTCCGCGAACATCCGTGCCGCTTCATCCAGGACGTCATCCGCCACTGGCTCCGAAAAGTCAGCCAGTACCTCGCGGAGCTGGCAGAGATTGTCCACGCCAAACACGAGATGCGACACCTCGCGCCGGCGCCTGACGAACGCCAGGGCCAGGCGACGACGAGTTACGCCGGAGTCGGCGCACAGGCCTTCGAGGGCTCGCACCAGTTTTGCCGCGCCATCGAGCCAGCCAGGCACGCTCTCCGCATCCATCAACACCAACCCCTGCACGAATGCCGACCGTGAATGCACCTCGACCCCCCGCGCAGCAGCCTTTTCGAATACACCCGCCATGGCCATGCGCTGGTCAAGGACGCTGTACGGAACCTGGAGGAAGTCGACTACGCCGGAATTGATCGCCGCCATGGCCTCATCCACCTCATAAACGGAAAACCCCGTCTTTCGCGCGAGGCCAGCCTCGCGGACGCCAGCCATCGCTTCAAGCACGGCGTCGTCGCGAACGGCCGTCGGGACATGGCAGATGTACGCGTCAAGGCAGTCCACGCCCATACGACCGAGCGACAGTCTGGCGGCTTCGATCAAATTACCACGGCATGCGCCCGCAGCCGCGCCATTTAACGCGTCCAGCCCAAACTTCGACACAACGAAAAGCCGGTCTCGCACACCTGGACGCGACGCGAGGAATCGTCCGACCACAGATTCCGCGCCGCCATACGCCGCAGCCGTGTCAATGGCGTCCACGCCACCGTCCACCGCCTCGCCGATGATGGCGGCGGACGCGTCATCGGACGGACGACGTCCGCCCTGGATTCCGTAGTCCATGCCGAACTGGACGGTGCCAATGCAAAGCTTCATGACATCACCCCTGAACGAGCAGAAGACCGACCAATTGTCCACGATCTCAGCACGGCATCTGCCGTTGCCAGCAATTCAGCGACAATGCAAGTTGCCAACAGGGCAATGAACCAAGCCGACATGGTGCATGCAGCCGCTTTAGCGACAAAAAGCAAAACCATCCTATGAACGACATACAGTTCAAAGGAACGCCGTCCCAACCACATAAGCCAGCTTGAACGACAACAACCCGCAACAGGGCCCTCGCACCTGGCAAATACCCACACGACGGCAACTGACGCCGGCAGCCAAATGGCGCTTCCGACGAAGGATACGGAAACTCGTCCGCAGCACGACATGGAAAGCAGTGCGAGGCCAACCGCCGCGCACTCGCACATGGTTGCCATTCTACCAGAGGCACCTACTGGATTCCGCCGCCGCGCGTATCCCACCCCAAGAAGAACCCCTGCCGCAAAATCCACGAGCCTAGCAATCGGACATATATACACCCAATAATATCCCGGATCGGAGACAGTAGCGGTCGTTCCACGCCAAACGAAGGCCCACCACAACTCCGCCACCCACAAAAGCAGCAGCCCCCACGGCGCATAGCGACCGAGGCTGCGTGCCGCCCGCACAAGAATCGGCGACAGAAGGTAAGACAACATGATACTGGACAGGAACCACGTAGGCCAGTTGAGGAGCATGGCGGTCTTTGCCTCTCCAAAATACGACTGAACTAAAAAAGCACATTTCAAAAAGTCAAGAACGCCGCACGGGTTGAGGATGACAGCAACTGGAAGCAGGGCGGCATAGACAGGCCAGAATCGCCTTATCCTCCTACAAAGCGACGCAATACACTGCTTAAACAAAGAGCTCTCGCCATCAATGCCGCGCGCCCCCCCCAGAAATCCAGACAAGACGAAGAACGCACTGACGGCCATTGCGCCATACGCGCCATCAGTCTTGAAAAAAGCCCCGGAATGGGAAACGAACACAAGGAGGAACAGAATTCCCCTCAGAGCCTGAAGCCCGTTGAACCACTCTTTGCAACGCCCACCGTCCATCATGCACCTCCAATGGACGACATGACGGCCTTGACAACTCGCTCCACGTCGTCGTCCGTCAGCTTCGGATAGAGAGGCAACGCAAGCGCCTCCTCGTAGTACGCCTCGACATTCGGGCAGAGGCCGCGGCGCACACCGAACGTCCGCTCGTACCACGGCTGGGTGTAGACGGGGATGTACAGCACCTGCCAACCCACCTCGAACGAATGGAGACGCTTCCCGAACTCCGCGCGTGCAATGCCCATCGACTTGAAGTCGAATCGCGGCACGTAGAGGTGGAAGCACGACGAGACGCCGGGCGCCTCGTATGGCGTACGCACGTTCGGAAGACCCGCAAACGCCGCGTTGTATCTCGCCACAATTTCGCGGCGGCGCGCCCTGAAGAAGTCAAGCCGCTTCAACTGGGAGAGCCCAAGCGCCGCCTGGAGCTCCGTCATGCGGTAGTTGTATCCAAGCTCCTGCATCTCGTAGTACCAAGGGCCGGGCGACTGGCGCGTCATCTGGACTGGGTCCTTTGTGATGCCGTGGCTGCGAAAGAGGCACAGACTACGGTACAGCTCGGGATCGTTCGTCGTCGCGACGCCTCCTTCGGCGCACGTGACTGTCTTGACGGGATGGAACGAGAATACCGTGATGTCGGAATGGCGACAGTTTCCAACAGGCGAGCCATCGTCATAGAGCGAACCGATTGCGTGGGCGGCATCCTCGATTACGCGAAGTCCGCGAGACTTCGCAAGCGCGCCGATCGCCGACATGTCGCAGGGCTGCCCCGCGAAGTGGACGGGGATGACAAGGCGCGTCTTTTCCGTCACCCGCTCTGCAATGGTCTCGGCCGTTACGTTGTACGTGCGCGGATCAATGTCCGCAAAGACGGGCGTGACGCCGCAGTATGCCATGCAGTTTGCGGAGGCCACGAACGTGTTGGGCGACGTAATTCCCTCCGCCCCCGCCTCCACGCCGAGCGCCCGAACGGCGCAGTGGAGCGCGGACGTCGCGTTGCAGAAGGCGACGCAGAACTTCGCGCCGACGCGCCCCGCCACGGCCCGCTCAAAGGCCTCGACGCGCGGGCCCTGCGTAAGGAACGGGGAGCGCAGGACCTCGAGGACGGACTGTACGTCCGTCTCGTCAATCATCTGCGTTCCGTAGGGCAGAAACATCTCGCTAGTCCTTAATTACCGATTAGATGGTCTCTATTCGCGGAAATCCACTTCTGCAGCTCCGGGACGGTCATCCAGTCCGCATTCGTGTCGGAGCGGTAGGAGAAGCCGTCAGGAACCTTGCGCCCGTCCTTGATGCGCCCGGCGTCCCGATCCCACGAATGTATCGCAGGCAGGATCTTGTAGTGCCCGTCGTACTCGTAGGTATGCGGCGCATCCTCGGGGGATATCATCTGCTCGTGCAGCTTCTCGCCCGGGCGTATCCCGACGACCTTCTGCGCGCAGTCCGGACCTGCCGCGCGTGCGATGTCGCAGATGTTCATCGAAGGTATCTTCTTGACGTATATCTCGCCGCCCACCATGTCGTCAAAGGCGTGCCACACCAGCTCCACGCCCTGCTCAAGGGTTATCATGAAGCGGGTCATGCGCGGATCCGTTATGGTGAGCTCGCCGGTCTTCGCCATGTCGAGGAAGAACGGGATCACGCTCCCGCGCGAGCCCATTACGTTGCCGTAGCGAACGACGGCGAATCGGGTCTTCTTGCCGCCTGCGTACGAGTTCCCGGCGATGAACACCTTGTCCGAGACGAGCTTAGTTGCACCGTAGAGGTTGACGGGCGAACTCGCCTTGTCGGTAGAGAGCGCAACGAGCTTCTTCACGCCTCGGTCGATGCATACATCCACGAGGTTCATCGCGCCCATCACGTTCGTCTTGATGCATTCGAACGGGTTGTATTCCGCCGTGGGGACGATCTTCGTGGCGGCCGCATGGACGACGTAGTCGACCCCGTCAAGCGCGCGGTAAAGCCGATCCTTGTCACGGACATCACCGATGAAGAACCTGACGCGCGGATCGTCCTTGAACAGCTTCGCCATGTTCCACTGCTTCATCTCGTCGCGGCTGTATACGATGAGCTTCTTCGGGTTGTACTTGGCGAGCGTC
>Ga0265298_10007666_pt1 | contig 13072 bp, 9 predicted proteins | sample AusTroGonzalo_MG_3_FD_193486 | JGI IMG/M metagenome (GOLD analysis project Ga0265298, IMG submission 193486) | Bovine rumen microbial communities from tropical cattle in Woodstock, Queensland, Australia - Gonzalo_01 | ecosystem: Host-associated > Mammals > Digestive system > Stomach > Rumen ... | reverse complement strand
GTCAAGCGCGGCGTTACCGAACTCGTTACCCCGGGCGTCAGTTACTCGGACACTACCCTTACTCAAAAAGAGAACAACTGGGTAGCATGCATCCATTTTGAGAAACACCAGATTGGTGTGGCTTTCCTCGATATATCAACGGGCGAGTTCGTGGCCGGACAAGGCGACAGCGACTATATCGACAAACTGCTGACGAACTTTGCACCTAAAGAAGTGCTGTACGTACGCGGGCGCAAGGCGGATGTGGAGAACCTGTTCGGAAACAAGTACTTTACGTTCGAACTCGAAGACTGGATGCTGGTGGAGAGTACAGCGCGCGAGCGGCTGCAGAAACTATGGGGCGTCAGTTCGCTCAAGGGTTTCGGACTGGACAAGATGCCGGCCGGCGTGACGGCGGCAGGAGGCATCCTGATGTACCTCGATATGACGCAACACTTGCAGACAGGCCATATCCAGCACTTGAGCCGTATCGAAGAAGACAAATACGTATGGCTCGATAAATTCACTATCCGCAACCTGGAACTCAACTACCACCAGTCGGAAGACAGCCGTACGCTGTTCGATATCATCGACCGCACTATCACGCCGATGGGCGGGCGTCTGCTGCACCGCTGGATGGCATTCCCGCTCAAAGAAGTAAGGCTGATTCGCAACCGCCAGACGGTCGTAGAACACTTATTCAAAAACCCAGAAGCGCGCGAGACGATCCGCGAAGCGCTGGCACAGATGGGTGACCTGGAGCGTATCGTGAGCAAAGTATCCACCGGCCGTATCGGACCGCGCGAGATGGTACAACTGGGTCGCGCGTTGCGGGCGGTCAAACCGATTAAAGAAACATGCGAAGCAGCAGTTGACAATGCGTATCTGACGCTATTAGGCGAACAACTCGACCCCTGCAACGAGATGCGCAGCCGTATCGAACGGGAGATAGTGCCTGACCCGCCTTTGGCGCAAGGACGGCCGAACATCATCGCGCGAGGCGTCGATACCGAACTGGACGAACTGCGTGCTATCCAGTCCGACGGCAAGAACTACCTGCTGCAGATCCAGCAGCGCGAGATCGAGCGAACCGGCATCACCAGCCTCAAGATAGGCTATAACAATGTGTTCGGATATTACCTGGAGGTGCGCAACACCTACAAAGAGCAAGTCCCGCCTGAATGGATACGCAAGCAGACGTTGGTGTCTGCGGAGCGGTATATCACGGAAGAACTCAAGACTTACGAAGAAAAAATTACCACAGCGGAGGAACGGATTCAGATCATCGAGAACCGGCTCTATCAGGAGTTGATGCTGGCCCTTTGCGAGTGGGTACCGCAGATGCAACTGAACGCCAACGTGTTGGCACAACTGGACTGCTTGCTGAGTTTCGCGACCGTGGCGGCCGAGCACCGCTACGTCTGTCCGGACGTCAACGACAGTCTTGTCATCGACATCCGCCAAGGACGCCATCCTGTCATCGAGCAGCAGCTTCCGCCCGGAGAACAGTACATCGCCAATGACGTGCTACTGGATAACAACGGCCAGCAGATCATCATCATCACGGGTCCCAACATGGCCGGTAAATCTGCCCTACTCCGCCAAACGGCACTCATCGTGCTGCTCGCACAAATGGGTTCGTTCGTGCCGGCAGAGAGTGCATCTATCGGCGTGGTGGATAAGATCTTCACACGCGTTGGCGCATCCGACAATATATCGCTTGGTGAATCGACCTTCATGGTGGAGATGAACGAAGCGGCATCAATCCTCAATAATCTCTCCGAACGCAGCCTGGTTCTCTTTGACGAGTTAGGACGCGGCACAAGTACCTACGACGGCATCTCGATTGCTTGGGCGATCGTCGAATATATCCACGAGAACAAAGGCCACGCCAAAACGCTCTTCGCCACCCATTACCACGAGCTGAACGAAATGGAGAAGACCTTCGACCGCATCCGCAACTACAACGTCTCCGTGCGTGAAGTGAACGGCAAGATCATCTTCCTGCGCAAACTCGTTCGCGGCGGTTCAGAGCATAGTTTCGGTATTCATGTGGCCAAACTGGCAGGCATGCCGGCATCCATCGTCGAGCGCGCGAACCATATCCTTGCGGACCTCGAAGGTGCCAATAGCCAAGAGCTAACAGCCAAGAGCCATCTCGGCGAGAGCCGCGAAGGGATGCAACTGAGTTTCTTCCAGCTCGACGATCCGGTGCTCGAGCAGATACGCGACGAAGTCAAATCGCTCGATATCAACAACCTCACGCCCCTCGAGGCACTCAATAAACTGTCGGAAATCAAAAAACTGGTAGGAGGATGAAAAAGCGTAAGATTTTATATTGGACTTTAGGAATTCTCGGCGGTTTTCTGCTGCTGTTAGGTGTTTTCGTGGCGGAACAGTTCTACCGTTGGCATATCTGCAACTTCGAGTCGTACGACGGTGAATCGCATAGCTATAATATCTATAAAGGCATGACTGTTGATTCGGTACTGAACATGCTGCGTGAGGACTACGAGATCAGTGCCGAGACGGATTTGCGCATGCACATGCGTATCCTGCTGCTGCGTACTCCCGAAGAAGGACATTACACCTTCCCGGCTGAGATTGGCGACCGCGAACTTATCGAACGTCTCAAATACGGCTATCAAACACCCGTTCGCATTACATGGAATCATTTTATCCGTACGCGCGAGGAACTGGCGGCCAAAGTGACCACGCACCTCAAAATGGACAGCGTGACGCTACTGCAGTACCTCGAAGACGACGAGTTTCTGGCTCCGATGGGCTTTAACAAAGAGACCAGCCGCTGCCTTTTTATCCCCAACACCTACGAGGTCTATTGGAACATCACACCTGAGCAGTTGTTCAAACGCATGCTCAAGGAGTACTACAACTTCTGGGACGAAGAGCGGCGCGCCAAAGCGGATGCCATCGGCCTGACGCCTATCGAAGTAGCGATCGTCGCTTCTATCGTTGAAGGCGAGAGCCATAACAAAAACGAGATGCCGCTCATCGCCAGTCTGTACCTCAACCGTGTGCATAAAGGGATGATGCTGCAAGCCTGCCCGACCGTCAAGTACGCCGTAGGCGATTTCAAACTCAAACGCATCCTCTATAGCCATCTGGCAGTCGATTCGCCGTATAACACATATAAATACCCGGGACTGCCTCCCGGACCGATCCGCTGCCCGGCGCCCGAAACAATCGATATGGTGCTCAATGCGCCCAAAACGGACTATTTGTTCATGTGCGCCAGCCCCGAACTGAATAACACGCATATCTTTTCCTCTTCCTTCTCCGGCCACGCCAACGCCGCAGCACAATATCGCTATACGATGGACACGATCGATTGGTCAACGCGATGATTTGGGACAATAATGAAGATATAAGACTCATTGAGTGTGAAAACAATGCACGCACGATTCAGCGTCACCTCAATGACTGCCGCGAAGAACGGCGGCCATACGTTTTTGTGACTAACACGATGAACGTCAAGCCCCTGAATCGGCTGTTAGTGCCCGTTTCGATGCTCGAAGAGGAGACCTACAAAGCGGAGATCTGTACCTACCTCGCCCGCAAAACAGGCGCGCATATCATTCTGCTGCAAGCCAACGACTACGGCTCGCATGCCCGCCAGAACGTTAACCGCATCGTCACGCACATCAAGGCGGTCAATGACCGCCTCACTTCTCATAGTGAAACGGTCTCACCTCCCATCTCTTACGAAATAATTCAAGCCCGAAAGGATTCTTTCGGGCTCGTTCTCGAAGCCGCCGAGCGGCAACGGGATTTTTGTCATGACTTGCTTATTTTGACGGCAAGCAGGGATTATGGCTTGGACGATATCCTCTTTGGACCTCCCGAGCGCAAAGCGATCCAACGTGCTTTGGTACCCGTCATGTTGGTTAATCCGCGTGAAGATTTGTTCTCTTTATGCGACTAATCCTGTCATTTTGTCAACTAAATTTTGCAATTTAAAGTTTTTTGACACTTTTTTGTCCAAATATTTGGTCATATCGTCAAAAAGCAGTACTTTTGCACCGTGTTTTTCATGGTATTAGATTTAAGGTTAAATGAAAAGATTTGGTTGTCGGGAGACAACCTTCTTTTTTTTCTTTTGTCGATTGCTAAATCGAGAAAAGTCAAAAGAAGTACAACCTTCTTTTTTTTCTTTTGTCGATTGCTAAATCGAGAAAAGTCAAAAGAAGTACAACCTTCTTTTTTTTGTCCCCGACAACCTTCTTTTTTTATCAGTCCATTCTTTGTCCGGTAATGGTATATAACTGCTCGCCGACCTGAATAAACAGCTGCCCGTTGACCATGATCTTACGGGCCTTGACGGCATGCTCGGCATGATCCAGAGCGGCCGTTCCGTCTGACGTTACAAAGCGCGAGCTGACAGCCGTTGAGCCGGTAGCATTAATCACGATTTGCGAGATACCTACTCCTTGCTTGTCGCTCTTATCTGCCGTGAAGTGCAGCGCAGCCTTGCCGCTGAGCGTTTGGGTGTTGGTCCACGAGTACGGATTGAGTTTGTTGTTGTTCGCCGTGAGGGTTGCAATCTGTTTGCTGTCCGCTTTGACGGTCACGGTCGCGTTATCGGAACCTCCGTACGTACGCATAGTGATATCGATAGACTTGAGTCCGACGAGTTCTACTTCCGGCGAGATGATCTCCGTTCCTTTCTTGACCAAACAATAGGTCTTGTTCCATTGTGCGGAACACTGCCATCCCTCTTGATGTTCCTCGTTGAAGGTGTACGTAGCCGGAGTAGAAGCGCCTTCTATCTCCACATGCGCAAAGACGGCATAATAGGTCACATCTGCCGTTACGGCCGGCATGTCTTTGGCGTCGAGATAAAGATGCGCCGGCGCCTCGTCACTGATGCCGTTGATCGGTGCATCGGTCCATCCCACGAAGGTCTCACTCTCTGTCGAGAACAATTCCGGTTCTGCCGGCAGTTCTTTGATCTTATGGTTCTCTACGATCGAGTCCGTTTGGATAATTTTTCCGTTGACAGACCAGTTGACGCCGTACTTGACAACAGGTTGGTCGGGATCGATGGGTTCGATTTCTTCTTTCCATCCGTTGCTGACACCGGGTATAAAACCATCGTCGCACGAAGCGAGCAGTTCGTTCATGTTCACATCTTCTCCGGCATGTTCACCCCAGATGTACTCCGCCAGGTAGGGATAGTCAATGAACGGGTTGCGGTTGCCTTGCGTAGCCTGAATACCGTTGTTACGATCGATCTCTTTCTGCGACACAGGGTCCAGGCGGTGCCATCTCATGAGCAGCGCCACGCCGTATTTGGTAAGACCGAAGTTGGAGTTTTTGTCAAAATCCGATTGGAAGAAGTACCGACCGTTTTCGTCCGTCAGGTCTTCGCGCCACGCGATGAGAGCGCCCATGATACCGCGCGCGAGATCACCTTTGTAGCGGTCGATGGGTTCGAAGACGTAGTTCTTCGCATCGCCGTCCCAAGGCACCGCATCGCCGGCTTTGGAGCAGATCGTCGCTTTGTCCACGATGATGGCCGCACCGCTACCGCGCTTATGGCCCATCTTGCTGACATAGTTCGGACTGCCTTCCACTTCGCCGTAGCAGTAGTTATTGCGGATGCCGTTCACTTTTCCGTCGGTAGGCAGGACATGGAAGATATCGTTTCCGATACCTCCCGTTCCGCCGCCCCACCAGCTCTGCGGGATCGAGTGCTCGCGGTTGTAGCAGTCGCATTCTACTTTGTACGAACCGCAGGTGTTATCGAAACTGAACCCGCAGTCGGAATACATATCCCATACGAGGCCTTTCTTATCGGTCGAGTCTGCCGGATAGATATCCGTTTTCTCGTAGGCGGAATAGAGTCCCGCGTAGCCCAATTCGGTTTTGCCTTTGAGCGTCACCGAAGCGACTGCATTGAAGAGCGATGCGCCGCCCAAACCGTCCACGGTAGCATAGTAATCAGGGATCTCCGCCGGCGGCGTCACGTCTTTGGCGAAACTTAACTGTGCGGCTATCAGCGCCAACACGATCAATCCGTATTTTTTCATCGTACGCGTTGTCCTGTGATAGTGAATAATTGTTCGCCGACGAGGATATACAGTTGTCCTCCGACGAGTATCTTACGAGCATTGTCTGCGGCAGAAGCTTTCTCGACTTCCATCGTGGACTGGCAAGTAGTGATATAGCGGCTGTAGGTCACTTTAGCGCCGGTAGCGTTAATGGTGATAGACGAACATCCTACGCCTTGCGAAGTACTCTTATCGGCCGTGAAGCGCAACGGAGACTTGCCGGAGAGCGAGCCGTTGTTGGTCCATGTGTACTCGTTCAGTTTATTGTTAGAAGCGGTCAAGGTAGCTATCTCTTTGCCGTCAGCCTTGACAGAGACTGTCGCGTTTCCGGAGCCGCCGTAGGTACGGATATTCATCGTGATCGAACTTAGACCGCTCAAGTCAACAGCCGGCGATTCGATATAATTGCCCTGTATCAGCTTCCAATAGGTGTTACTGGTCCAAATAGCGGTACAAGTCCAGCCGTCTTTGGAAGTCGAGTTAAAGGTATACGTAGCCGGTTCGGCCGAACCTTCTTTGGTCTCCTGCGCAAAGACGGCATAGTAGGTTACATCTGCCGTTACCTTGGGGAACTCAGCCGCAGCGGCATACAGGACTGCCGGCTCTACGTCCGTGGTTCCGGATATAGGCGCGTTCGTCCAACCCATGAAGACGTTGCTCTCCGACGAGCAGGACGTCGGTTTATCCGGCATCGCTACGCTCTTGTTCTCCACCACCGAGTCTACGCGCAACTCTTCGCCGTTCACAGACCACGTCACGCCGTATTTGGTCACATCGACGGGTGTCGAACCGCCACCTTCGCAAGTCGGGGTCATAGAAGCCAAATCGATTTTGGTGCCTACTTTGTCGCCCCATATATACTCCGCCAAATCGGGATAGTCGATGAACGGGTTGCGGTTCTTCTGCAGGCCGTACACCGCTTCATTACGGTCGATTTCTTTCTGCGAAACGGGATCTTGGCGATGCCATTTCAAGAAGAGGTTCTTGGCAAACTCCGTCAGATTGGTCTTGTTAGACGTGAAGACCGCCGAACCCTCGGAACTATCGAGGTTCTTATCGCGGTAACGCGCTACCATATAAAAATACGTGCGCGCGAAGTCGCCTTTGAACTCGTCTGCCGGTTCAAACACTTTACCCGTATAGCCCGGGAAAGTATTCGAGCCCAACTTGCCCAAACCATGTCCTTCGAAATTGTCCTTGAATCCGGCTCCGTTCTCGCCTGCTACTTCGCCATACGGGTTGTTGCTGCGGAAGTTATTCACACGCGCGTCCGTAGGATAGACATGGAAGAGGTCAGATTTCATCGGGGAACTTTTGCCGAACCAAGACTGCGGGATCGAGTGCTCTTTGTTCCAGCCGTCACACACTTTGCTTTGCTGCTTATTCGCCTCCGCCATCGTGAAGCGGCAAGTGGAATACATGTCCCACACCGTGTCTCCCGTAAAATCGGTTTTCTCGTAATAATCCTCCAAATCATCGTAGGAGATAATGGTGTGCCCTTTGATCTTGTCAAAGAGTGCATCCAAGACTGCATCGGAAGAGGATTTGCCGTCCACGCCGTCGTAATACCCGTCAGGGATGGCCGCTACGCCCGTTACGACATTAGCCCAAGTACCCAGCGACCATACGCAAAGTACCAAAAAGAGAAAGAATTGTTTTTTCATGATATATTATTGTATTCGTTGTCCGGTAATGGTAAACAGTTGTTCTCCGACCTGAATAAACAGCTGGCCGTTGATGAGTACTTTGCGGGCAGGCGAGCCGGAGAAAACGTTCTCGACTGCAGTATCCGCCGACTCGTTGGCATAAGGCGAATCCAGATCAGACAGCGTCACCGTCACGCCTTGGAGTTCACCCCATATATACTCCACCAATTCGGGATAGTCAATGAACGGGTTGCGGTTGCCCTGCTTCTTGTTACTCTTGTTGTATTTGCTGTTGCCGTAGATGACCTCGTTGCGAATCAGTTCTTTCTCAGATACGGGGTCCAAGCGGTGCCATTTAAGCATCAGTTCGGCCGTATATTTGCCCAGACCGTTGTTGGCGTTACCAAACGCACCGCCGGACCAGTTAGCACACACATCCGCATAACGGGTAGCCATGTAGAAATAGCTGCGCGCCAAGTCGCCTTTGAACTCATCGTCCGGCTCATAAACGCGTTTGTCATAAGACGTGGTGGCTGTATAGGTCTTGCCTTTGTACTCATAGGACGTCGAACCGGCAGTCCATTCCGAAGTACCTAACTTACCCGTCTCCTTGCATTTCTTGGACGAATAAGAAGTCCCTGCGCCGGAGAACTCGCCATACAGATACGAACTGCGGTTGTTGTTCGCCTTGCAATCGGTCGGATAGATATGGAACGCATCCGAGACCATCGGGGATTGCTCGTTGAACCATGACTGCGGAACCGTGTGCTCGCGGTTCATGCCGTCGCCTACACTACCCGATGACTTCCACGTGATCGGGCCATCGACCGTGAAACCGCAGTCGGTATAGATATCTATCACATGCGTGCCGTCTGCCCCTTCGGTGTCCGACCACTGCATGAGCGTACCTAACTGCTTGTAGGTAACGACTGTGTGACCCTTAATGGCATCTTGCAGCGCTTTGCGCAACTCATTGCCGGACTTGCCGTTCGCTGCCGCGTAATACGTACGCAAAGACGTTGAAGAATCCACTTCCGCCCACACTACCTGCGCAAACAGCGCCAGCATCAAAAAAGAAAGTAAAAATTTGTTTTTCATAATATTAAATTTATTTACAATTATCAACTATCAATTGTCAATTATCAATTATAATATTTCGTGCAAGATCTCACTGACCGTCGGGTGCGGGAAGACGACTTGTTGGAACTCGGCCGTCGTATAACCCATCCGCACGGCAAAGGATGCTGCGCTCACAAACTCCGAACACGGATTGCCGATCATATGAACGCCTAACACGCTCTGGTTCTTGGCGTCGATGATCATCTTGCATAAACCCGTCTCGCCTTCATTCTCCGCCATAAACCGACCGGAGAACGTCATGGGCAGGCTGCGCACTTCGGTAGCAATGTTCATCTCAGCGGCCTGTGCTTCGGTGATACCGACGGACGCTATTTCTGGATTCGTATAGACGACCGAAGGAATGGCATTGTACGCGATGCGCTGCAGCGGTATCTGTTTGAGCATGCGACCGACCGCTACTTCGGCTTGGCGGGATGCCACATGTGCCAGCATGATCTTACCCGTCACATCGCCGCAAGCGTATACGTTCGGCAGGTTGGTCTTGCAGAAATCGTCAATGACGATTGCCCCGCGGTTCAGTTCGATATCGTTCAAGGCTTCCAAGCCGTTCAAGTTAGCCCGACGACCTACACTCACCAATATCTTATCGGCTTCAAACCATTCGCCATTAACCAATAACTTATCACCATTAATCTCCTCCACCTTCGAAGAGGTGAGGAGATGGATTCCTGCTTTGCGGTATTTATCGGCGAGGATGGCTACGACGTCCGGGTCCAGGTTCGGCAGGATGCTCGGCAGCGCTTCGATGACCGTCACCGGTACACCTAACTCATGGTACAGCGTCGCGAACTCCATTCCGATGACACCGCCGCCGACAATGATGATTGACTTGGGTAACTCGGTAGCATTAAGCGCGTCCGTGCTGTCCCATACATGCTCGTTATCCTTGATGCCTGGAATAGGCGGTACGAAGTTCGTCGAACCGGTACAGATCATCAGGTTTTCCGCTTCGTACGTCTCTCCGTTGCACTCGATGCTGCCAACTGAAGACTGACAACTGACGACTTTCGCAAAGCCATTCACCAGCGTACAATGCTCGTTATTGAGGCGCTGCTTGATACCGGCAACGAGTTTGCGCACAACGATCGTCTTGCGCTTTTGCATCGTCACAAAATCAAACGATACGTTCTCTGCCGTCACGCCGTATCTCTGCGCGTGCGTAGCGTTGTAGTACTGCTTGGCGCCGTACAACAGCGATTTAGTCGGGATACATCCCACATTCAGACACGTGCCGCCTACTGAATTCTGCTCAAAAAGCACCACGTCTTTGCCGGCTTTGGATGCCTTCTCTGCTGCCGTATAGCCCGCAGGGCCGCCGCCTATGATCGCGAGAAAATATTTCATATTTTGTTTTTAATTCGTATTTCAGGGTTTGATTGAAGAACTACCGAATTAGCCGGAACGTCTTGAGTCAGCCACACGTTACCGCCGATGACCGTGTCGTGTCCGATAGTCACACGCCCGAGGATGGACGTATTCGAATAGACCGTCACGCGGTCTTCCAAGATCGGGTGCCTCGGGATATCCTTTGGTCGGCCTTGCTCATCGTATTCGAAGTTCTTCGCGCCCAAAGTGACTCCTTGATAGAGCACCACATGTGAACCAATGATCGCCGTCTCGCCGATGACTACACCGGTCCCATGGTCGATACAGAAATAGTCGCCTATCTGTGCCGCAGGATGGATATCAATACCGGTTCGGCTATGTGCCAGTTCGGTCAGCATACGCGGGATGCGCGGCACGCCGAGATGATAGAGCACATGTGCAGCACGGTAATGCACCATGGTGAAGGCCAGCGGGTACGAGAGAATGACTTCGCCGCGGTCAGACACTGCAGGGTCATTATGCAGCACGGCATCGACATCGGTATTCACCAGCCGTGCGATCGTCGGGATCTCTGCCCAGAACGCCTCCGGCAAGCATAAATCAGCCGACGCCTCTATCGCAGGGTAGTAGTCCGGAAAAATCACGCCTTGCAGATGTGCTACCAGCTGCTTCAATTGACCTATGTTAGGAACCTGTTTCAATTATCAATTATCAATTATCAATTTACAACACGCTCAAATATCGTTCGCCTGTATCGGGCAATAAAGCCACGATCGTTTTGCCTTCGTAAGCCGGGTCTTGAGTCAGTTGCAGTGCCGCTGCATAGGCTGCACCGCTCGAGATGCCGACCAGCAATCCGTGGTCCTTGGCCAGCGTTCGGGCGGCTTCCAGTGCCTCATCGTCCGTAATAGGCATCACGCGGTCGATAAACGCTGCCTGATAGGTCTCAGGCACGAAGTTAGCCCCTATTCCTTGGATCTTATGCGGTCCGGCGTGACCTTGCGTCAGCAGCGGCGACGAAGCAGGTTCTACCGCGATGACCTCCACCAGCATGCTCTTCTCTTTGAGCGCTCGCCCTACTCCACTGACCGTCCCGCCTGTTCCGACGCCGGCGATGAAAACGTCCACTTGACCCGCCGTGTCTTCCCATATCTCCTGACCCGTAGTGGCATAATGGATTGCAGGGTTGGCAGGGTTGGTGAACTGACCTAAGATGACCGAACCGGGGGTCTCGTCACGCAGCTGCTCGGCTTTCGCCACCGCGCCTTTCATCCCTTCCGACCCCGGGGTCAAGACCAGTTCTGCGCCATAGGCCGCCAGCAGGTTTCTGCGCTCCACGGACATGGTCTCCGGCATCGTCAGAATGACCTTGTAGCCTTTCAGCCGACCGATCCAAGCCAAACCGACACCGGTGTTGCCGGACGTAGGTTCGATGATCGTCGCACCCGAGGTCAACGCACCGCTATGCTCCGCCTCTTCTATCATCGCCAAAGCCGTACGGTCCTTGACCGAACCGCCCGGATTGCAGCGCTCCAGTTTCAACAGCAAACCCGGTTGTATTTCCAGCATCGGTGTCTTCCCGATCAATTCTATCAGCGATTGAACTATCATCTTATAACGGTTTAACGGTTTAACGGCTTAACGGTTTAACGTCCGCAAATAAATGCGGACTGCCTCCGCGATCATCTCCGGACAAGGTCTTTTCTCATAATACTGCTGCGTCCGCTCAGCCGGCTTAGGGTCCTCCGGACGAGGCGCCAGCCCTAACAGCTCCGCACAAATCAAACTGCCGTACTTGCCTTTGAACTGTCCGGCTAAGTCCTGCACAAAGGCATAGTTAGCCATCTTGCCTTCGTTGTCGTGCGGGGTACACGAACCGTTCTGCAGTCCCGCCAGCATGAACATACCGCTCGCTGCACCGCAAACCAGCCGCATACGTCCCATGCCTCCACCGAAAGAAGCGGAAAGGCGCAGCGCCAATTGCTCGTCCTTGATACCGTACAGATCGGCACAAGAAGCAAACACCGCCTGCGCGCAGTTAAATCCCTGCTTGAACAGCTCCACCGCCCGCTGTGCGCGAACCTCAATATCTTGTTCTGACAAATTCATCTTTAACCTTTTATCCTTTGAGCGTGCAAAGGTACAACAAATATTTGAAATATACAAGGATTTTCTGTAAAAAGTCAAATTTATTTGAAGTTTTTGATGAAAAGCCTTGTTATTTGCACAACTGTGCGAAAGTAGCTTCGGCGGGAACCCGCTTGCGGGAGGGCCGACGTTACTACAAATATTTGTTTGTTTTTTTTTGACATGTGCAAATATTTTTGCTTTTTTCTATTTTTTGGGGCTGTTTACATTGTCATTTGACAATGTGAGGTTACTAATTTGCTTTTAAGGGGTAGTCCCCGCGTATTTTTCTTCGTATTTTTCCCCGATTGCCAATCGGGTCTCTATGTTCATTGTCCGGAATAGCATTCCGGTTGTCCCATTTGGCGGTATAATTACCGCCATTAACAGCGTTGAGTGTCCTGTGCGCGCGACTTCCAATCGCGCGAAAAGTTTCGTCAATTGATTCGGGATTCAATCCCGACACCAAAAGCGCGCCCCGAAGGACGCGCTTTTACCTTATCTTACATTGTTTGCCATTATTGCTCCAATGCCTTACCATCTACACTGTATACCTTATCTCCGCGGAGAATGAAGATTTGACCGTCACGGATTACCTTATTAGTAATTGATGATTGGTCATTGGTGATTTGGTCGATGGATTGAGGAGCATCGCCTTGTGTTTCAAAAGATCCATCTATGGTTGTAATAACATTTTCTAAATCGTCTTTAGCTACTACGGAGTATTTATAGTTAGTTCCTCTATCCAAGCCTGAAACAATAAACAGGAAACCTGTACGTTCC
>Ga0265298_10007665_pt1 | contig 13073 bp, 5 predicted proteins | sample AusTroGonzalo_MG_3_FD_193486 | JGI IMG/M metagenome (GOLD analysis project Ga0265298, IMG submission 193486) | Bovine rumen microbial communities from tropical cattle in Woodstock, Queensland, Australia - Gonzalo_01 | ecosystem: Host-associated > Mammals > Digestive system > Stomach > Rumen ... | reverse complement strand
AGGCGAGTATGCCGATACATACGTCATATCCGTCACAGCTGAATCCACCAGTAACTACGCGGTGAGTATAGTTTCCGGAACATTCACCATAGACAAGGCACCAGTGACAGTCACCGCCAAAGATGTCAGCAAGGTATACGGTTCGTCCGATCCTCAGCTCTCAGTTACGATATCCGGTTTGGTTTCGGGAGACCCTGAGTCGACGATCCCATACAGCCTCTCCAGGGAAGAAGGCGAGGATGTGGGCACCTATGTCATATCCGTCACAGCTGAATCCACAGCTAACTATTCTGTTAGCACAGCAGCTGGAACTTTCACCATAGACAAGGCACCAGTGACAGTCACCGCCAATGATGTCAGCAAGGTCTACGGCTCTTCCGATCCGAAACTCACAGCTACGATATCCGGTTTGGTTTCGGGGGACCCTGAGTCGACGATCCAATATACTTTGTCCAGGGAAGCAGGCGAGGATGTGGGCGCATACGTCATATCCGTCACAGCGGAGTCCACCAAGAACTATTCGGTGAGCACGGTGCCCGGAACATTCAGCATCACGAAGTTACAGGCGACCGTCATCGCCGACGATGCGATCAAGGAGAAAGGCGATCAGGATCCCGTTTTCACCTATAGCACTTACAATGTCCTCCCTGGAGATCATCTAGACCACATTGAAATGTATAGGGAGTCAGGAGAGGATGTCGGTACCTATACCATATCCTTTACACCTGATTCTTACAGTAAGAATTATGACTTGACCTTTGTCGACGGTATGTTAGCTATCATCTCAAAAGCGGAACCGAAGAAACAGGACGATGGTACCACCATCTACACGTCGGAGGACGAGGTGATCTTGGACGAGAATACCACGGCAACGTACGCTACGATTAAGATCGAGGATAAGGATGAGAACGTCCTCTACGTCGAGGTGATCGTATCGATCTCAGAAAAGGATGTTGATGAACGCGGTAACGAAAGGATCACCACCACGACCGATGGATCGAATTGCCATTACTATGAAGATGACAGCAAGGTATTTGTCACTACTAAGGAAACGAAGGTGCAGTCCGTAGAGATCGATGCCGAGGGCAAGGACATAGTATCCACTACGACAGTCGCTACGATAACGGAGACGAGTCCCGAAGGCGTCGTCGTAAAAGAGGAGTCGAAGGTAGAGGATATCTCCATGGCGACCGAGGCATCGGTCACTGTCGGCGAAGGCGCCGCGGTAGTGACCACTGTTCTTGCTGAAAAGACCGGTGGAGATTCGGTCAGTCTGACGGATGTAAAGAATGCCCAGAGGCAGATGAATATCTGTTTGGACAACCTGCAAAGCGCCACTTCCGCCGATAAGTCCATGTCCGTCGCTTCAGGAGACGGATCATACGTCAAGGGAGACAACGATGCTTTCAGAATGATGGCAGACTCCGACATCACTTTCAAGGTCACCACCGACTCAGGTTCGCTGAGTTACAGCCCCGATGTCGCGAGGACGTTCGGATCGTACAATTCGCCCGTTACCGTGCAGATAGAATCCGGCACATACGATGATATGAACCAGAAGCAGAAAGATGCGGTTCCCAAGAATTCTTTCGTCGTATCGGTTACAGCGACTTCCGGAGAGACCAAGATAAGCGATCTCGGCGGGGACTGCACCATAGCATTCCCGTTCGTTATTCCCGAGGGGTGGGTCACATTCGATGCGTTCTATCTTGACCCTGACGGTGTGATCCACGAAGAAAGGACCGACTTCAGGGATGGCACGATGCACGTGACAATGAATCACCACTCTGACGTCGTAATCCTGCAGACGTTCGACATCACCCTGTCACAAGAAGGCGAAGGCGAGATCCATGCGGACAGAACCGTTTCCAGAGCTGGAGAGGTAATCAATCTGACCGCTGTCCCGTCGGAAGGATACTACTTCTTCGGATGGGAGACGGATCCGGCCGTTGTGGTCACAGCGCAGGATACATTCATAATGCCTGACAGCAACATATCTGTAAAGGCGATCTTCAAGGCAATAGGTCCGGCTCCCCCTGGACCCAAGGTCGTGTCGATAGTCGTGGATGTCCAGCCTGACAAAGTCAATTATAAAGAGGGAGATACGTTCGATCCAACAGGATTGGTAATCAAGGTAAGTTTCGAAGACGGCTCTACTGTGATCGTTCCATATCTCGGAAACGAGGATCAGTTCACTTTCAATCCTTCCAAGGATCTAAAGGTCACCGATCAGTTCGTGAGAGTGATATACGGATACGAATCGTGCACTCTTGAGATAAATGTGGAGTCGAACGGAGGTACTACGTGGGTATTCTACGGCCTGCTGTTAGCGGTATTGATCATCGTTGCCATTGCAGCAGCATTGTACTTTACCAAACGGAAAAGAGCATGATTGATTGAGAAGAGGTAGAAAGATCAGAAGGAAACAGTAATCGGTTTATTGTATTGCTAATAGAGGAATTAGTATGGATAAAGTTAGTAGAGATAGAAATAGAAAGGGAATGTCAGAACACCTTTCCAGCGTCAAGCTGTTATCGATTTTCGCAGTGACTGTGATGGCGATCGCAGCTATGGCTGTTGTATTCGAAAGTTCGGAGGATGCGAATGCCGACGAGATCAAAGTTGAAACATGGAGCGATCTTCAGGATAAGGTGAATAAAGCGTCCACAGGGGATGTGATAGTCCTGGAGAAAGATCTTCAAGCAGACGGTAAGGATCGCATCTACGTAAAGAACAAAACGATCACCATCGATTTGAACGGCCACATGCTCGACAGGAAACTAAAGAAGTCTGACGAAGACGGTCATGTGATAGAGGTTCAGGGCGATTCCGTGCTGACCATAAAAGACAGTGTGGGCACCGGTATCATCACCGGAGGATATGCGGAACACGGAGGAGGTATCCATGTAGGCGAGGATGCTAAGTGCATCATCAACGGTGGAACCATCTACGGGAACAAATCCAGTATCGATGGAGGAGGAATATACGTCCGCGGTTCTCTGGTTATGAACGGAGGAGCGGTCGACGGTAATTACGCCGAAGATACCGCTGGTGGGATATACTGTGCAGATACTGGAACCATCAATCTGAATAACGCATCGGTCTCTAACAATTCCTCGAAGAACGAAGGTGGAGCGATGAGGCTTCACCTGAAGAACAATGATAGTTCGATCATAGCATGTGGTATAACTGGAAACGAATCCAGGACCGATGACGGAGGCGCGATCAGCATAGATGCGAAGGGAAAGACCCTCAGGATCATCGATACCATCCTCAAAAACAACCATGCTGACAAGAATGGTGGCGCCATAGAGCTTTTTGAAGGCAAGCTCATAATAAACGGCTGTGAAATAACCGATAATATTGCCGAAGGCGCCGGTGGAGCATTGTACAATGAAGGCTGTACAGTCGAGATCGGAATGAGTGACAAACAGGCCACTACATTCTCTGATAACTATACGGAGAATTCCGGAGGCGCAATCTACGCATGCGGAGGTACCCTGACAATCACTGGGGCGGTCTTTAAAGGGAACGAGGCGGAGGTGTCCGGAGGTGCAATCTACGCGGACGATGACATCGAGGTCACGATCAACGGAGGCAGTTTTACAGAAAATGCGGCCTTTGTAGATGGTGGAGCAATGTACTTTGGAATCGCAGGAGAAAACATCTACAAGATCCAGGGAGACCTGGTAGTTAAAGACAATATTGCCGGAATCGGTAATAACATCTACTTGTCGCGTCAGGTAACATTGTCCTGCGGACAGCTTGATGAGAAGGCGGATATCTACGTTTCAGTCTTGGAAGTAAACAAGGTCTTCACATCCGGATACCAGATGTACAACTCAGGCAAGGATCCCACTCTGTTCTTCAGCGCTGAGGCGGGACACAAGATAGAATTGGACTCCAATACCAAAGAGGCTAAGATAGTGTACGATGTCGCTCAGGCGAATACCGAGGGAACTTTCATCGATTGGCGCGACCAGGTCAACACCGATATGGATTCAATCAACAGTACGAACTGGATGTCTGGAATCTCAGGAGAGAGGTATCTCACCGAGATCAACATCCCCGCCACTCACGATTCTGCGATGATAAGGGTGAATAGCGAAGCTGGATACTCAGTGTTTGCGTCATTTGCAAAGACCCAGTATAGATACATAGATGAACAGTTGGAAGAAGGAGTGCGTTGGCTCGACTGCCGTCTGAATAACCTGAAGATCGAAGAGGATGATGGAAAGAACCTCTATCTGTGTCACGGAAAGACTTTGGCAGGTACCTATTTCGCGCTTGACCACAATGGCGACATATTGTCGTTTGACACAGTACTTTCATGGGTGAAAAGTTTCCTGGCGGCACACCCTTCTGAGACGGTCATCATCGGTGTGAGTCCGGAGACCGAAGACGACGATCGTATCGATACTATCTTTTGGAGACTCTACCTAGTAATCGAACAATTGAGCAAGGAGATCAATCCAGCGACAGGCGAGCCATATCTGTACATGCAGGATGGAGATTTCAACCAGGCGATTACAAAGGTGCCACAATTGAAGGACGTCCGTGGAAAGATCCTCATCGAGTGTGAGAATAGGCAGGCCCAATGTTCAGTCGACTTCGGTCACACGGACGGATTGAAAAAATACAGTCAGAAGGGCAGCTATAAGGATGACGCCGGCGATAAGATCAAGAATGTTAGGAACTTCTATCACGATGATTCGAGGAAGAACCTCTCGATTCTGACGGACGCATCCGACCATAGGGATTACTATCTCCAGGCCGGACTCAACGGTACCGACGAGCCCTTCAACACTCCTGTGGAGATCGCGGACGAGGTTCTGAACACTCTTTTCACCAAGGAAGAGCTCTTCAAGAGAGATGGAATCTACTATGGGTTCGTGAAGTTCGACGGTTACGAGTACAAGTACGGGTATGATATCTGGTCATCCAACTTCTTCGATGGTCTGGAGTATTGTACCTTGACCGTTAAATCTGGTCTGAGCAACGAGCCCGACCAAGTGTACAAACTGCTCAAGGGCACCCCCTTATCAATTCCCGGCAACATTTACAGCTATGACGGGGATTTCTACGGGTGGCTGGCTAACGGCACCGTATACCGTGAAGGCGCGAGCATGTTACTGAAGGAAGACACGGTCGTCGAAGCGCAGTGGGATTCCACGGAGGAGCGCATAGATGACAAATCTGAAATCGGCGGACCTGTCTGGTTCGCTGCAGGTGCGATTGTTGTTCTTGCGGCAGTCGGCGCGGCGTTGCTTATCGTCAGATTCAAGCACTGAACAAACCCTAAGGGGGCATAAGCCCCCATTTTATCATCATTAGATTCAAGTTTACCGGAGTCATTTGCTTGCCGATGATGTACGTTCATCATGGTCAAGGTGTTATGTTATAGCCATGGGAAAGAAACGATATCCATCCCATCGGTTCATCATAGTTTTTGAAACATGTGCGCAAAGGGATCCGGGTAGAAGGAGACAATAATTATCGGAACGATCACTCGATCTTGACCGTGTACGATTTGTTGGGGTAGTACTCCTTATTGAGGAAGCTCTCTCTGACCTTGTCCGGGATTTCCCCGACTTTGTAGTTCTTCGCCGTGGTCTCCCCGTACATGTAGCCGTAAGGATTGGTCTGCGCTCCGATATCTTTAGATTTGACTGCGACACACATATGTCCGGGCAGGATCTGTAGGGCGACATCGTAGTCCAATCCAAGTCTCTCCATGCTCTCATGGGCTATGGCCACATAGAGTATGGCCGTGTCCTCGCAGTCTCCGCCCTCGTCGAACAAGGTCTCGAGCGGGAACTTCCAGTATTCCGTATATCCGAGGTATTCCTCATCCGTCTGATACTGGAGGTATTGGACGAATGCTAGGAGGTAGTTCAGATAATCGCTGGTCGTCACATTGCTGTTCTTCTCCTCGTAAGCATCGATCAGAAGACCTGCCATCTTCTCGGTGTACCGGGACATCTTCGGATCCTGGTAGCTGAGCTCCACAAACGTCTTGTCACGGTCATGATAAGGTCTATCTTGGCGTCTTTCATCGATGTCATAGTAATTCTTCGCATACTGGTAGTCCTCGTAATCGATGTCCATCGTGACGGAGTATGAGTTGCCGTTCCAATCCCATGTGTATTCGCGGGTTACGTCTCCGGCCACCTCCGCCCAATAGGCATGGTTTCCCCAGTTCGACCCGGTGGTGATCTTGTAAAGGCCACAATGGGTGAATGTGAATTGGGATTCGGAAAAATTCGTAGTGCCAGTATCAAGGTTGTATATCGTGTAAGTGGCACCGTCCAACCCGAAGGTCTTGTCCAAATTCACTTCCACGTTCTTTTCGAATTGGAAGTCGTCATTTATCGGATTCATTGCGTTAACGGTAGTCGAAGCATAGAATTCGAATGAATACGTCCTGTCGGCAGAGAGGAGGTTATTATCTGCGTCGTACCACCCTCCGAACTGCTTTCCATCTATCACCTCAGCGGTCAAAGTGACCACATCGCCAATCTTGTAACGGCCCTCGTAGTTGGAGACGCTTATCCCGTCCCCGGTGTATAGTGACAGGCTGCCATCTTCAGGCAGGTCGAGCTGGACGACATTCTCAAGTGTGCTGGTGATATGCTCGCTCTTGATATCCGAATCCTCCGTGCCGATGTAATCATAGCATTCCTTGTAGATCAGGCAACCATAGATCCATATGGTGGTCGTCGAGCCGTTGTCGTTTTTGGCCAAATATTTGTCGCATACCTTCTCTCCCTGGAAGGTATCCAGAGTCTCTTTGCCTTGGTACGCATATTTGCTGTATCCGGGTGTCTGGGCGATATTCATGACCGTCTGCGTATAGGTCTCTTGCACCTCTGTATAGTAGTAGTTGTCGCTGCCCACCAAGCTAGCATACAGTGTTCCTTGGTTGGTGCTGTAGTAGAAGAAGATCTTGTTCACCGTCCCGGTAAGGGTGTATGAGGAGAATCCCCTGTCGCACTCGCCCTCATGCGAATAAGTCATGAATTGTCCTACAGGGGATTCTATCCATCTGGCGTACAGCTTAAGGTCGCCTTTCATGCCTTGGGTGTTCCCATCGAAGTAATTGGTCAGTTCCGCATCGGTGTAGAATCCTGCGGAGATATAGCTGTCCTTTATGGGGGACGGTATATCGACCAATCTGCCCGGAGTGTAGGACTCTGGGTGTTCAACTAGGAACTCTCCGCCGTTGAGCTCGTACTCGATGCTGTAGCTCTCCTCCTGCATGGCAAGGAATACTGCGACACCTCCAATGACGCATACGGCGGCAACCACCACTATGATAAGGGCAATCTTCTGCATAGGGCACCAGTGATATCCGAGAGACGGCTCGCTTTCCATCGGAACGTGCCATCTCCTCTGGAAATGCTATATGGTCTCTCAGTTGAAAAGTGTTTGCGATTTGGCTTTTTATCATATGTCTGGCACAATCTATTGATGATATTCATCATCTACCCAAAAACCATCGATCCGATTTCGATGCCATCAACGCTTGACTGGCCTGAACCCGCATGTAGGACAGAAATCATAACTACGGGAGAGTTCGCAACCGCACTGGGGACAGCATTCGCGGACGGGCTTTTTCTGAGAATCCTCCAAGTAGATGCCTTGTTTCTTGATCTCTCTGGCGAGCAGAATCAGCACGATTCCGGCCAGGACCGCAAATATGGCCGAGATCCTAAGATCGTCGTAGTTGAAATCATCGATGATCCATTCCTCCAGGTTATCCAGGCCATACGCTGGTGTGGCAGGGGAGCCTTCCGAGGCATCGATGCCTGTATCCACTGCAGACGGTGCAAGGAAGATGACCGCCATCGCAATGGCGACTGATAACGCAACAGTCTTTCTCACTGTATCGCACTCACTGTCTGGCTTGAGAGTTTATGAAAAAACGTAGGAATTATGAGATATAATAGTATCAAGTCCGAAAGAATGATTTGGAAAGTGATGTTTTCTTCTTAAAGCAGGAAGGTTGTATGTCCCGTCGGGGAGCTTATTGTTCTATCTACTTCACTTCTCCTGTATTCTCACAGCCTTTGAAGGCTCATTCCTAAATACGCTGAGTCGGATTGTGGCATAATGAATGGCATCACACCTAACTGGACTAAGGCGATGGTGCTGATATGCTTCTCTGCGGCGGCCATCCTTGTCATCATCTCAGTTGTTCCGCATACATCACCATCGGTGCCGGATGACGATCCCGACGACCCGCCAGCCGCAGAGAGGATGACCCTCGTGCTTCTCCGCCATGGTGAGAGCGAATGGAACAAGCTGAATCTTTTCACAGGTTGGACGGATGTGGATCTCTCCGAGACCGGCAGATCGGAGGCCGAACTGGCAGGGAAACTGCTAAAAGACGAAGGATTCGACTTCGATGCCTGCTACACATCGTATCTGAAACGTGCCATCCATACTCTCGACATCGTACTGGATCAGATGGATCTCGAGTGGCTTCCCGTGATCAAAACATGGAAGCTCAATGAGAGGCATTACGGTGCCCTTCAAGGACTCAACAAAGCAGAGACGGCAGAGAAATACGGCGAGGACCAGGTCAAGATATGGCGCAGATCCTATGACGTTCCCCCGCCGGCGCTGGATCCCGAAGACGATAGGAACCCCGCCAATCAAGACCAGTATAGGGAAGTCCCCGCAGAGAATCTCCCTCTGACGGAAAGCCTGAAAGATACAGTTGCCAGGGTCGTGCCTTACTTCGACGACGTCATCAAGCCCAGGATGTTAGCGGGCGACAAGATTATCATCGTCGCACATGGAAATTCACTTCGTGCCCTAGTGAAGTATCTTGAAGGAATATCGGACGAAGACATAGTAGAGGTGAACATTCCCAACGGAGTGCCCTTGGTGTACGAGTTAGACAGTGATTTTAAGGTAATATCGAAAAGATACCTCGGCGATCAGAATGCTCTAACATGAAGTTAAAAAGACAGTCAATAACATATGTGCCAGATACATAAAAGAATCATTAACGGCATTAATACGTGTATTGTTTATCCCGACTCCCAGCGGTGGAGGAGACATGACCCTCTGGATCGCGGTAGGAATCGTAGCGGTCATAGTGGTCTTCGCGGTCGCGTTCTTTGCAATCAGGGCGAGGAAGGCCTGAAACCCATTAGCTCGGGGGCATCTTGCCCCCTACCTTTCTTCATTGTCTCTCCCTATTATTGAATAAATACGTGGATGAGCATTGTACGGCCGTTCGGAGAGTGCCGGATGGACGTCGAGAAATTCAAGCGTATGTTAAGGATGGGCTTGCTGGCCATCAGTACATTCGTCGTCTGCGTTCCGGCCGCTATCACTCAGATCATTTCCATAGACCTCATGGTGGACCTCGATGCATTCCCTAGCAAGGAGTTCATGTGGACTTTCCCGATTTTCGTTGCGGGAGAATGTTCCGCCATGGGATTATGTGCTTGCATTATAGACAGATACGGTAGGGCGATCCCATATGTCGTTGGAGCGGTGTTATTCATGGCCGCAACAGTTGCCTGCGCCCTGAGTCACGAGATGGCAGTTTTCAACACTCTGCGTTTCGCCCAGGGATTCGGTACAGGCATGATCATCGTCACCTGCATCGCACAGATATTCTTCGATGTGGAGGATCGCAAGGAGCGTTACGTCGCCAACGGGATAATGTCAGCGGGGTTCGGTCTGGGAATGCTGTTCGGGCTGTTCGCCGGACCTGCAGTCGTTGATACCGTGGGTTGGAGAGTCGCGTTCTGGGCCGTCGCGGTCCTTGCAGCGATCCTGATGTTCCCCTGTCTGCAGATACTCAAACAGGGCAGGAAGAGCGAGATGAAAGCGGATGTACCAGGAGCAATAATCCTTACCGTTTGGGCGGCATGTTTCGTGATCTTCTTGCAGAAGACCTATAACGATTGGAGACTCACGGACATGGTCGGGATGATGGGTGCCGCGTTCCTAATAATGCTTTTCCTGATATTCCTGGTATTGGAGGCCCTACACCCGAATTCCGTCTTCCACAGGAAGGTGGACAACGGCCGTCTGGTAGCTGTATCGATGATATTCATCGTGATACTGGGTATGTTGGATATGGGTGCGGTCGGGTATATGGTCAAGACTGCACTCTTCACCTACCAGATGTCAGTATCCGAAGCCGCACCCTACTTCATCCTGTTCGTACTCGGAGCCGCCGTCACAGCTCTCACCATCTCTAAGACCATCGACCGTACCGGGCATCTCCCGTGGCTGATACTATCCATGGTGCTGTCGCCGATAGCGCTGCTTTCAATGCATTATGTTAATGCCGACGATCCAGCGTATATGCTGGCCGTACACCTGTTCATGCTGGGGCTGTCCATAGGATGTCTCGTGTCCATGTTGAACGCGACCATACAGAACAGGACCACCGTGGACAACAACGGTGCGATCATGTCCTTCGCAATTATGATCCGTACGGCCGCTCTTTGGCTCGGATACAACTTCTATCTGGCGTTCACGGACCGCACGATGGATGAGAACCTAGGCGATGAAATAGCCTATTGGAATTCGATCCTTCCGTTCCAGCTTCCGTCGGACAGCACGCTGGCCAGTCTTCTGATCACACCTTTAAACGATGCGATAAAGCTGCTCCCGGGTCTGACCCGCGATATAGCCACGGTGTTCGCCGAAGGAGTGGCAGAGGGATTCATGTACGGGTCGGTCATCTTCGCCGCCATCGGAGTGGCCGTAGCCCTTCTGCTTGTAAGGAGGCCGAAGACTCTATGAACGGTATCAGAGCGTTATCGATCATGGCGGTCCTGGCGGCCATTCTGATGTTCCTGCCGATTCTGATAGAACCGGTCTCCGCTGACCCTGAATCGGAAGAGGGCCAGCAGGTCGTGCTCAGCGGAAATATAGTGGCGGAGGGGGATATGATCTATCCCGACGGCACCAATATCGTGGTCACCGACGGCACCACTATTGATCTGAACCAGCACAGATTCTCTCTGGGCGAGGGAGGAAGCATAGTCGTACAGGGGGACATGACCGTATCATGCTCGGGCGGATCCATTTACCTGGGTCCGAAGTGTTTCCTTTTCGTCTGCGACCTCATTTTCCCCGAACTCACAATAGGTGTGGAATACACCTTCCTGGGCCATATAACGGTGGAGAACATCCCCATATCCGAGGGCGGAGCGGTCATGAAGCTGGTCCCCGTCGGAGACGACCATTATCTGCATGCGACCTGGGAGAACACCACTGTCGATCTGGAGGATCCCCTGCTGAATTTCAAGGTCAGTCTGCAAGGCGCCGAGATCAGGGTGGCCTATAGTTCGATAAGGGTCACCGAAAGAGAGTACAGCAAAGGGGAGCTGATACAGGTCACCACTACCACGGCCATCCCCAACGATCCTGATGATGCCCTCGACTTCTATGTGGATCTCGACGGCGTCCACTTCACGAACGCGGATGTCTGCGAGCTGCATTCCGTCATCGTCCACGAAGGGGCCGGCATCATAGACAGATGCGACATATTGGGCATCAGCGAGATCGAATTGACGCAGACAGAACAGTACACGCTCATAGTGAAAGTGTCTGCCGAACAGGCCGTGCTCTACAGGGAGTCGGACGGGAAGATCGATTCGACCACTACGTTCAGCAACATCGATCTGGAAATGGAGGTCGATGAAGGGGTGATAGCAGAGGATCTGATGGAACTGCTGATCGACCATAAGCTGGTAGGCAATGGCAATGCCCTCAAACGCCTGCACCTCACAGCGGAGTCCGAGATAACGATGGATTCCACTGGCATGATCGTCAGCGAACTCACGGATATCGTCCTGAACATCAACGGTGACGGTTCTTCGCTGTATTACATGGTGTTTACCTGCAACGATGGCGACGATGTTTTCGAAGTGTCCTGCGACCAGGCCGTCATCCACGCGTTCGGTCTGACCAGCGATATGAGGATGGATTTGGATGCGGTGATTCCCAAGACCGTGGTCAAGAAGACCTCGGGAGATTCCATCGTATTCTGGGCATCATCGGATGATACCGGCCTGATATTGGAGAACTTCGGAGTGATGACTCTCTACACCATCTATGCCCGCACAGGAAGCGTCACCATACAGGAGATCATGGACAACTGCGACCAGGCCGAACTGTCGTCCTCCGAATTGGCGATCGACTATAACGGCGATGATGACGTGGATGCGGATTTCAAGGGATTCCGCGTGCTCCTCTGCGTCAACACCAGGGGGATGAACACTCTTACTTTCAGCGCCGATGAGGCGGCTGTAGACGGTCCATACGAGGATGGTTACGGCGAGATCGATGCCGAAGGCATCTCTGTGTACATGGAGGCCAGCGGTTCCGTCACAGAATGCCTGGACGCCTTCACCACAGGAATCAATTTCACAACCGACGTCCATGCGGACATACAGGTCAATTTCTCGAAGATAGCGGTCCATTACACCAAGGGCCAGTCCACCCTGTCCATTGTATCAGAACCCGTATCGTCAGTCTCACCTGCGAGCATGCTGGTTTCGCTCACTCTGGAACATTCCATGTACTCCGGAAAAACCACTGTGGACGGCGATATCTCGACGGTAGGATACGAGTTGATCCTGAGCACCCACAGGGATTTCACCGACCCCGTAGGTTCCCAGGATATCGTGGTGCGCACCCACGATCTTTCCGGATCCTTCAGACCTGTCTACGGCGAGAAGATCGAATTGGCCGTCGATCTGCATACCGATTGGACGATGGACTTCAAGCATTACGACATACAGTTCCGTCTCGATGTCCCGGATTCCAATATCTCGCTGAACCACGGGGCACTTGATGTGAAGGGCTACGATAGTAGAAGCGAAGGTATGCTGGCCGTCATTCACGACCTTACGGATCACGATTTCACCTTCGAGACAAGGCTGTCCTTGGGCAGCAAGGCGTTATACATCTACAGAGGCTCGGAGGGCGTTCTGTTCAACGCGTTCATAGATCCTGACGTGGATGCGAGGAAGATCATGGTGGAGCTGGTCAGGGATGACCACCGCTTGGTCACACTGGATAGGTTCGAACTT
>Ga0265298_10007664_pt1 | contig 13073 bp, 12 predicted proteins | sample AusTroGonzalo_MG_3_FD_193486 | JGI IMG/M metagenome (GOLD analysis project Ga0265298, IMG submission 193486) | Bovine rumen microbial communities from tropical cattle in Woodstock, Queensland, Australia - Gonzalo_01 | ecosystem: Host-associated > Mammals > Digestive system > Stomach > Rumen ... | reverse complement strand
TTTAAAACAAAACTACGATACAACTACATTCTTCAAACATGTCAGACAGATGCTGTCGATTGCCGAGACACTCGACAGCTTGGCACCCGAATACCGAAAGAGTCATGCCGAACAGCAGAACAGCTACCGGCCCAACCTGTTTAATGGTGGCTCGTTCCTGTTGAGAAAAGGCAAGTGGAGCGAGGCATACGACTATTATCAGGCCTATCTGGACTGCGCCCGTCAGCCCCTGTTCTCTGCTTACCACTACGACTCTCTCGACACACGAATGAACGAGGCGGCCTATTGGGCCACCTATTGCGGCTACAAGATGAACGACCCCGTGCTGACACTTCGTTACAGTAAGCGGGCGCTGGTGGATTCCACGAAGATGGACTTCACCCTGCTGTTCATTGCCGAGGCCCGCAAATGGCTGAAGGACGACGAACTCTATATCGCCACCCTCGAGGAGGGCTTCCGCCGCTATCCCTTGTTCCATTATTTCTTCCCCCGACTGATGGATGCCTACACCAGCATGGGGCAGTATGACAAGGCATTGGCCGTGGCCGATAGTGCCTTGGCAGTCAACGACTCCAGTGAGTTGTTCCTCTTTGCCAAGTCAACCATCCTGCTCCGTATGGAGCGCTATGCCGAGAGCATTCAGTATAGTGAGAAGTTGATGGCGTTGAATCCGAACATGGCGGAGCCTTATTTCAATGCGGGCTCGGCCTATGTCAACATAGCCGGCACCCTGGAAGGTGCTCGTGATAAGAAACAGATGCGACAGACCTACCAGAAGGCGCTTCCCTATGTCGAGAAGTATCGCCAGCTGGTGCCCGACGAGAAGGAGAAGTGGGGCCCTGTGCTCTATCGTATCTATCTGAATTTGAATATGGGAAAGCAGTTCGACGAGATAGACAGACTGCTGAAGAAGTGATTAGAGAGACGTTTATAAAAAATGGAGAAGATTGCTATGAAAAAGATATGTATTGTTGCTGGAGCCAGACCTAATTTTGTGAAGGTGGCACCATTGATCCGTGCGATAGAGGCCACGGAAGGCGCTGAGTATGAACTGGTGTATACGGGTCGTGAGGACGACCCCACGCTGGAGTCGTCGCTGTTCGACGACCTACAGATGCCTCGTCCCTCCGTGTTCTTTGGTGTCGACAGTACCAGCCTGAACGAGATAACGAGTAGGGTGATGGCCTGTTTCGATGCCTATCTTGATAAGTATCCCGCCGATGTGGTGATTGTGGTCGACGACCTGGCATCCACGATGGCAGCAGCTATTGTCACCAAGAAGCGTGGTGTGAAACTGGCCCATCTGGTGGCTGGCACACGCTCGTTCGATATGAATATGCCGAAAGAGGTGAACCGCCTGGTCATCGACGCCCTCTCAGACTATCTCTTCACGGCAGGTATCAAGAGCAACAGCGTGGCTACGCGTGAGCAGGCTGAGGGCTCGAACACCTATATGGTGGGCAATATCCTCATGGATACGCTGCGCTTCAACCACCAGCGTCTGCACCAGCCACAGCTCGAAGTGGAAGCCGGAAAATACCTGGTGCTGACGCTGAACAGGAAGGTGTTGCTGGCCGACGAGGACAAACTGAAGACGCTGCTGCAGGCCATGGTCGAGGCTGCTGGCGGCATGCCTATCATTGCTCCATTGCGTGGAAAGGCTTTCGAGGTGATTTCAAAACTGAATCCTGCCCCCTCAATCCTGAAGCCTGAGCCTTCCTTGAGTTATCTGGAGTTTGGCTGGCTCACGGCCCATGCCAAGGGCATCATCACCGACAGTGGTAATGTGGCCGAGGAAGCCACGTTCAATGGCGTGCCCTGTATCACACTCAACAGTTATACCGAGCATCAGGAGACGGTGAGCGTCGGCTCGAATGTCCTGGTGGATGGCGATGCCCAGAAGTTGAAAGAGGCATTGAACACCCTCCTGCAGGGTCAGTGGAAGAAATGCGCACTGCCCGACCGCTGGGATGGGCGCACCGCCGAGCGTATCGTGAAGATCCTGCTGGGATAGGGGCGCACGGCATACTACGACACTAAAATCATTACTCAATAATAAAAAATGAAACTAAAACTATTCTCAGCATTGGCACTGGCCATGCTGACGCAGGCTGCGCAGGCGCAGACCTCTCCCAAAGGACCAACCATGGGCTGGAGTTCATGGAACACCTACTATTGTAACATCTCTGAGGCGCTCATCAAGCAACAGGCCAACGCCATGGCGAACAGGTTTAAGAGTGCTGGTTATCAGTATGTCAACATCGATGATGGCTTTCAGGGCGGACGTGATGCCGCAACGGGTCAGTTGCTCATCAATAAGCAGCGCTTCCCCAATGGTCTGAAACCCGTTGTGGAGCATATCCACGGCAAGGGCCTGAAGGCAGGCATCTATAGCGATGCGGGCTATAACACCTGTGGCAGTTACCACAATGGCGACGCCACGGGCAAGGGTACCGGCTTGTACGAGCACGACGAGCAGGACGCCAACTATTTCTTCCAGGAGTTGGGCTTCGACTTCATCAAGGTGGATTTCTGCGGTGGTGATCCCATCCATAACGAAGACCGCCTGAAGCTCGATGAGCAGCAGCGCTATACCGCCATCTCGAATGCCATTAAGAATACCGGTCGTGATGATGTGCGCTTTAATATCTGCCGCTGGGCCTATCCCGGCACGTGGGCCAGCGAGGTGAGCACCTCTTGGCGTACCACAGGCGATATCAATGCCAGTTGGGAGTCTATCAGAAACATCATTGACGAGAATCTCTACCTCTCGGCCTATTGCGTCGATGGTAGCTACAACGACATGGATATGCTCGAGGTGGGACGCGGTCTCTCTGTCGAGGAGGATAAGACCCACTTCGGCATGTGGTGCATCATGTCCAGTCCGCTGCTCATCGGCTGTGACCTGACCAAGTTGTCCCAAAGCAACAAGACCTACCAACTGCTCACCAATGCCGACCTCATCGCCCTGAACCAGGACACACTCTATCTGCAGGCCTATGTGGCCAAGCGCAATGACGGCTGCTATGTGCTGGTGAAAGACCTGGAGAAGAGGTTCGGCCTGAAGCGTGCCGTGGCTTTCTATAACTCCACCGACGAGGCAAAGGACATCTCCATTGACTTTGCCGATATCGAGTTGGGCGGCGTCATTAAGATGCACGACTGCTTCGAGAAGAAAGACATTGCCGATGCCGAGCAGACCTTCACCGTCACTGTTCCCGCTCATGGCACACGTATCTATACTCTGGTGGGCGAGCAGCGCCTGGAGCGCACCCTCTATGAGGCTGAGACAGCCTATCTGCAGAGCTATCAGGAGATTGGTGGCGGCAATACGGCCACCTATTCCAGCGATGCCAGCTGCTCGGGCGGCATGAAGGCCGGCTGGCTGGGCAAGGGCGCCAAGAACGACCTGCAGTGGCGCCATGTCTATAGTCAGGATGGGGGCGAGTACAGTCTTGAGTTGGCCTACCAGACAGGCGAGAGTCGCAGTCTGACCCTCGAGGTGAATGGTCAGAAGATTGGCACCTATTCCCTGAACTCCGGCAGCTACAGCAAGGTGGCGAAGAAAACCGTCAAGGTCACCCTCGAGGCCGGAGAGAATATCGTGCGCCTGTATAACAACTCATCGTGGATGCCCGACGTGGACTATATGAAGTTGACGCTGGTCAGCAAGCCCGCTGCCGTGGAGAGTGCCACCGTTCGTCAGAACACTCATCGCACTGCCTATCGTCTCAATGGCGCCAAGGCTACTGCCAAGACCAAGGGCATGGTGATTCAGGAAGGCAAGAAGATGAAAAGGTAGATAGTGAAATAGGTGAAAAGATCAACAGGATAATCAATAAAGGGCTACGATCGATGTCGTAGCCCTTGTTGTTGTGTTTAGAAGTGTACCAGAGTGGGTACACAGCTCTGCACGAAGGTTGTGCCTGCGATGGTGGTGAAGATGATGCCAAGAATCTTGGCGATTTCCTTAACTATTGACCAGTTGATTTTCATAATTTCTCTCAGTTTTTTTATTGTTAATATGTTACATAGATATCTATCTTTCTCATTTTTTTGTCACGCAGAAATTGTAGAAATGGCAGAAATAGGATGAGCCTTTGGGCTCATAAAAAATCTGTGTCATCTGTGAAATCTGTGTGACATTAAATTAGTCTTTTGTTAGGAAAGACAAATCAGTAGAAAACTTCTGACATTTTCGCCTTGCGAAATAGATAGCTCAGTGTGCCTTTTCTCCTCTGTGTGACTGACGTGTGATGTAAAGAGTATTTTCGTTTCTTTGTTGGTCGGTTCAGTACTCATTTCCTTGGTTTTTACAGTACTTTTTGGGGCCATTTTACCCTTCAAAATGTTAAAAGCTTCATCGTTCATGGCTTTATGATTTATTACTTTGTTCTACATAAGCAGTTGTCAACCCTTTTGATAGTCATCTCGGTAATTGTTTTCATGGCAATTTGAAAATCTTTTTCTGTCATTCTTAGGTTCATGATGACCAGGAACCTGATGAAATTGGTGCTACTTTGATGAAAGAAGTTGCTGGGTGAGAACACCCGCCTGTTAAAGCCGCCCTCTTTGACGATGATACGTTCGAGGTCGGGGTATTTGCCGCTTTTCACATGCGTTAGGAATACTGATGCCAAGTCCTTGAAAAAGGTTTCTTCGTCCATAGTGTTTTGTTTTAATGTTTTGTTAATGTGATTTCTTTGTTTTTGCGAGACGAAGTTACTTCTTTTTTGGTTTTTGGTGTGACAGTTTTGTCACGAAAGGGGTGTTTGATTATGGTTAAAAGGTAAATAATTAAGATTATTTTGCTTTTAAAAACAAAAAATCGCATAATTATCGCAACATCCTGTGTATAAATGTATTAGATAATTGTATATGTGGCAAAAGTAATCCACCTCTTTCGTGATAGTTTTTTTATTTATTCGTTTGGTCGTTTGAAGAATTTCTTTTATCTTTACATACATAACTTAAATCTATTAATGACTAACGACAATGCGGGAAGAGAAATGGAGTGAATGGGTGGCAGGTTGGCTTTGCCTGCTGTTGATGATACCTGTCGGGGCTCAAGGACAGTCGTTCCTGACGTCGATAGACTAGGTGACGACGGGCTGTTTTCGCGTATATTCGCTGGCATATAACCAGACGATGGCGATGAGTGAGACGACAACAGGTTCGAACAACGTGTTCTGTGAATTGGATAGGTTGCCAAAAACTGCCGATGTTATATAAAAACGAGGATGTGCCTGCTTGGGACACATCCTCGTTTCTTTTCTTTGCTCTTGATGATTTAGTAATTCTCTGCCTTCACCTGGAAGTAGGCCTTGGGGTGATCGCAAACGGGGCAGATCTCGGGAGCCTTCTTGCCAATGATGATGTGACCGCAGTTAGAGCACTGCCAGATGACGTCGCCGTCCTTTGAGAAGACGCACTCCTTCTTGACATTGTCCAGAAGCTTGCGATAGCGCTCCTCGTGCTCCTTCTCGATGGCTGCTACCATCTCGAACTTGCGGGCAATCTCTTCGAAACCTTCTTCGTGGGCTTCCTTGGCCATGCGGGCATACATGTCGGTCCACTCGTAGTTCTCGCCAAAGGCTGCATCCTCGAGGTTGGCCATGGTGTCGTTGATCTTGCCACCATTCAGGTACTTAAACCAAATCTCAGCGTGCTCCTTCTCGTTGGCTGCTGTCTCCAGGAAGATATTGCTAATCTGTACAAAACCATCCTTCTTGGCCTTTGAAGCATAGTAGGTGTACTTGTTGCGTGCTTGACTCTCGCCTGCAAAAGCTTCTTGCAGGTTCTTCTCGGTCTTTGTTCCTTTCAAATCTTTCATTTGCGTAAGTATTTGTTTAGTTAATAAATGGGTTTGTTGTTTCTTGGGCAAAGATACAAATAAAAATCCATGTTTCCAAGGAAATAGGGGAGAAAAAAACACGGAACCCAAGAAAATGGATTCCGTGCTTTCGTTGATATGGCGGTTAACCGATTGGGGTTAACGTCATTTCATTAATTATGCTGCATGTCCAGATAGAAGAAACCAAAGTTGCCAAGAGAACACTGTGCTGCCATTGGTGTAGACTGCATGGCTCCGCCCTTTGGAGTGAACTTGAAGACAACATTGTCAGTGAAGGCACTGAAGTCTTTAGCAAGTCCTTTGAGCCATACATCACCATAGCTGGGGTGAATGTAGATGTTCTGCATGTTGGGAACGGTGATGGTGTTCTGTTCTGCATCGTATGTGCCCTGCACGGTCATACCACCGCCCCAGATGTTGGTGATGTTGACTGTGGTGCTTGAACCTTCCTCGAATGCGATGGTGATGGTGTAGGGCTCGGCCTCTTCTGGAAGCGTCCATTCGCCTGAATCAGGATCTCCCTCATATTCTACAGCGGTGTATGATCCCTCAAGAGCAAAGATAGGTGCCTCGGGGGTGGTAATCTTCTTGACTTCACTGTAGACCAAGACGCCATTGCGGCCCATGGCATAGGCACGTACATAGCGGGTGGTGAGCTCCTCAAGTCCCTCGAGGGTTGCAGTGAATGTAGAATTGTTCTCTTTGTTGACGATGGTCTTCACGTTCTTGAAGTTCTCGTCGGTAGCGAACTCAACACCCTGCTCGGCCACAGCTGCTGAATCGCTGAAAGAAGCGGTGACAGCAATAGATGTGTGGGTGGGGGTGGTGGCAGAGGTGATGGCAACGGTAGGTGTGCTGAAAGCACTGCCGTACTTGGCATCGATATCTGCCTTGTCGTCCATCGTGTCGTAGCAACTGGTCAGTGCGAAGACTGCAGTCAGACACGGAATCATAAACTTTAATATCTGTTTCATACGTTTTGTCGTTAATGATAATTAATTATGGATTCTGGTCAGCAGAAGTCAGTTGGTCGTTCTCCTGCATCTCGGTCTGAGGAATCTGGTAAGTCCAGCGGACATCCTGTGCCTCGACCTTGAGCTGGTTGAGCTCACCAGCCAAATGGTTGTTGCCGCTATAGGTGCGGTCAATGCCCTTGTTGTTGCGCTTCAGGTCGAAGAAGGCAAAGCCTTCGCCCCACAACTCGATGCGGCGCTGCAGCAGAACGTCGGCCAGAGTGACGCTGGTCTTGTTCCAGCTGGGCTGGCGCTTAGCCATCAGAGGCTTCAGAGCAGTAGCTGCTTCAGTGTTCTTGCCCTGACGTACCAAGGCCTCGGCCTCGATGAGGTACATCTCGGCAGCACGCATGTACATGTAGTCCATCGTCCAATTGCCGTCGTCGCCAAACTTCACGTTGGCGTATGGCAGCTGGGCAGCAGCGGTCTTCTGTGTTTTATCTCCATCGGGACCATTGAAGAGACCCTTGCGGTAGTCATCATCGGGAATCTGACTGTAGAGACGGGCATCAATGAGTTTAGGTGAATAGCCAAGGCCTGCATAGCCTGGGCAGAGATTTGAGATGTGTGAGAAGAATGATGCATAAACGGTGCTTGTCTCTGTAGAGTGGTCAAAGCCCCACATCCATTCTTCGTTCTTCAGATCATAGAAACCGTCGTGCAGTCCTGCCTTGTCCATCAGGGGGTAGCCTTTGTATGCTTTCTTGGCTGCAATCTCGGCTCTTTCCCATTGCTGGGTGAGCAGGCAGAAACGTGCCAGCAGACCATTTGCTACGCTTGCATCGATATTGTTCTTTGAAGGACGTTCGTAGCCTGACTCTTCGAGCAGCTTTACGGCTTCGCTCAGGTCGCTGTCGGCCTGGTCGAGAACGGCCTTGATGGTGTTGGCACCCTTCAACTTGGTGCGCTGTTCTGCATCGGGTACCTCGGTAGCAGTCATCATGATGGGAAGACCCTTGTCGCTGTCGCTCAGTTTCAGTGAACCATCGGCGTTGATGGGATTGCGGAAAATCTGAATCAGATAGTAGTAAGACATACCGCGAACGGCCTTTGCCTGTCCCAAAAGTGCCTTCTGCTCGTTGTTGAGCTCAGTGCCGGGATACAGCTCGATGACCTCGTTGGCCTTAGAGATGGCTGTGTAGAATGTGCCCCATGCTACATTCACACGGCGATAGGTCGCCATGCGGTTGTCCATCTGGTAGTCCCACTGGAAATGGTGGGCAGCACCCAGAGCGATGTCTTCGCTCATCAGGTCGCAGGCCAGCATGGTTGCCATATAGTTGAATGCGTCGTGTTGCGAGTTGTACATGTCTACGAAATGTGACCACATGCCGTTAAGGAAGGCATCTGGATTGTGTCCAGCAGCCTCAGCAGCAGCTGTAGCGCTGAGAGTCTCTCGGCTTTCTGTCTCCAGATAGTCGCTGCTGCACGAGTTGAGTCCTGCAACGGTGAGCAGGCCAAGTGCCATATATTTTAATGCTTTCATACGTTTCTTGGATATTTATTGTTATACTTTTACTCTATGTGATTAGAATTCCACGTTGATACCCAGTGAGTAGCTGCTCAAAGCTGAGTAACGGAAGTAGCTGTTAGAACCACTGAAACTCATTCGGGGATCAAGACCCTTGCGCTTTGAGAGAAGCCAGATGTTGTCGCCTGTAGCATAAACGCGGAGCTTCTCAATGCCAATCTTTGCAGTTAGAGACTTGGGCAGTGTGTAACCCAGTGTCACATTCTTCAGACTGAAGTAGTTGGCCTTTGTCAGGAAGAAGTCTGATGTAGAAGCAATACCATTCTCCTGACCAGCAATATTCAGTGCGGGAATGTCGGTCTTGGTGTTAGCAGGAGTCCAGCGGTTGAACATGTCCTTGTGGAAGTTCTCACCGCGACCGCCGGCATTCATCAACTGTGCGTACTGAGTGTCGAGAACATAGCCACCAAGCTGGAAGGCTGTCTGAATGTTCAGGTCGAAACCTCTGTACTCAACAGTAGTAGCAAAACCACCAACGAGGTCGGGGATGGCGCTCTTGTTCAGGTCAACAATTGTAGCCTCTGAAGATGTGTTGACGATCTCCACGTGATCTACGATGTTTACCACCTGACCAGTACCGTTTGCGGTAATGTTGCCATTTTCATCGGTAGTATAGCCCTCGCGCAACTGCTCGCCGCCAGGAGCTGTCTTGTAGATGTATTTGTTGTATTGGGGCTTACCAGTAGCTTCGTCAACGCCAACGTATTCGTAGCCGCTCCAGTTATAGAGGCTTCCGCCCTTCTTCCACCAGTATGAACCGCGCTGGAATCCGTCGGGATAGTCAGCATCGGGCTTAGATTCTGGCAACTTGGTCAACTCGTTCTTGTAGTGTGAGAAGTTCAGTGAGACGTTCCACTTCAGATCGTGGTTCTTGATCACGTCGGCATTAACCTCAACCTCGAAACCGGTGTTCTTCATGTCAACCTCATTTCTGTAAATCCAGCTGGGGTTACCCTCAGAACGGGCAAGTGGGCTCTGGAACAGCATGTCCTTGTTGTTCTTGATGAAGAAGTCGAAGTTGACGTTGATACGACTCAGCAGACCCAACTCGAAGCCAACGTTGAACATTGACTGCTTTTCCCATGTCAGGTCCTTGTTGCCACGCAGTGTCTTTGTGAAAGCTGCGTTACCTCCAGCCAGGCGGTTGACAGTGTACTGGTCTTCATATGCATGAGGAATAGTATAGCCATCGGGATCCAGGATATTATCATTACCCTGAGTACCATAGCTGGCCTTGAGCTTCAGGGCGCTGATAGCCTTGATGTTCTTCAGGAAATCCTCTTGGTCAATTCGCCATGCACCGCCAATAGCCCAGAAAGTACCCCAGCGATTGTCTTTGTAGAAACGAGAAGAACCGTCACGACGGAAAGAAGCAGTCATGTAGTACTTGTCTGCGTAGTTATACTCACCCTTGAACAGGTAGCCTTCCAATGCATATTCGTAGGTGTAGCTGTTCAAGTCCTGATAGAGGGCTGCATTTGAGAATTCAGGATTGCTATAGTCAGAATAGTTGGTCATCTGGCCATACAGGTAGTTATAGTTGTCTTTCTTGTTCTCGTGAACAGCCATCAGGTGTACGCCGTGCTTGCCAAATTCGTGGTTCCAATCCAGAATCTGGTTAGTGTTCAAAGCACCATAGCGTGTGGCATATTTGTAACCACGGCCACCTACGTTCTGTGCATCACCACCGATAGGTGTATTGAAGCGGGTCTCATTGTTGTTAAACACGTCATAGGCAATGTTGGCTGTGAACTTGAAGTCCTTCAGGAATGTAGCCTCAAAGTAACCGCGTGAACTGACGTTGTCCTTAAGGGTCTGGAAATAATTCTCCTTGGCTACTGCCAGAGGGTTCTGCTCAGAGGCATAAGGACGGTTGTTCTCCGTACCAAAGTCATATTTAACAGAACCATCTTCATTATAAATCTGATTGCCCTGTGCATCATAAGAATAGATAGGATAGATAGGGGCAATGCTCTGAGAGAACATAAAGATGTTCGAGTAGTTGCTTGTTACGCTTGAGTTGAAGTTGTGCTGATCAGTTCTGGCGTATGCAATATTACCACCCACCTTGATATACTGACCAATATTCTGGTCAACCTTTACACGGCCAGTGTAGCGATCGAAGTCTGAACCGGCAATGTAACCTTCGTCACCGAGGTAACCCAGTGAAACGTAAGCCTTAGTGTTATCGTTGCCACCGCTGATGTTGACGTTGTACTCCTGGCGCAAGCCGTTCTTGAACGGATCCTTGGTCCAGTCGTCGCTCCATTTGCGTGTTGTGGCATTGGGATTGATCTTGCCTGTCAGAGGATCGATTAGCTGGTCGTCGGCCACATCCTTATAGACATTGTAGCCCAAGCCTTGAGTGCCATCGATAAGATGCTGGGCAGCATAATTGCTGGCCTGTGCCATACCCATCGTAGATACGAGGCTGTTGCGATATGCCTCATAGTACATTTCATAGTACTCAGCGGGATCGGTAATAATGTCGTAGTTGTCAACGGCACGTGCATTGAAGCCCCATTTTGCATCAAGTGTAACCTTGGCTTTACCGCCTTTCGCTCCCTTAGTGGTAATCATGATCACACCATTAGCACCACGGGCACCATACATTGAGTTGGCAGCAGCATCCTTCAGAACGGTCATTGACTCAATATCTTGAGGAGAAATTGAGTTCAGAGAACCTTCGTAAGGTACACCATCAACGATAATCAGAGGACTCTGAGAGCTACTGATTGAACCGATACCACGAACAATAATATTTGCAGCAGAACCAGGCTGGCCTGAGTTTGAAGAGATCTGCACACCTGCGATCTGACCTTCAAGCGCTTTTGAAAGGTTGCTTACCTGTTGGTTCTGAATTTTGTCTGCTTTCATGGTTGCTGCTGCACCTGTGAATGAAGATTTCTTTTGTGTACCATATGCAACCACAATCACCTCGTCGAGGGCTTTTGTGTCAGTGGCAAGAGCAATTCGCATGCTTGGACGTGCAATGACTTCCTGAGGAAGCATTCCAACATAGGTAACGCGCAAGGTTTTCTTTCCTGCAGGTACAGTCAGTGAGAACTGACCATCAGTGTTTGTTACTGTACCAACGTTAGTTCCCACAACGAGTATTGATGCACCGATAACGGGCTCTCCATCGTCTTGAGAAACAACGGTACCATTGACTTTTGTTTGGGCTAACGCTCCTCCGATGCAGAGGAACAATCCCATCAACAATGTCATGAGTCTTTTTTCCATAAATCTCTCTCGTTTTTTAAGGTTATAAAATTAATATTAATTAAATGTTTGCTCTATTTATTATTAGTTCTTAAATGTTTCGTCTCGTTTTTTATTAGTTCTTAAATGTGTTTTCGGGGTGCAAAAATACGTAATTGTTTTATAAAATGCAAATTTATAAGCAAAAAAGTTTCAATTTGATGTAAAAATAACAAATTAATATACAATAGTTGCACACTAATGGTATAAAATGTGTCGTTTTGATATGTGTGTAAAATGCATGAATGTTTTGAAAAAGGGTATGAATGAAAAAAAAAAATAGTAATACACGTCTGCGTATTACTATTATATAATAATGTATAGGAGTGTCGTTACATCGAAATCTCTCCGCGTAGGTTCTGGCGCATCAGTTGTCGTACCTGTTCTGGATCATCGTATTTGGCCTGAAGGTACATCAACTTGGTGACGGCAGCCTCGACGGTGCCATCATAACCACTGACGACACCTGCCTCCTGAAGTTGGAAACCTGTGTCATAGCGCCCCATCTGCACACAACCCTGTAAGCATTGGCTGATATTGATAATCACTTTGCCGCGGCGGTAGCCCTCGCGTAGAGCGTTAATCAGCCATGGACTCTGTGGCGCATTGCCGCTGCCATAGGTGCGCATGACGATTGCGCGAAGGTTGGGAGTGGCAATGATGTGGCGAATCAAGTCCTCACGTATGCCTGGGAACAGCGAGAAGATAATAACATTGTTGTCCAGGCGGAATTGAGGCTTGAGATTGGTGGCCTTAGGGGTAAGAATGAATTCATCGTGGTAGGCAATTTCTACGCCAGCATCAGCCAGGTGCGGGTAGTTGAACGATTCAAAGGCGTTGAACTCGTCGGCACTCTGCTTGGTGGTACGGTTGCCTCGCATCAGATGACCGTTGAAGTAGATGCCTACCTCGGGTACCATCGCTGTGCCATCCTCTCGTCGGGCAGAGGCAATCTCTATACTGGTGATGAGGTTCTCCTTACCATCGGTGCGTAGCTGACCAATGGGCAACTGCGAGCCGGTGAGGATGACGGGTTTGGTGAGGTTCTCGAGCATGAACGACAGGGCAGAGGCGGTGTAGGCCATCGTGTCGGTGCCGTGCAGAACGACGAAACCGTCGTACTCGTTGTAGTGGTCTACGATGATATGTGCTAACTCCGTCCACAGGCGGGGTGACATGTCACTCGAGTCGATGGGTGGGTTGAACTGATAGGTGGCAATCTCTGTCTGAAATTGCGTCAGTTCTGGCACACGGTTGAGCAGGTGCTCGAAGTCGAATGGCTCCAGAGCACCTGTCTGTGGGTTTTGGTTCATACCAATGGTCCCACCGGTGTATATCAAAAGTACTTTTGAGTTCATAAACTCGGATGACTAGGATATCTAGAAAAACTAGGATTTAGAATCTGAAGTCCAAC
>Ga0265298_10007663_pt1 | contig 13073 bp, 13 predicted proteins | sample AusTroGonzalo_MG_3_FD_193486 | JGI IMG/M metagenome (GOLD analysis project Ga0265298, IMG submission 193486) | Bovine rumen microbial communities from tropical cattle in Woodstock, Queensland, Australia - Gonzalo_01 | ecosystem: Host-associated > Mammals > Digestive system > Stomach > Rumen ... | reverse complement strand
GATAGTCCCGTATCCTCGCCCTGAATTCCTGAAGCAGATGCGTGCTTTCGGCCTGCCGTTCTTTTCCTTCCATCACAACCACAAACTCGTCCCCGCCGATCCGGTAAAGGTATTCCCTCCCGAAAACGGAGGCAATCAGATCCGCCGAGTTCTTCAGATACTGGTTTCCTTTCTCGTGGCCGTATTTATCGTTCATTTTCTTCAGGTTGTTAACGTCCACCATAATGATGGAAAACTGCGCGTCCCCGGCTGCAATCTGTGCGTCCAGGATTTTGTTATAGTCGTAGTAGGCGTTCCGGTTCAGCAGTCCGGTCAGCGTATCCCGGAAAGCCCGGTTCTCCAGCTGTTTCACCGGTTTTATGATTCCCCGGTTCGCCGCGAAGATGGTGGCCGCCGTAATAAAAACCATCACAGCTACGAAAATCAGCACGATTTTCTTCACGATATTCGCAACGTACTCCGTCAGCAGGTCCATCGAATAGTCCACGCCCACATAGCACTTGCAGTTCCCTTCCGTGTCCGTCATCGGCATGTAAATCGTCAGCAGGTAGCCGAACTGATCCCGTGAAATAAGCGACGGAACTTCTTTTCCCGCCAGCATGTCCGGAATATATTTCAGATAGCTCTCGTCAAACTCGACAATTTCTCCCGGCAGCGAGGCGGGTATGTCATCCGTGTCCAGGTCGAACACAACGTGGCACCCGTCCTCCCGGATCTGGTATACATAAAGGAAAACGATGTCCGGATACGCATCCCGCAGTTTGCTCAGCCGTGACCGGATTTCCGTGTATCCCGGATAGTCAAATCCCTTTTCAATATAGTCGTCGATGTGTTCCGCATCCAGTTCGTCCTCAATCAGACTGCAAAGTCCCTTCGCGTAGTCCACACAGTCGCGCACCGTATAGTCCTTGAATTCAAAATAGCTGATCGCCACGTAAGCCGCTGTCAGAATCGTGAACAGAATCAGCACATGGATCAGGATCTTTCCCCGTAGGGACAATTTGCGCTTTTTTGTTTCCACTCTTTTTTCTCACACCGTCATTTTCAGAAACTGTACCCGCGGATCAGATGATCTCTGCTTACCTTAAACTCGCCTCTTCCAGTGCTTCTTCACCCTCATACTCTTCCGGGGCATGACCGTATTTTTCCGCCATCGTCGTCATGCTGAGATACAGCTTCTGTGAAACCTTCATGCACTCTTCCCTGGCCGGTCCTCTTCCGTAAGGAATCAGCTCCCCGAAATGGATCTGCTTTTCCCATTTGTCTATATAGGTCGGGCAGAACAGCGCGTCCTTTCCTGTCCGTTTTCGATAGAATTCTCCGATGATCGCGAATCCCTGGCGGAACTCCGTTACGCTGCCGATGGAGTAGGTCGGCGTGCCGCATTCCGGGAAGATCACAATGCTGTTCCCTTTCACCATCTCATCCGTGGCCCTTTGCATTTCGGAAATCACGCTGGCCCAGCTCTGAGTCATGGGAATGGGATCCAGCTGCCTGAACACCCTTTCCGCCCGCGGGCTGACGATATTGTAGAGGCGGCGGATCTGTTTTTCATTCAGCAGGGGCATTGCCTTCCGTACGCCGGTCAGCAATTCCTCCATATTCTCCCCGGGCTTCAGGATATCCTCATTCACCAGAAACTTGAACTGAACCGGCAGGGAGATGACGGCAGCGATCGGTCCGAACATCTCATAGTGGTTGCAGCAGAAAATAATCGGCTCTTCCGGCAGGTCCTCCATGGAATCGCATCGGCAGTGCATAAACAGGGACAACGATCTGACGAGCACCCGCATCGTGAAATGCTCCATTCCGTTCCTTTGGCGCAGCGACATCGTTTTCATCTGTTCTACCCCTGTGTCTGTCAGTTCCCGGTTTTTTCCTGCAGGAAACGGATGACATCGCCGACGGTTTCGAAGTTTTCCTCGCCGGTAAATGTTACACCGTATTGATCCTGGATCTCAAACATGATCATAATAAAATCAAGGGAAGTGAGGCCCAGGTCCGCCTTCAGGCGGCTTTCGGCTGTAAGTTTGGAAATATCCGTATCCGGTGCGGTTCTCAGCAGAATATCAATGAGTTCCTGAGGCATTCTGTTCACCTTACTTTCGAACAATCTTCATACTGGGGCTTTTTTCGAATTCCTCGTGGCGAAGCACGATCTTCGCGGGCTGCATGTAGGAGGGCAGTTCCTTCCCGATGCGCTCCGTTTCCTTCGTCACGACCTCATCCGTGACCCCGGGGTTTGCCAGGACTTCCAGCTGGATTGCCGCCTTGCCGTTGATGACGCATTCGGAGCACAGGCAGTCCCGGATCAGGTCGCTCCGGTAATAGAAAGCTTCCACTTCCTCGGGTGACACATTCTCGCCGTTGTCGAGGATAATCAGGTTCTTGATTCTTCCGACGATGTACAGGAATCCGTCCGGCTCAATCCGGGCAAGATCCCCCGTGCGCAGCCATCCGTCCTCGGTAAAAGCGGCGTCCGTTGCTTTCGGATCCTTCCAGTATCCGTCGAAGAGCATATCGCCCTTCACCTGGAGTTCCCCGTCCACAACGCGCATCTCCTGTTCCGGATACTGGCATCCCACGCTCGTGGGATGAAGCTCCATGTCCAGGTTGCCGCTGACCAGGTTGGCTGTCTCCGTCATTCCGTATCCGGCCAGCACTTCCACGCCGAACTGCAGAAATTCCTCATGCAGCTTTTCAGGCACCGGCGCCGCACCGCAGATAATCATCTTCAGTCTTCCGCCCAGCACCGCCGGTCCCTTGACCTTCGCGATATTCAGCATGATATCCGCCATACCGGGCACGGCGATCATGGTCGTGGGCTTCACGCGCATCATTTCATTGAACAGCATGTTCATGTTTCCGCAGACGGACACATGGTTTCCGGCATACAGCCCGCTCAGCATGCTGAAGATCAGGCCGAATACGTGGGTGAAGGGAAGCACCGCAATCAACGTCTGCCCGTACATGGTGCCGGGGCGGTAGGTTCCGTTCAGCGATCCGCGCATAACCGCGCCGTGGCTCAGAATAACGCCCTTGGGCTTTCCGGTCGTGCCGCCGGTAAAGAAAATGGCTGCCCTGTCCGTCTTTTTCACTGCTTTTGCGTCGGCGGGGCTTTCGTCCTCTTCTGTCATGCCGATACAGGGGACCTGGATATTGGAAAGCTTCGGCAACTGCTCAGCGTCAGCGATCACCGTCCCGATTTCATAGAAATGGATCGCTCCGGCCAGCACCTCCGGCTGCAGCATCGCGGGAAGCATCACCGCTGTGCATCCGTAACTCGTAACCGCCAGGAACCACTCCACCGCTTCGATGCTGTTTCTTCCGAGAATGCCGATATTCGTTCCGGGCTGAATGCCCCTCTTCGCCAGCAGGCTCCGGCGGCAGCCGGTATGCTGAACCAGTTCCCTGTAGGTAACGGTACGGTTCTCGTCTGAAAGCGCTGTCTGTTCCGGATATTTTTCCTCCAGGAATTTCAGCAGGTCCGCGGTCGTAGGCAGGTACGGGATGGAACCCCGTTCCTCTGGAAGCAGTTTCCCGATAAAATAATGCACGGTTCATCTCTCCGGTTTCTTTATTTGCGTCTCCCGTTGCCGGGAAAACACTGGTTTATTAATATATCATATTTACCGATATTTGTCAGTCTTTTCATGCAGAATTATGTGAATTATGTGACGTGCATGATTATATAGCGTAATCACCTCAGCTGAAAAAGTAGAGATTGATTTGCCCGTCTGTGTACATTATTATACACACGAAGCAATTAAGTTAACCCGTGTGAAGCGGGGAACAGGAGATGGATGCCTCCCCGGGTCACACTGAAAGTCGAAATCGTATAACAAACAACAATGATGATGTGAGGTATTGAAAATGAAGAAAATGTTTGCTCTCCTGATTGCCCTGCTGATGGTGCTGCCGGTATCCGGTCTGGCGGCGGACGCTGTCTCTTCTGCTACTGTGAGCATCACGGAAGTGCCTGAAGCAACGGCGCACGAAAATGCGAAAACGCTGGTCATCTGGTTCTCCACGAATGATACCGTGGAGGCGGTCGTGTTGACTGCCGCTGACGCCATGGAAGCGGATTCCTTTGAGATCGTTCCGGAGCAGCCTTATACTGAAGCCGATCTGGCTTACTATACGGACGGACGCTGCGACAGGGAGCAGGCGGACGACTCTGCCCGTCCCGCCATTGTCAGCCTGCCGGAGAACCTGGAACAGTATGACGTGATCTTCATCGGTTATCCCATCTGGCACGGCCAGGCGCCGAAGATCCTTTATACGCTGTTGGAAAACATTGACCTCTCCGGAAAGACGATTGTACCGTTCTGCACCTCCATGTCCAGCGGAGCCGGTTCCAGTGCGGATAACCTGGCAAAGTTGACGAATTCTTCCGCCACCTGGCAGAAGGCATCGCGTATCGATAATAATAGTTCGACGGAGCAGATCCGTGAATGGGCTGTTTCTGCTTTGGCTGAAGCAACGAAGTAAACTGGCTCAGCCATCTTGCTCTGGAGGTTCCCGGTGAAAACGTCGGCACGGAATGGCTGGAGCCCGTTGCCGATGAGATTTATCAGATGTTGAAGTAAATGGATATGTTCGTTTTATGAGAGATAATAAAGATGCTCGGAATTCACAGGGCGAAAAAACAGGGAGGAACAACGGATGATTACGGTTAATCTGTACTATAAAGGCACAAACGGAAATGCCAGAGCCTTCGCGGAAGAAATGGAAACCTCCGGTATCGCGGAAAGCATTCGGAAAGAACCCGGCAATCTCCGCTATCAGTATTTCCAGCAACTGAATGATCCGGAAACAATCCTGCTCGTCGACAGTTGGGCAGATCAGACTGCCATTGACGCGCATCACGCATCTCCCATGATGGCGCAGCTGGCCGCGCTCCGGGAAAAGTACGATCTTCACATGACAGTGGAACGTTTCGTGAGCGAAGATATCGGAGCAGACGAGAGATTCATCAGAAAGTAAGGAAAATTTCCTCCGTTCCGCTGATTACTCTGCCATTTCATTTCTGCTGTTCTTTCAGTTTCCTCGCCGCTTCTTCTCTTTGCCGGCAGAGTTCTGCCCAGCTCGGCATTTTGTTTAATGTTTCCGCAAGCTCCGCCAGAGCCGCCGGGATATTAATATTCTGCGGACATACCGCGGCGCAGGCTCCGCAGGCGATACACGCGGAAGGTTTCTTATCCTCCGGCAGTGCGTCAAACTGCATCGCGACCGTCATGGAATTGGCAAATTTTACATCATTGTAGGCATGGATCAGCATCGGAATATCCAATCCCATAGGACAGCCGTCACAGCAATACCGGCAGCGCGTGCAGGGCAAAGCGTTTTTCATGCCCTCGGCAATCTCTTCAAGCAATGCGGCTTCTTCTGGTTTTTGAGTCTCTCCGCCGGAAAAGGTTGCCACATTATCCACCATCTGATCCATTGTCGACATTCCGGACAGAACCATCTTCACATTAGGCAGCCGCTGCAGCCAGCGGAAAGACCAGCTGGCTATGCTTTCATTGGGGCGCAGCGCTTTCAGCTTCGCCTCATCCTCTTCGGACAGTGCGGCAAGCCTGCCGCCCCGGAGAGGTTCCATCACCCATACCGGAATATTGCGCTTTGCCAGAAGTTCATACTTGGCTTCAGCGTCCTGCAGGCTCCAGTCCAGATAATTCATCTGGATCTGGCAGAACTCCATGCTGTCCCCGGCATAGTCCAGGAATTGTTCCAGCGTGTCTGGCCGTGCATGGGTGGAGAAACCGAGATGCCGGATCCGTCCAAAGCGTTTCTGCTCTTTGAAATAGTTCAGGATATCCCATTTCGGATCCATATATACGCCGATGGAATTCTCATAAACGTTATGCAGCAGGTAGAAGTCGAAATATTCTACCCCGCACTTCTTCAGCTGTTCTTCAAAAATCTCCGCCGGATGATAGCTGGCTGCAATCTGGTGTCCCGGGTACTTGTTGGCCAGGAACCATTTCCCCCGCGGGTGTTTCGCAAGGGCTTTCCCGATGCAAATCTCGCTCATTCCGCCATGATAGGGCCAGGCTGTATCAAAATAGTTGACGCCATGCTCAATTGCATAATCCACCATGCGCTGCAGTTCATCTTCGTCGATGCTCTTATCTTCTTTCAGCGGCAGGCGCATACAGCCAAATCCAAGGCGTGACAGTTTTTCCCCGCAGGCTTCATTGTACAGCATCCAATCGCTCCCCTTTTCATTTCATATGCTTTTCCCGGAACAACCCTGTGTCTTTTTTCGCCATGTCAGCTGTCTTTTCCTGTTCGGAATAATATCCTTTCATAGCATTCATGATCAGTATCCGTTCTCCTTCATTCAGAAGCAAAGCTTATCGATCCATTCGCGCCCTTGGGGCAGGCAGGAAAGTACAGTGCTTTTGGCGAACACAAGAAAGGTTCAGCGCGATCTAATCCATTAACATATCATGGAGGTTGAATATGGAATACAGACGTCTTGGAAAAACCGGTTTGCAGGTCAGTGAGATCGGCTTCGGCGGTGAATGGCTGGAGCGGCATGAGGAAAGCGAATCCGTTGCCCTGATGAAGTATGCCCACAGCAGGGGAATCAACATCATTGACTGCTGGATGCCTGACCCGAAATCCAGGGATATCATCGGGCAGGCCATTGCAGAGGACCGTGCCGGATGGTATGTCCAGGGCCATATCGGCTCCACATACCAGAATGGGCAGTATACCCGGACGAGGGACGTGGAACAGTGCCGGATTGCTTTTGAGGATCTGCTGAAACGGCTGAAAACAGATTACATTGATCTGGGTATGATCCACTATGTGGATCTGGAGAGTGACTGGGATCTTGTTTCCCGATCCGGTCCCTATCTGGATTACGTCATGGAACTGAAAAGGCAGAGAAAAATCCGGCATATCGGATTATCCACGCACAATCCGCTCATTGCCATCAAGGCAGCGGAAAGCGGATTGGTGGAGATGATCCTGTTCAGTGTGAACCCTGCCTTCGATCTCATGCCGCCGACAGACAATATTGACAACTATTTTGCGGACACATACGCAGACGGCCTGAATGGCATTGATCCTGTCCGGATCAAAATGTATAAGATCTGTGAACAGCAGGATATCGGCATCACCTGTATGAAGTCTTTCGCTGGCGGCCGCCTCTTTGATGCGAAGCGTTCTCCCTTTGGCGTGGCGCTGACACCGGTCCAGTGCATCCATTACGCTTTGACCAGGCCGGGTGTGGCCTCCGTCCTCTGCGGCTATGATACAACAGAGCAGGTTGACGCCGCAGTGGCTTACGAAACCGCTCCGGACATTGAAAAGAATTATGCCACTGTCCTGGCCGGCGCGCCGCAGCATACCTTCGCCGGCGGAGAATGTACCTACTGCGGTCATTGCAAACCCTGTCCTGTGGACATCGACATTGCCATGGTAAATAAACTGTATGATCTTGCGGTTATGCAGCCGGAAGTCCCTGCTTCTCTCAAAGAACATTATCTCGCTCTAAAGCACCATGCCGGTGAATGCATTGGCTGCCGTGGCTGTGAAAGCCGCTGCCCCTTTGGCGTAAAGGTTGTTGACAGAATGACCGATACTGCAGAATTATTCCATGATCATCCCGTACCGGACCGTCGGGATTAACAAAACTTCGGAGGAAGCATGATTTATTACAGCGATGACATCCTGGTAATCCGTAACATGGAGGAAGCGGATGTCCGGACATTGACTGATGAAGAAATCGCGCAGGGCTGGAATGCGGATGTGACTAAATATCTGACCAGACTGAGGGATCAGGCTGAAGGAAAATGCGTTTCATTGACTGCCGTTTATAAAGGGCAGCCTGCCGGATATGTCAATGTCTATCTTGCAGGGCTGGGCGGCGCGTTCAGCGAAAAAGGATGGCCTGAGATTGTTGACTTCGGCGTACTGGAAAAACACCGGAGAAAAGGAATTGGCAGTAAACTGATGGATATCGCTGAACAGATCGCCGGACAGTATGCTGACATAGTCTGGCTTGGCGTAGGCCTTCACAGCGGCTATGGAAGCGCGCAGCGGATGTATATTAAACGTGGATATATTCCGGATGGAACCGGTGTCTGGTATCAGGGTAAACCCTGTGAGCAATATGCTGCGGGAATAGCAAACGATGACGATCTCGTTCTCTTTCTTTCCAAGCAGCTGAAACGGTAACCGGAGTTCAGATCACCGGCTCAATGCGTCATAAACCAGGTTCCGGAGTGCGGGATGAATCTCGCTGTATGAGCGGATCATGTTCAGGATCTCCTGGGCATAGAGGATGCTGATATGGTTGACGGGATCCACCAGCGTATACGCGCCGCCTGCGCTGTCCCAGCCGAATTCGCCCTGAGGCGTGGGGGAATCTTCCGGACGGATCAGCGTACGGACGCCCAGGCCGTATCCGTATTCCATGCGCCATGGCATCTGATATTCGGAAAGCATCGTCTGCGTCAGCTTGTTTTCCGCCATTCTTGCCAGGCTCTCCGGAGACAGGATCCTTGCGCCGTCTTTCCCCTCTCCGCCGCAGGCCAGGGCATCCATCACGGTCGAGTAGGCTTCCGCCGTGCAGACAAGGCCTGCTCCGCCGCTCTCATACCGGTCTGACAGGCAGTAGATATTGGTCTGTTCCACCGGGCGGATCTCCCCTGATTCCGGATCCACCATATACTGGGCCGTCAGGCGCTTCTGAAGTGTATCATCCGGATGGAAATATGCGTCCCGGATCCCCAGAGGGCTGAAAAGATGCTCTTCCAGGTATTCCCCGTAGGTTTGCCCGGTCACAACCTCGATGACCGCCGCGATGACGTCATGACCCAGGCTGTAGGAATAATGCGTGCCCGGCTCAAAGAGCAGCGGCATCTCCGCGATGGCTGCCATCATCTCCCGCGTCGTAGCCTGATTGCCCGTGGCTTTCTTCAGGGCCAGGATCGGCGCCCCGCCGGTATCATAATTCAGCCCCGCCGTCATAGTCATCAGCATGCGAAGCGTGATCGGCGTCTTTGCCGGATGATGCGGATCGGCCAGGGTGGGGATCTGCGGCGGCCATTGGTTCAGCAGACAGTGATCCGCAACTTCCATTTTGCCGAACTCCGGCAGGTACTTCATCACCGGATCGTCCAGTCCGATTTTTCCCTGCTCGATCAGCTGCATCGCCGCGGTCATCGTGATGACTTTTGTCGCGGAATACATAATATACAGGTCGCTTCCGGCAACGGGAACCGATCTGTTATAGTCGCTGAATCCGCCCATCCGTCTGAAGATTGTTTCATGGTCCTTTTTGACGATCAGGTCATACCCCGGTACGCCGTAATCCTTCTCAAGATCATCCAGATATTTCGTCAGCTTGCTGAAATCCATTTCTTCCGTGCCTCCTGCCGTCTACGAGTGAATCACCGTCGGATCCATCTTCTCCAGCGTCGTGCAGCCCGTATAGGCCATCGCCTTCTTCAGTTCGTTGGTGGCTTTGTTCAGGTAATCCCGGACACCGTTTTCCGCGTCCTGCTTGATGGCCGTCATCAGCGGCCGCCCGATGCACACGCCCTTCGCGCCCAGCGCCAGGGCTTTGAAAGCGTCCATCCCGGTTTTGATTTCGCAGTCCACAAACACCGGCACCTGCCCGTATGTCATCCCGGCAATCTCGGGCAGCAAAGCCATCGGCGGAAGCGCGTATTCGATCCGGTTGTTGTGGTGGGACAGCACCAGTCCCCGCGCTCCGGCATCCAGGCACTTTTCCGCGTCCCGGGTGCTCAGCACACCCTTGATGATCACCGGCAAACCGGTGTTCCGGCAGATCTCCCGCAGTTCTTCCGTCCTCAGCGCGGTCATCTCATACCCGGAAACATTGTCCGGGGAGCCGTCATCCGCGAACGGGTGGTCGATATCAATGCCCACCGCCAGCAATCCGAGCTTCCCGGCATGCTCAATTTTCCGGTAAAGGATATCCCGGTCCGCGTATGGCTTGATGATTTCGATCATCGGGCCGCCGTACGCCGCCAGCCGCTCGATCTCTTCCTCCTCCGCCATCCCGTACCACAGGATCGCCCCGGCCTCCTTCGCGCCTTTCGCCAGGGCTTCCGCCGCGCCGGGATACATAAAATGGTCCAGGTGGGACAGCGCTGCCGTCATGATGGGCGTGGCCGCCTTTGTCCCGTACAGTTCGAAATCAAGGACAGGATTGTCCGAGTCCATATACCTCGTCTCGATCCGCAGTGAATCCAGATACTCCCGGGCTATGCGGTTGGAATTGCCGATGTCGCTCATGTGCCGTCCCTCCTGTATCATTTTTAAATTCTGAATTCTGAATTATCCTCCGATGGAAATCCCGTTCTGCTCCGCGATCTTCGCCAGATAGTCGTACGCCTTTTCGTATTCCTCAAAGGTCGTCATATGCTCCAGCAGCACCGGGGCGTCCGCCGGCAGCTTCTCATCCAGGATCTTCAGGATCTTCGCGAAATCCAGCGTTCCTTCCCCGGGGGAACACTCCTCCAGGATCGTCGTCAGATTCGTCGGATGCATCCTTGAATCCTTGATGTGCGTGCTCTTGATAAACGGCGCAAGCTCGCCGAAGCATTCCGCGATGAACTTTTCCGGCGCCAGATACCGGCGCGGGCAGTTGATCATATTGACAAAGTCCATATGGGCGGCAAACTGCGGCCGGTCCACGTCCCGGATCAGCTGCAGATAGTTTTCCGGGCTGTCCGGGATCATCCAGGGCATGGGTTCCAGACAGTAGAACGCATGCTTAGGCGAGACCCTGTCGATAATCTCCCGCACGCTGCGGATGATCCGCTCATAGGTCTCCTCCGTGAAATTGGACGGGTCCGCGGCGTCCCAGCCTGCGGCGCTGTCCGTTCCCGCGATGTTCACGCAGCAGGAAATGCCCAGCTCATCCGCCAGAGCCAGCTGTCCCTCGGCATAGGCCAGCGCCTCGGCCGCGGCAGCCGGATCCGGGTCAAAAGGATTCTTCCATACGCCGATCTCGGCAATCATGACCCCCTGCCGGTCGCAGGCAGCCAGATATGCCTCTGTTTCCTTCCGGGGTGTATGCATGTTGAACGGTGCGGTCACCGCCTTAAAGCGGGACCGGATCAGCAGCTGTTCCCATTCCTCCGGGCCGGAATATGCTCCGGCGACCGTTCCTCCAAGCAGCATGTCATTTTCCCCTCCCGTAGATTTCCTTCATCTCCAGCAGCGTGCCCAGATCCTTTGAGGTATCGAAGTATTCGTAGGCCTCATAGCCTTTCTCCTGCTTGAACAGGGAACGGTATCCTTCCATGGCCATTTTCCGCTCATCCTCTTCCAGCGGTCCCTTTGACACCAGGCATACGGAGCAGACTGAGGTTCCATGGTCCTTCAGCCACTGTGCCCAGGGATCGTTGTCCCCCAGCGGCTGGATAATCTCAAACCAAAAATTCTCCGTCAGGACGCTTTTTACCTTCATGGGCGTATCTGTAATTGCTTTTCCCAGATACCGGGTATAGGGTTCCCGGACCGTCTGATGTTCTTCGGCTCCCTCTTCCGGCTTTCTGTCCGTTCCCAGCAGCCGTTCATACGCGCCGGCCGTACGTTCCAGATCGTCGGTTACAATGATGACTTTTACCACCGCGGTGGATGACAATGCCATAATGATCCACTTCCTTTCATATTCAAACCAGCCACTGGCCGTTGACCACTGGCCGCTACTTCAGCGCGCCCGCGCTCATGCCCCGTTCAAAGTTTTTCTGCATGCACAGGTAAGCGACGATTTCGGGGATTGCGGTCATGACTGCCGCAGCCAGGATCTTTGTCTGGTCATTGGTGAATTCTCCCTGGAAGAACTGGGGCAGCAGCGTCACCGTCTGCTTGTCCGGACTCTGCAGGAACAGAAGCGGCAGCAGGTACGCGTTCCAGGAATTAATCAGCGTCAGCACGATCACCGCCGAAGCGATGGGCTTGGTCAGCGGCAGCACAATGCTCCAGAAGCTCTGCCAGGTATTCGCCCCGTCGATCCGGGCCGCTTCCATCAGCTCATCCGGAACGCCGTTGAGGAAATTCCGGGTCAGCAGGATCGTGAAGGGCATCTGCAGGGCGGTCTGCGGCAGGATGACCGCGAAGAACGTATTGTACATTCTCAGCCGCTGAAACGTCACGAACAGGGGAGTCAGCAGGATGACCTCCGGCAGCGTCAGCGCCACCAGGATCAGCCAGAAAAAGACTTCCTTCCCGAGGAAACGCATCTTGGAAAAGCCGAAGCCTGCTGTCATGCTGAAGAGATAGACCAGCAGGATCACACCCGCTGAAATAATCAGGGAATTCCGGAAAAAGACCGGTACCACGCCCGTATCCCAGACCGCCTTGTAATTCTCGAATCCTCTCCCGCCCAGGGATCCCGCCACCATCTGGATCAGCGGAATGATATACGGGATGGTCATGAGAATCAGAAGGAGCTGCAGCAGGACGCGCCCTCTTTTGGTTCTGATTTCCAGCATTGCTCAGCCCTCCTTCGTGTTCGCCTTGTTAGTCAGGAACGCACCGGCAATCGCCAGAACCAGCAGGACCACCGACAGCGCCGCCGCATATCCCAGATGGGACTGCCGAATGCCCTGACGGTAGATATACGTGCCCAGGAATTCCGTGGCGTGCATGGGCCCGCCGGTCGTAATCAGATACGGAATGTCGAACGTCTTCAGCGCGCCGATCACGCTGAGCATCCCCATGGAGACCGTCGTTCCCCGACACCCGGGAAGCACCATGTGCCACAGCGTGCGCAGGTTACCCGCGCCGTCCAGCCGGGCCGCCTCCAGCATCTCCGTGTCAATCTGGCTCATCGCCGCGTAGTACAGGATGAAACTCATGCCGGTAAATTCCCAGATCGTCACCGACATCAGCACGATCAGCGCCGTATCCGGTTTCGAAAGCCAGTCCACCGTGATGCCCAGATGCAGGGTGTCAAAGACCTGCTGTAGCAGTCCCTGCGGGGAAAACAGCAGGCGGAACACCGGCGCCATCGTCGCCGGCGCCAGGATTGTCGGAATGAAAATAATGCATTTGAACAGCGTCGGCAGCTTGACGCT
>Ga0265298_10007662_pt1 | contig 13074 bp, 12 predicted proteins | sample AusTroGonzalo_MG_3_FD_193486 | JGI IMG/M metagenome (GOLD analysis project Ga0265298, IMG submission 193486) | Bovine rumen microbial communities from tropical cattle in Woodstock, Queensland, Australia - Gonzalo_01 | ecosystem: Host-associated > Mammals > Digestive system > Stomach > Rumen ... | reverse complement strand
GAATCCGGTTTCAACGGCGTTGCTCTTAAGCTGAAAGGCATCACCGTCGGTACCGTCGTTGCTACTGGCGCTGGTTTGAAGAGCGCTCAGGTTGCTAACATCACCGGCGGCGTTGACGCTGGTAATTTCGGCAAAGGCACGGCTCTGAAGGCTGCTAAGGGCAAAGTCGACGGCTATCTGAAGGGCTCCTTCAAGTCCGTCCAGGCCAACGAATTCGGCAAAGACGTCGACGGCCGCGGCATCACGACCCCCAAGAAGGTCAACTTCAAAGCCAAAGTCGCTGGCGGCCAGATCACCGTTTCCAAGGATCTTGAAGGCAAATTCAAATCCAAGAACGTGAACGTCGTCACCGTGGATCCGAATCCGACCCCGGAACCGGAACCGGCCCCTGCTGAATAATGCTAGAGGTAATCCGACAGTAAGAAGCTAATTTTTAGCATTCTTGTGGAAGAGACCCGCGCAAGCGGGTCTCTTTTTTTGCCTACAAATTTCTTTTGTGGGATTTGCTACAATAGGTAATATGAAGATAAAAGAGACAAAGGAAGGTTTGATAGATTCCGGAACGCTCATCGGTATGCCGGCCTTTTTCCTTGTGCTGGCAAAAGCTGACGAGGAAGGAACATCAATGGGCGTGGACGAGCTTCTTGAGGCCGTGAAGAACAGCCTGAAACGTTATGTGGTCATAAGAGGCGGGATGGCGGAACAAAATGAGGAACTGAAAGTTCTGCTGTCCGGTTTAGAGGATCTCTACTGCCGCACCGTAATAGAAAGCGACGGCGGCGAGGTGCCCGATCTTGACGCTGATCTTTACTCGTTTTCCATTACGCCAAGACGGTCCTGGCCGGCGGAAAACATAAACGCCTGCGTTTCCGCTGGCAGGATAGTGGAATTGAAGGTGTATATCGAGGATGAGATAGATTTGCGGGAAACGCTCATAGCTCTCGCCGGTCACAATTTGCCGCGCCCGTCGATCTTTTTCCTCCCGGCTGGCGAAAATGCTGAAGATTACCGCGAGAACGCGGCTTTCCTTTCCGAAGAGTGCCAAAAGTACGGTTTCAGATTGGGAGCGCGTTTAAACTTCTTATTGGAAAAATAACATGGCGAAAGCGCAAAAAATATACGTCTGCCAGGAGTGCGGAGCGAAATCTCCGAAATGGCTGGGGCAGTGCCCCTCCTGCGAAGCCTGGAACACCTTTGTGGAGGAGAAAGTTGAAGAGAGCACGAACGCTCCCAACATCGTGATCTCCAGCCCGGCCCAGCCTTTGATGTCGGTCGTTTCAGCGGGCGACAAGAGGCTTCCCACCGAGATCAGCGAATTTGACCGCATCTGCGGCGGAGGACTGGTCGCGGGACAGGTGCTTTTGGTGGGCGGCGATCCCGGAATCGGAAAGTCGACGCTGCTTCTGCAGATCGCGGAAGCTCTCGCCAAGCCCGGCAGGGAAGTGCTCTATGTTTCCGGCGAGGAATCCCAGGCCCAGGCCAAAATGAGAGCCGAGCGTCTCAACATCAAGAATCCCGACATCTGGATCATGGCGGAGACGAATCTGGCGGCTTTTCTGCAGGAAGCGAAGAACCGTAAACCGGCGATCCTGCTGGTGGACTCCATCCAGGTCATGTACGACCAGGAGATAGGCAGCGCGCCGGGCTCAGTGGCGCAGGTGAGGGAATGCACGGCCGCGCTCGTCAGGTTCGCCAAGAAGGAAATGATAACGACCATAATCGTCGGTCACGTGACGAAATCGGGCGCTATCGCCGGCCCCAGGGTCATGGAGCACCTTGTCGACACGGTTCTCTATTTCGAGGGTGAAAGACACAACATTTACCGCATCTTAAGAAGCGTCAAGAACCGCTACGGCTCGACCGACGAGATCGGCGTTTTCGAGATGACGGGAAAAGGCTTGGTGGAAGTGAAGAATCCCTCCGCCATTTTCCTCGCGCAAAGGCTCAGCAAGAACAGCGGCTCGGCCGTCGGAACTTCGCTGGAAGGCACCCGCCCCATCCTTATGGAAGTGCAGGCGCTCTGCGCCAAGGCGCCTTACGGAACGCCCGCCAGGAAAGCGCTGGGATGCGATCCCAACAGGCTTTTGCTGTTGCTTGCGGTATTGGAAAAACGCATAGGCATACCGATCAGCGCCCATGACGTTTACGTCAACATAGCGGGCGGCCTGAAAATAGACGAACCAGGGATGGACCTGGCGCTCTTGGCGGCGGTCGCGTCCTCTTATTTCGACGTCTGCGTGGCTGACGATACCGTGCTAATAGGCGAGGTCGGTCTGGGAGGGGAAGTCAGGGCCGTAAGCCAGATAGAGCGGCGGGTTATGGAAGCCATTCGTTTGGGCTTCAAGCGCTGCGTAATGCCGGCGCACAATCTCAAGAGTTTCAGGGAAAAAGGTAGATCGGAAGTGGAATGGAACGGCATGACTTTAGTTGGCTGCGCCGACGCGGCCCAAGCGATCAGAGCAGCGCTGCCAACGCTTGTTGACAAGCGGGGAAACACTCCCGAATAAATCTTCCAAGTCCGCGGTGTAATTTGGTATAATAAAATAATATAACTGAAAACTATTATTCCAACACCAAGGACTAAAAATGAAAAAACTTTTTCTGTTTGTCGGCATCGCCGCTTTGATCTTCTCCAGCGCCGCTTACGCTGAAGAGAACACCTCCACCAACCAGTGGAGCGCTGAGCGTCTTCTCTACGGTCCCTGCGCCATCGTGGCCGCCCCGCTTCTGCCTCCCGTCATGGGCGGCATGACCACTTGGATGATCTGCGATATCGCCGATTACGACTGGCGTTCACTGATGTCTTTGCCCTACACCATTCCCACCAGTTTTCTGTGCGGCTCGGTCATCGGCGCCTGCCTCACCCCGGTCTACCTTGTGGAAGGCGTTTTTGACACGCTGACCCTGGGCTATTTTTATCCCGAGCATTCCAACTGGCTGAAGAATTACGCGCAGTACGCTTCCAAGGAGGTTGGCGAGCGGTGGTTCGGCCAGCCCCCCGAGGCCGAGGCGGTCGAAGAAGAAACGAAATAAAAGGGAATGTTCCTAACGCGTCTGCGCATAAAAGATCTCGCCCTGGTCAAGTCTCTCGACGTCGAGTTCCCGAAAGGGATAGTCGCGGTGACCGGCGAGACCGGAGCCGGCAAATCAACGATCCTTGGCTCTATCCAGCTTCTTTTAGGGGAGAGGGCTGACTCTTCGCTCGTCCGCAGCGGCTGTGAAAAAGCTTTTGTGGAGGGCGTCTTCGAGTTTGAGCCCAGCGACGCCAAAAGGCTGGAGGATTACAAGTCGCTCGGTTTCGATCTTGGCGGAGAACCCCTTATAGTGAGAAGGGAGATCTCCGCAAATGGGCGCGCCGCGGCTTTTTTCGCCGACCAGATGGTGACGGTGAAACATCTGTCGGAATTGATGGCCGAAACGATAGACATCCATTCCCAGAACGCCCAGCAGTCACTGACAAAAAGAAATTGGCAGAGGATGTCGCTGGACAATTTCGCGGGGGCGCTGCCTCTGTCGAAGGAAGTCTCGGACCTTTACGCCGCCTATGAGGGAAAAAGAAAGCTTCTGGCGGAATACATCGAGAATGAAAGAGAAACGAGGCGCAGGGAAGATCTCTGGCGCTTTCAGATAAAGGAGGTCAGCGAGGCCAATCTCAGACCTGGCGAGGAAGAGGAACTTCTGGAAACGGAAAAGACGCTGTCCAACGCCGAAGAGATAAGCGAACTTTTGGCTTTGCTGCAGAGCGGGCTTTCCGGCGAAGAAGGCAGCCCGGCCCAGGGGCTGAGGAAAGTTAACAGGCTGATTAAGCAGCTGAAGAACCTTTATTCTCCGGCAGGCGGCTGGGAAGAGAACATGGAGAACGCTCTCGCTTCTTTGGACGATCTCTTGGGAGAAGTCGAAAGGGCGCAGGATAAGCTGAAAGTCGATCCCGAGGATTTGGTAAGAGTCCAGGAGCGTCTCGCCTTGATTGACCGCCTGAAAAAGAAATACGGCCCGACAATTGAAGCCATACTTGAGGAGACGAAAAACCTCGAAGAAAAACTAAGGGAGAGCGGATCTTTCGACGAGAGAAGAAGCGAACTGGAAAAGGAGGTTGCGGAAAAATTTGCCGAACTTAAGCTCGCCGCTGAAAAATTGACGAAAAAGCGAATGTCCTTCGCCCCTAAGTTCGCAAAGGCGGTGGAAGGAGAGATCACGCCCTTAGGCATGGGCGGCATGAGATTCGGAGTAAACCTTGAACAGCTTCCCGAGATCGCCAGCTGCGGCGCGGAGAACGTGGAGTTTACGATAGCGAACGTCGGTCAGCCGATGCTGCCGCTTGGAAAAATTGCCTCAGGCGGCGAACTGTCCCGCCTGACGCTCGCCCTGAAATGTCTTTCCTTGGGAGGCAACGCGGTGCAGATCCTCTTCTTCGACGAGATCGACGCCGGGATAAGCGCGACGGTGGCCGGGGCGATCGCGGAAAGGCTCAGCCTTCTTGGCAGCGACCACCAGGTGTTCGTGATAACGCACATGCCGGTCATAGCGGCCGCCGCCGACACGCATTACCTGGTCGAGAAGAAAGTCACCGGGAACGACACGATCGTCGCGATAACGCCCGTTTCCGGAGAGAAACGCAAGGAAGAGCTGTCCCGCATGCTGGGCGGCAACGAGCGGGAAGCGCGCGATTACGCTGAAAAACTTTTGAAAACCAAAGGAAGGATAAATAAATGAAAAACGTTTTATTCTTATCAACGTTCGTTCTGTGCTTGGCGCTCTGCGCCTGCCAAAGCGGAAAACAAGGAGAGGAACAAGTGAGCAACGACAACATAACGACCGCTGTCATCGAGTTTGAGAACGGCGACGTGGTGGAGTTCGAATTCCTGAAGGACAAGGCTCCCATGACCTGCGAGAATTTCATTAATCTTGCGAAGAAAGGCTTCTACGACGGCCTCATCTTCCACAGAGTGATAGAGGGCTTCATGATCCAGGGCGGCTGCCCCCTTGGCAACGGCACGGGCGGCCCGGGCTACAAGATCAAGGCCGAATTCAACGACACCAAGCATGTCCCCGGCATCGTCTCCATGGCGAGGTCTAGCGATCCCGACAGCGCGGGAAGCCAGTTCTTCATCTGCGTGGCCGCCACTCCTCACCTTGACAACAAGTACACCGCTTTCGGCCGCGTGACGAAAGGCTACGACGTGGTCGAGAAGATCAGCAAGGTCAAGGTCAACCTTCAGGACCGTCCCATCGAGCCGGTCGTCATGAAAAAAGTTTACGTCAAGTAAAAAATGGCTTCTCTTAATCAAATGGGTCTCATATCCGGCGGCGGAGTGCTGCCGCTGGAATTCATGCGCGCCAGAGAAAGGAACGGTCTTAGTAGGATCGTGACCGTCGGTATCAAGAACTGCGGCGTCCTGGAGGAAGTGAAAGAGCTTTCCGATCATTACGAGGAAGTCTCCGTCACGCAACTCGGGAAGCTCATCAAGATCTTCCACCGCGAGGGAGTGACGAAGGCCGTGATGCTCGGCAACGTGGCCCCAAAGATGACGATCGCCGACCTGAGGCTCGACTGGCGCTTGATGAAGCTTGCCATGAAAGTCAAAGACAGAAGGGCGGACAGCGTCCTGGGCGCCATTTCCGACGAACTGGGCAGGGAAGGCATAACGATCGAGAAAACGACCGATTACCTTCCCCAGATCCTTCTGCCAGAGGGCGTGCTGTGCGGACCGGCGCCTGACGAGGCGCAGCGGCGCGACATTGCCCTGGGCGTGAAGCTCGCGCTGGTGTCCGGCGGACACGACATAGGGCAGAGCGTGGTCATAAAGAACCAGGCCGTGGTCTGCGTGGAAGCGATGGAAGGCACCGACCGCTGCATCAGGAGATCCGGCGAATACACAAAAGACGCCGTGGTCGTGAAAATGGCCAAGCCCAATCAGGACCTAAGATTCGACGTGCCCTGCCTGGGGCCCGGCACCATAGAGTCAATGAAGGCGGCCAACGCCAGGATCGTAGCGGCGGAAGCGGGAAAGACTTTCCTTCTTGAGCCTCAGAAGACGCTTGAAGAAGCCATGAAATGCGGAATAACTATTCTGGGAGTTGACCGCTCCTTGGGAGAAACGATATGAAAACTGCAGTCATAGGCGTGGGACACCTCGGTAAGATCCACGCCAGGATCGTCAACGAGAATCCCAACGTGGAACTTGCGGCCGTGGTGGACGCCAGGGCTGAATCCGCCAAAGAGATCGGCGAACTTTACAACGTTCCTTATTTTACGAACGTCGAGGACGTCATCCCGATGATAGACGCGGCGCACGTGGTGGTTCCGACGCCCTTGCACTACGAGGTGACAAAAAAACTTCTTCTGGCTGGCAAACACGTGCTTTTGGAAAAGCCCATTACGACGACCGTCGCGGAAGCAGACGAACTTCTGAAGCTGGCGAAGGAAAGGAACCTTATTTTGCAAGTCGGCCACGTCGAGCGTTTCAACCCCGCCATCATAGGCATCCAGAAGATCCTCAAAGACCCCATCTTCATCGAAGTGCACCGCCTTTCGCCCTTCAACATCAGGGGTACGGAAGTGAGCGTGGTCTTCGACCTCATGATCCACGACATCGACATCATTCTGCACCTTGTGAGATCTGACGTCGTGGATGTTCAGGCGGTGGGCGTACCGGTCCTGACCAAGACCAGCGACATTGCCAACGCGAGATTGACTTTCGCCAACGGCTGCGTGGCCAACGTCACGACCAGCAGGATCAGCGCCGACAGGATGAGGAAGATCCGCTTCTTCCAGGACGACGCTTACATTTCCCTCGATTACGTCGAGCAGAAAGCCAAACTGAAACACAGGAAAGAATGGCAGATCGTTGAGGAGGAGATCAACTTCTCCGGCGACCAACCTTTGCAGTCCGAGATCCAGAGCTTCGTCGACTGCGTGAAGCAGGGCAAGTCTCCCCAGGTCACCGGCGAAGACGGCCGCAACGCGCTGAAAGTCGCGACGATGGTTGAGGACGCCATAAAGAAACACCTTACCGAACTTAAGACTCTGCGTCCGGGAGCGAAACTGCCCGGGGAATAAATGGCTGAAGGATCCCTTAGACTTGATCAGGCGCTGACGAATCTCGGCTACTTTGCCTCCAGGGAACAGACGAGGCGTTCTCTTCTGGCCGGCGAAGTGGAAATAAACGGCGTCAGGACGGCGAAGCCCGGCCTTGCCGTCTCTCTCCGCTACAACGAGAGCGGGGAGGCGATGCTCTTTTCCAAAGGCAAGGAGCTCAAGATCAACGTCAGGGAAAAGATGCCTTACGTCAGCAGGGGAGGCTTTAAACTCGCGGCTGGGCTCGACTGCTCGGGAATAGATCCTTCCGGCATGGTCTGCATGGACATCGGCGCCAGCACTGGTGGCTTCACGGATGTTTTGCTGCAAAGGGGAGCCAAGCACGTTTTCGCCATCGACTGCGGGCACGGGCAATTGCACGACAAAATAAGGAACGACGAAAGAGTGACGGTCATGGAGAAGACCAACGCCCGTTTCTTAAAGCCCTCGGATCTTTCCCTTGTCCCTGATTTGGCTGTGACCGACGTTTCCTTCATCTCCTTGAAACTGATCATCCCCGTCATAAAGGCGTGCCTGAAAGAGAACGGACTCGCGGTGGTGCTCGTAAAGCCCCAGTTCGAGGTCGGGCCGGAGAAGCTCTCCAAAGGCGGAGTAGTAAAAGATGAGAATACGCGCCTGGAGGCGCTCAACGACATAAAAAACTTTTTTATCGGGCAGGGTTTCGGGATCATAGCGGAATGCGAAAGTCCTATCGTAGGCCCTGCCGGCAACCACGAATTTCTTTTGGCGGCGCGCAAATTATGAAGATCGATCTTAAAGGAACGACGCCCGGCGTCATCATAAACACGACCAAACCGCATGCGGTGAAGGCCCTGGAGGTATTGATCTCCGAGATGGAAAAGCGGGGGATCACGTTCCTGCTCGAATCGGCGAGCGCCATTTCCATCGGCAGGGAAGGCACGACGATCTCCGAACTGAATTCCCGCTGCCAGTGGCTCGTCGTCATAGGCGGCGACGGCACGATCCTTTCTGCGGTCAGGGAAATGACCGATCTCAACGTGCCCATCCTCGGCATCAATCCAGGCGAATCCTTCGGGTTTTTGGCCGAGATACCGGAAAACGAGATCGCGCAGACGCTGGACGGCATACTGGAAGGGCGCTGCGAGATCGAGGAGCGCTCGCTTATCGAAGCCTCTTATGTCAATGAAGGCGGCGTGGAAAAGAAAGAACGCGCGCTGAACGACCTCGCTTTCGTGCGCGGCCTGGACGCCCGCATAATCGAGCTTAAGATCTCCGTGAACGGAGAGACTCTGACGACCTACGGCTTAGACGGCCTTATCATGAGCACCGCCACCGGCAGCACAGCCTATTCGCTCTCCGCCGGAGGTCCCGTCATGTATCCGGGGCTCGAAGCCTTCCTGATGACGCCAGTCTGTCCGCATTCCTTCACAAACCGTCCCATGCTTTTCCCGAAGGGAACGAAAGTGGAAATTGAGAACGTGACGCTCGGGCGTCCGGTGCACATCTCGGCGGACGGAAGGCAGACGCTCACCATCTCCTCAGGTGAGAGGGTGACGGTCGCGCTGGGCGAGAGAGTGAAATTCCTGACCTGCAAGAACCATTCCTTCGTGCAGAAGCTGAGAGGGAAGATGGGCTGGCAGGGAAGCCTCAGGGAAACTGAATAAAAAAATAAAACAAAAATATAAAACATCAAGGAGAAGACTAAAGCAATGCGCAGCATTTTCAAGGGCTCGATCGTCGCCCTCATCACGCCTTTCAGGAAGAACGGTTCAATCGACCACGGACTTGTCCGCGAATTAGTGGAGTGGCACATCGCTTCCGGAACGAGCGCCATCGTACCGTGCGCCACGACCGGCGAATCCCCGACGCTCACACACGACGAACATGACGAAGTCATCGCGACGGTCGTGAAAGCGGTCAACAAACGTATCCCGGTCTTGGCCGGCTGCGGCAGCAACTGCACGGAAGAATCCCTGAGGCTTATAAAGCACGCCGAGAGCGTTGGCGCGGACGGCGCGTTGGTCATCACGCCTTACTACAACAAGCCGACGCAGGAAGGCATGCTGGCGCATTACGAGAGCCTAGCCAACGCCACGAAGCTTCCCATAGTGATCTACAACGTCCCGGGAAGAACGGGCGTCAACATCAAGCCCGAGACCGTGGCGAAACTCGCGAAGATAGAGAACATCGTCGGCATCAAGGAAGCGAGCGGTAACCTAGACCAGGCTTCCGAGATCATGAGGATCTCCGACCTGGACGTTCTGTCCGGCGAAGACTCCCTGAATTTCCCTCTGATGGCGATCGGCGCCGTGGGCGTCATTTCCGTTGTGGCCAACGTCGTTCCTGATCTGGTGGCAAAGCTTGCCGACGCCGCCCAAAATGGCGACATGGAAGAAGGGCGCAGGCTGCACAAGCTGCTCTTCCCGCTGAGCAAGGCGCTCTTTGCGGAAACCAACCCCTGCCCCGTGAAGGCCGCGATGGCCATGCTGGGAAAATGCGAAAACGTCCTGCGTCTGCCGCTCGTTCCTGTAAGGAAGGAAACGGAAGAACTTGTAAGAAAAGCGCTCGCCGACCTCGGCGCTCTCTAAGGAGGAAACAATGATAAGACTTGGCGTTTTGGGTTCCGGACACGGAACGAATTTTGAAGAGATAGCGAAAGGCATCATGGACGGCAGGATCAAAGGCGCCGAGATCGCCGTCGTCATCAGCGACGTAAAGGACGCCCCGATCATAGAAAAAGCCGAGAGATTGGGAATAAAGGCCATGTACCTTCCGGCCGACGACTTCAAGACGAAGCTCGAGGGACCGCAGGAGGAAAAATACATCGAGGTCCTGAAAGAGAACAAGGTCGACTACGTAATATTGGCCGGCTTCATGCGCATGGTAAAGTCGAAGCTTTTGGAAGCTTTCCCTATGAAGGTCGTGAACATTCACCCGGCGCTTTTGCCGGCTTTCCCCGGGCTGGAGTCCTGGAAACAGGCTCTCAATTACGGCGCGAAATTGGCCGGCTGCACGATCCACTTCGTGGACGCCGGCATGGACAGCGGCCCAATCATCGCCCAGGCTGCCGTGCATGTGCTGAACGACGATACGCCGGAAACTTTGCACGCCAGGATCCAGGAACAGGAGCACATCTGGTTCCCGAAAGTCATCAACATGCTGGCCGCGGGAGCGGTCACGGTCGAGGGGCGCAGAGTAAAGATCAAGGGTTAAGTTATGCCCGAAACGAAAGAGTACGAACTGCTGCAAAGGCCTGTGGGCACCGTGAAGGGCGTGACCGCCCGCCGCGCGGCGCTTTTATCCCGCTGCGGAGTCGCGACTCTCTGGGACGCCCTGACCTTTTTCCCTTACCGCTATGAGGATTATTCGAAGATACTGCGCCCCGATCAGGTAAAGGAAGGCGGCGAGGCGCTCGTTTACGGGAAAGTTGTTTCCGTGAAAGCGGAAAAGACTTTCAAAAAGCGCCTGAAACTCGTCAAGGTGCTGATCGAGAACTCCGGCAGCACGGCCTTGGGAGTCTGGTTCAACCAGCCCTGGATCGCCGACAAATTCGAAGTCGGCAAAAAAGTGCTTTTTCACGGCGTTTGCCACGGTGCTTTTTCCGGCTGCTTGCAAATGACGAACCCTGACGTCATATATCTCGACGATGATTTCCATCCCGACTATTACGAAGGGAAAAAGCTCCCTGTCTACCATACGACGGAAGGACTGACGCAAGGCGTCCTAAGGAACGTGATGGGCAGTCTCGTCTCGGAGGCGCTGCCCAATTTCAGGGAATATCTTCCCGCGGACGACTTGAAAAGATCCGCGCTTTGCGATATCTCCGAGGCCGTAAAATTGCTTCACGATCCGAACAAGATTGGCGACGAGGGGATCGCGCAAGCCCGCCGGCGCCTCATAGTGGACGAATTCTTCGCCCTGCAGGTCGGGAACGTCCTGACCAAAAAAGTCATGCAGAAGGAAAATTACGAAGCCCACCATCTCGTGCCGGGAAAACTGATAGTAGATTTTCTGAACATTCTGCCTTTCAAACTGACGAAGGATCAGCTCAGCGTTTTAAGCGAGATCAAAAACGACATGCTCGCTCCGAGGCCCATGCACCGTCTGCTGCAGGGCGACGTGGGAAGCGGAAAAACGGTCGTGGCCGCCACCGCCATGCTGATGGCGGTCGAGAGCGGCTACAACGCCGCCATCATGGCGCCGACCGAGATTCTGGCCAGGCAGCATTACGAAACGCTGAAAAAGTGGTGCGATCTGATTGGCGTGGATGTGCTTTTGTCTTACGGCGGCATGAAAGCCAAGGAGAAAAAGGAGCTTCTCAAACGTTTCGAGGAGGAAAAGAATTTCATACTGGTCGGGACGCATTCGCTCCTGCACGTCAAGGAGTCTATTCCCAACCTCGGCCTAGTCGTCATCGACGAGCAGCACAAGTTCGGCGTCGCCCAGAGAGCGATGCTGAGGGAGGCCGAGAGCGTTCCCGACACCCTGATCATGACGGCAACTCCTATTCCGAGAAGTTTGGCCATGACGCTTTACGGGCATCTCGACATTTCCGTCATAAAAGCGCCTCCCGCCGGGCGCATCCCCGTCAAGACTTACGTGGTGACGCCGGAGAGACTGCCCGCCGTCTGGAATTTCATCAGGAAGGAAGCGGAGGCCGGACGCCAGGCCTACATCGTCTACCCCCAGATCGACGAAAGCGACAAGAGGGAAGCGAAAGCCGCCGCGGAAATGTTTGAGGTGCTGTCAAAGAAGGTCTTTCCGGACATTAAGCTCGGGATCGTGCACGGAAGGCTGGAAAAGGAAGAGAAAGAAGAGACCATGCGGAAGTTCAGGGAGGGGGAGATAAAAGTTTTGGTCTGCACGACCGTCATCGAAGTCGGCGTCGACGTTCCCAACGCCAGCGTCATGGTGATAGAGGACGCCCAGCGCTTCGGCCTGGCCCAGCTTCACCAGCTGAGGGGCCGCATCGGCCGAGGGAACCTTCAGTCCTACTGCGTGCTCGTCGACAATACGCCTCTGGAAAAGGATGGGGACGAGTTTTCCCAGCCTCTGCTTACCGGCATGACAGAGAACCGCCGGCTGGAAGTCATGGCGAAGACTAACGACGGTTTCGAGATCGCGGAGGCCGATATGGAACTGAGAGGGCCTGGCGAGTTCTTCGGGGAAAAGCAGTCCGGGCATCCGACGCTTTACCTGGCGAATCCCAACCGCGACAAAAGGGAGCTGGCCCTGGCAAAAGAGCTGGCGGAAAAAATGATAGAGGCTTATGAAGCGGGCGCGCTTTCTCCTGAGATCAAAGAGGCTTTCCTGACAAGGGTGGCGCTGCGGTACGGCGCGGAATTCACCGTGCCGGGCTTTTGACCGCCCGAAAAAGGTTTTTTGATATAATATTCACTAGTAAACAATAACAACCAAAAGGAAATATTATGAATTACTTCCTAACCGAAACTGAACAGATGATAAAGGATACGGCCCGCGAGGTCGCCCAGAAGTACATCAAGCCGGTGGCTGCCGAGTACGACGAAAAGAACGAATTCGCCTGGGACGTCCAGGAAAAGATCGCGGAAGCCGGTCTTTGCGGCGTTTATATCCCGGAGACCTACGGCGGCATCTGCGCCGAGGGACAGATGGGCATCATGAACCTGGTGGTGGCCGTGGAAGAGCTCAGCAAAGTCTGCGGCGGCATCTCGCTTGGCCTGGCCGCGACCGCTTTGGGAACCATCCCGCTTATTCTTTTCGGCAACGAAGAACAGAAGCAGAAATACCTGCCCGCCATAGCGGCCGGTGAAAAGCTCGCGGCCTTCGCGCTTACGGAAGCCTGCGCGGGCTCCAACGCTGGCGGCATCCAGACGACCGCGAGGAAAGAAGGGGACTACTACATCTTGAACGGCACCAAGCAGTGGATCACCAACGGCAACGTGGCCGAGATGTACACCGTCATCGCCATGACCGACAAGACGCGCGGAGCCAGAGGCGCCACGGCCTTCCTCGTCGACAAAGGCACGCCGGGC
>Ga0265298_10007661_pt1 | contig 13075 bp, 9 predicted proteins | sample AusTroGonzalo_MG_3_FD_193486 | JGI IMG/M metagenome (GOLD analysis project Ga0265298, IMG submission 193486) | Bovine rumen microbial communities from tropical cattle in Woodstock, Queensland, Australia - Gonzalo_01 | ecosystem: Host-associated > Mammals > Digestive system > Stomach > Rumen ... | reverse complement strand
GCGGGCGACCGCAGTACGATGTTTTACAATCCATTCACCGGCAAATGGTGTTTCAGTCTGCGCTCGTATGCCGACAAGCCGCTGCTGAGGATGCGGGATTACGCCGAAGGGAACGATTTTTTCGCCGCCGCTCAGTGGGGCGGGCTCGCCGCCTCCGACGCGGAAACGCGCGCCGTGCATTGGGCGGGGGTGGACGAAGCAGATCTGCCGCTGCCCGCGACTGGGTTGGCGCCCCAGTTGTACAATCTGGACGCGGTTCCTTACGAAAGTCTGATGCTTGGCATGTTCCAGCTGCACTACGGTCCGCCGAACGAGGAGTGCGAGCGCAGCGGATTGCCAAAGATCACCGGCTTGGAATTCGCTTACAGCCGCGACGGTTTTCACTGGTACCGCCCGGATCGCCGCTGCGCCATTCTGCCGGAGCCGGGCGAAGACTGCTGGGACCGGGGATACGTCCAGTCGCTGGGTAATGTGTGCACGGTCGGCGAGGAGCGGATCGTCTTTTATTTCACCGGATTCGCCGGTGCTCCAGGCGGCGGCGACAAGATGTCCATGTATGAAAACGGCGCGACCGGGATCGCGTTTCTCCGCCGGGACGGATTCGTCTCGCTGGACGCGGCGGATGCCGGAGAAATCGTCACGCGCCGGCTGGTCTTCGACGGCGAATTTCTGTTCGTCAATATCGACGCGCCTGCGGGTTCGCTCAGCGTCGAAGTGCTGGATGCGGATTTTCGGACCATTGACGGATTTTCCGCTGGCGAGTGCCGTGCGGTTTCCGGGGATCGCACCAAGGTGCCGATCGAGTGGAATCGGGCGAAACTTGCCGCGCTCCGGGGAAGGGTGGTCCGGTTTCGCTTCATCCTGAAGCGCGGCGGCATCTATTCGTTCTGGGTCAGCAAATCGCCGACGGGCGTCAGCAACGGATTTGTCGCGGGCGGCGGTCCGGATTACCGCGCTCCGGTGGATATCTGACCCTGCGCTTTTACGCGATCATGCCGACGGTGTAGCTGTTGAGCTTTTTGCCTGCGGCTTCGATCTTCAGGTATTTCACGAATTCATTGACCGCGATGATCGTAACGCGATTGGTCGCGACATTTCCGGATGCCAGCGTCAGCGACGCGGCGAACTTGCTCTTGCCGTTCGCCAGATCGAGTGCGACCTTGACCGCTTGCCGGTTCGCGTCGTAAAATGAGACCTTTGCCTTGCCCGCCGTCATGTCGATGGTCAGATTGCCGAGTGCGGAAACGTCGCAGTAGTCGACAGTGTCTCCACCCGCCGCTTTGGTCAGCACGCCCGTGAAGGTTGCGTCGGAAGTGATCACTTCGGCATGGTTCCAGTCGTTGTTCTGCCGGTTGAAGGTCGCACGCTCGGTGAATTTCAAGACATACTCGCTGTTCTGCGCCTTCGCCGCCTTCGGTGCTTCGACGACGGCGTAACTGCCGCTGCCGAGGCAGAGGTCGGCGAGCGGCACGCTTGGTTTCTTCGCCGAGGCGGTGACGCTCTTGAGCTTTTTGCCCTGCTCCGAGTAGACCGTGAGCTTCACGCTGTTTCTGACGCCGGAGATGCCGAGGTCGTAGAAACCACCGCTTGCGGCGACGCCGAGTTTGTAATAATCCGCCGCATCGCCGTAGCCGACCCAGTCGTTCACACTCCCGCCGGCGGCAAGTGTCTTGGCGCCGGCAACGGTATCGTCGGTGTTGTCGCCATCGGTGAAAAGCTCCTTTACCCGAAGTTCCACCGAATACATCGAAGCAGAACCCTGCGTGTCGGTATTTTTGATCTCGACCTTGTAGGCGTTGCCTTTGTCGAGCAGCAACTCTTTCTTGATGTTGACGACGCCGCCTTTGACCGTGCCCGAAGCGACCTTCTTGCCGTTCTCATCCCAAATGGTCACGCTGCCCTTCTTGCTGCCCACAAAGGTTCCGCCGAGTGTATACAGCCCGGATTCGGCGAGGTTCGGTTTGAAGATCGTTCCCGTCCCGGGGTCGATGAAACCGCTTGTCGACAGGTCGGTCACGATCGGAACGGGCGCGTCGGCGGAGATATTCGACACCGTGTAGCTTGCGACTTCGGAGAGGTTGCCCGCCGCGTCGGTGCCGCGGAACCAGACCTTGCCGTTTTCCAGAAACTCCACGCCCGAGGTATAGGTCTGCCATATCTCGTCGTCGAGGCTGTATTCCCGGACTGCCGAATCTTTGCTGAAGGTCGCCGTGACGGTGACGGGACCGGCCGTCCGGGTCGTGATGTCGGCTTTTACGGTCGGCTTGACCGGCGGCTCCTTGTCGATGTTCGACACGGTGTAGCTCGTGACGTCCGAGGCGATGCCGAAGGAGTTGAGAGAGCGGAAATAGACCGTGCCGTTTTCGGTCATCTCCACTCCGGTTGTGTAGGTCATCCACGACCAGTCGTTGAAACTGTACTGTTTCTTCACCGAGCCGCTCGAAAAGATCGCCGTGACGGTGACGTTTTGGTTCGTCAGGGTCGTGATGTCGGCGGAGGCGATCGGCGGGTCGGGGGGCTCGGCATTGAGTGTCTCCACGATCAGCGATGTTGCCCCCGCCGTGACACCGAGTTCGAAGCCGGACTCCTCGGTAAACAGCTCATTATCGGGATAAGTGTCGCCGGTAATCCGTCCGGAAGAGATGCCGCTGTTCATGATGTGCAACAACCAGAGTTTATTGATGATTTACATATAATTCCATTGTAATATAACATGGGGTACCGGTAATTGCAAACCGGGATCAGCGGGTAGTGCGCTGGCGCGCACGCGGGTCGCCGCCAGAAAACCTGCCGCGGTAAAACGGATTGAAACGGATTGAAACGGATTGAAACGGAGACGCGTTATTGGTGCCCGCGCATCCGCCGTCGCGCCATAGGCGCTATGGCGTGACAAGCTTATGTGGTTGGTGGAGGTCGGCAAACAGTTGTTTGTTGGTTCCAACCCCGCTTGCTCCGTAATACTCCGTTTTCATCCGTTTTCATCCGTTTGGGGCGGTCATTCTGGGTTCGGCGGTTTGCGTGCGCGTCAGCGTCGGCGGTAACTATCCTTTCCCTCCGGTCACTCCGGCTTGCCGACCGCCTGGCTCAGAATGGGCTTTTCGTGTTCGGCGAGCCCGAGGGCGGACTTGAGTTTGGCGACGTTCTCCTCGTTGCGGCGGAAGCTCCCGAGTGCGCAGCTGCCCAGTTTCATCGCGGTCGCGGCGAGGTATAGGTTCTGGCTGATGTACCCGGAGTCGATCGCGGCGTACTCCTCGCTCGCGGCACGCTTGAGATCGGCGACGATCAGGATATACCCGGGAGCCGTGACGTTGCCGGCGGCGAGGGGACGCAGATCCTCCGTGCTGACTCTCTCCACCTCGTTGCTTTCGGGCAGGTACTTGTACGCTCCTTCGGGGAAGATGGCGTAGAGCGTGAACTCGCGGCGGTTCGCGGCGGTCGGCGCGGTGCGGCGATCCTTGTCGCCGCTGATGCCGAAACCCGCCCACAGCAGAGTGGAAATTTCAGACACCGAAAGCGGAACTTCGCTGAATTTGCGGATCGAACGCCGCTGGGCGAGCACGGTGAAGAATCCTTCGCCGCCCGTTTTCTGCGGCGGCTCAAGTGGGTACTTCTCGGCGGCAAAGACGCCGACGGCGAATACGGCGGCAAGAACTAGTGACAATGACTTCGACATGATCCCTCCCGGTTGTTTGGTTGACGGCAAACCTGCCGCTTCTGACTTAACATACCGGCTTATCGGGATTTTTCAAGCCCGCGCGGGGGGATGATTCCACAACATTGTTTCGGCGGCGCGGATGCCGCTGCAAGCGGCGGATACGATCCCGCCGGCGGCGCCCACGCCTTCGCCCGCGGGGTGGACGCCGGGGAGGGCGCTCCACTCGCCGCGCGCGTCGCAGAGCAGCCGCAGCGGCGACGAAACGCAGGCTTCCGCGCCGACGAGGACGCCGTGGCGGATGAAGCCGGGGAGTTTGCGGTCGAAGTCGCGCAGCGCTCCGGCGAGGGTGTCGCGGACGCGCTTGGGGAGTAGTTCGTCGATGCGTCCCGGCACGTAGCCCGTTTCCGCCGAGTTGTCTTTACGCGACAGCCGGAGCGAACCGCGCAGAAAGGCGTCGGCGTCCTGCGCGGGGAAGGTGTAGTCTTCTCCGCCGCGGAGGAATACTTCGCTTTCCAGACGGTCGATCAGCTCGAACGGCTCCTCCGGCGCGGAAAACTCCTGCGACCGGAGCGTGACGATCAGCGCGGCGTTGGCGAACTCGCTGTCGCGCGCGTGAAGACTCATGCCGTTCGTGCAGCTGTGCCGAGCCCACGCGCTCGCGTTGACGATCGTCCCGCCGGGGCACATGCAGAAGCTGCTGACGCCTCCGGCGGCGATGTGGTACTCGGCGGCGCCGAGGCACTCCGGGCGGCTGCCGTGGTACTGCTTCCGGTCGATGAAATCCTGCGGATGTTCGATGCGGCACCCCATCTGAAAGGGTTTCGGCTCCGCGCCGCCGAAGCGCCTTGCCGCTTCGCGGACGAGTGCCCGCCCGCCCAGTCCGGGGGCGAAGAGCAGCGCGGGGGCGATCAATGTTTCGCCGTTGGCGAGCCGGACGCCGCGAAAGCGACCGTTCGAGTCCAGTATTTCGCGGACATGGGCGTGAAAGCGGAATTCCCCGCCGAGTTCCATGATGCGGCGCCGCAGGGCGACACAGGTGCGTTTCAACCCGTCCGACCCGACGTGCGGACGGGCGAGGCAGCGGATCTCCGGCGGCGCCCCGGCGGCGATCAGCGCTTCGATCACGAAGCGCCCCCGCGCATCATGGGTGCCGGTGTAGAGCTTGCCGTCGCTGAAGGTCCCGGCGCCGCCTTCGCCGATGAGCAGATTGCTCTCCTCGTCGAGCTCGCGCGTGCGCAGGAATTTTTCGTGGTCGGCGCAACGCTCTTCGAGCGGAGCGCCGCGGTCGAGCACTATCGGGTGCGTGCCCGCCAGAGCGAGCGCGAGAGCTCCGAATATCCCCGCCGGACCGGTGCCGAGCACCAGCGGATTCCGCAGCCCGGACGGCGGCAGTTCCAAGCTGGCGGGAGCGAGCGCGGCGAGCTCTTCCGGCGTCGCGGGGGCGAGTCTGGCGGCGTGGGCGTCGTCCGCCTCGATCAGCAGTTTGTAGACCAGCATCGGGTCCGAACGGCGCGAGTCGATGCTCCGGTTCAGGATCGTCAGCTGCTTCAGCGCCGCCGGCGGCAGCGCGTATTCGCGGCACACCAGTTGCCGGAGTTGCCCTTCGGGATCGTTTCCGGCACGGCGGGCGTTGATCCGGATATTGTTCAAAATACTCTTCATGACGGAAAATATAACCACGGCGGGGCGAAAAGTCAATCCCGTTTGGCGTTTCGACGGGGTGCGGCGGATATTTGTCAGGGCAAAAAAAATTGAAAATAATCACTTATCGGGCTTTAATAATCTACCAAAATGTATTATATTTTCCAATCGGATGTAAATTCCGTTTTAAATATAGACTTTGGATAGAGCGGGACGAAGCGCGGTCGCAGCGCTTGGTCAGCGGTATGTGGAACCGAATCCGGCATCGATGCCGGATTGAAATACCCGGCGGCGGAAGGAGTTGTGCCCGCAAAAGGCGCAACGTGCCCCGAACCGGTCGGGGTGGACGGTTGCCCGGGCTGTGCCGGTGTGCCGTGCGGTGTAGACCTGCCGATACCTTCTTTCCTCTGTCGATCATTGATTTCGGAGTTTTTTATGGCGCCGGAAAAAGCGGATCTGCGCCGGAAGTACGCGCTCCTTCGGGAGTCGCTGACCCCGGCGGAGCGGCAGGCGGCGGATGCCGCCATCCGGGAACGGCTGTCGCACTGGAGCGTCTTTCGGGAGGCTCCGGCGGTGGCGGCGTTCGCCGCGTTCGGCGCGGAGCCGGAGCTGACCGAATTGGCGGCGGGCAAGGCGTGGTTTCTGCCGCGCTGGTCGCCGTCGACGGGTTGCTACGAGATCGTCGGGATCGACGATCCGCGACGCGATCTGGTACGCGGTCGCTACGGCATCCGCGAACCGCGTCCGGAGCTTCCGGCTCTGCCGGAGGCGGAGTGGCGGGAACTGTTGTTTCTGGTTCCGGCGCTGTCATGCGACCGCCGCGGCGTCCGTCTGGGGCGCGGCGGCGGGTATTACGACCGGATGCTGGCGGAGTCCGTGCGCGGAGCCGCCGCGACCGTCTACGACTGCCAGCTGGCGGCGGAGGTGCTGCCGTGCGAAGCGCACGACCGCCCGGTCGGCTGGATCGTGACGGAAAAGCGTCTGGTCGAGTGTGAGAAGTTGAAGGATTAACGCTTTTGAAAGCAAAGGAAAGGTTATGGGCGATATGAATATCAGCATCGGTTCGATGATACTCATAACGGTGCTTCTGGTTTTGGTCGGCGCCGCGGTGGGTATCTTCATCAGCAACTACATCACCAAGCTCAAGCAGGGGGCGGCGAACCGCTCGGCGAAGAAGATCATCAGCGACGCCGAGAAGGAGGCGGATCATCTGCTGCGCGACGCCCGCGTTTCGGCGAAGGCGGAGACGATCAAGATGCGCGAGGAGTGCGAAAACGAATTGCGCGACCGCCGCCGCGAGCAGTCCAACATCGAAAAACGCCTCGCCCAGCGCGAGGAGCTCTTGGACAACCGCGCCGACAAGATGGACGAAAAAATCAAGGCGGTCGAAAAGCAGGAGCACGAGACCGCGCTGCTGCGCGAACGCCTCACGGCGCGCGAACAGGAGCTGGCGAAGAATATTTCGCGCCAGATCGACGAACTGGAACGGATCTCCGGCTACTCCCGCGACGAGGCGCGCGAAGTGCTGCTGGAAAAACTCCGCAACGAGGTTAAAAACGAATCCGGCATCGTGGTGCGCAATCTGCTCGAAGAGGCGAAGAACCGCAGCGAACGCGAGGCGCGGCGCATCCTCACCTACGCGATCCAGCGTTACGCCTCCGACTGCACCTACGAGCGCACGACCGCGACCATTCCGCTGCCCAACGACGAGATGAAGGGGCGCATCATCGGTCGTGAGGGACGCAACATCCGCGCCATCGAAGCCGCCACCGGCGTCAGCATCCTCATCGACGACACCCCCGAAGCGGTGGTGATAAGCTGCTTCGACCCCGTCCGCAAGGAGGTCGCCCGCCAGCTGATGGAACGGCTGATCAACGACGGTCGCATCCACCCGACCCGCGTCGAGGAGCTGGTCCGCAAGATCTCCAAGGAGCTGGACGAAGAGCTCTTCCAGGTCGGCGAGGCGGCGGTGCTCGAGACCGGCATTCAGGGCGTGCCGCAGCAGCTGATCAAACTGCTGGGGCGATTGAAATACCGTTACAGCTTCTCCCAGAACGTGCTCAAGCACTCGCTGGAGACCGCGTACTTCATGGGCATGATCGCGGCGGAGCTCGGTCTGGACGAGAAGAAGGCAAAACGCATCGGACTTTTCCACGACATCGGCAAGGCGATCGACCACGAGGTCGAGGGTCCGCACGCCCAGATCGGCGCGGATCTGCTCCGCAAGTGCAACGAGGCGAAGGACGTCGTCAACGCCGTCGCCGCCCACCACGGAGAAGTCGAGCCGGAGAGCCTCTACGACATTTTGATCAACGCCTGCGATACCTTGAGCGCGTCGCGTCCCGGCGCCCGCAGCGAGACCACCGAGCTGTACCTCAAGCGTCTGGAACAGCTTGAGGCGATCGCCCACGAGTTTTCCGGCGTCGAATCGTGCTTCGCGCTTCAGGCGGGGCGCGAGATCCGGGTGGTCGTCACCCCCGAGAAGATCAGCGAGGGCGAGGCGCAGATGCTCGCCAAGGATATCTGCGCGCGCATCGAAAAGGAGATGACCTATCCCGGTCAGATCAAGGTCACGATCATCCGCGAGACCCGCTCCGTCGAGTACGCGAAGTGACGATTTTCGGGGGAGGGGCTCACGATGGATATCGACTGTCGCACCTGGCTGGAAATCGACCTTGACGCGATCATCGCCAATCTGCGGATGATCGCCGGTCGCGTCGCCCCCTGCAAACTGCTTGCGGTCGTCAAGGGCGACGCCTACGGCATGGGGGCGCGACAAGTCGCTTCGGCGGCGGTCGAGAGCGGCGCGGTCGCCATTCTCGGCGTCGCCACGCTCGAAGAGGCGCTGGAGCTGGTCGACGTCCCTCTTCCCAAGCAGATCATCAGCGCGGTTCTGCCCTCCGAAATACCCGAGGCGGTCCGTCATGGGTTCATATTGCCGGTGGAGGATGCCGCCACCGCCGAGGCGATCAGCGCCGAAGCGCTCCGGCAGAAGCGCACGGCGCCCTGCGGATTGAAGATCGATACCGGTATGGGACGGCTGGGAATGCTGGCGGAGCAGGCGCTTCCCGCGATCCGGAAGATCGCCGCGCTGCCGGGACTGCGGATCGCCGGGATGTTCACCCATCTCGCCTGCGCCGGAAACCTCGACGATCCCTTCACCATCGGTCAGATCGGGGCGATCCGGGAACTCGCCGCGGGGTTGTCTGCGGCGGGGGTGGTCATACCGGAGCTCCACTGTGCCGCCAGCGATGCGATCGTCAACTATCCCGAGAGTTACGCCGCGCCGTTCACCTTCGTCCGACCGGGGACCGCGATCTACGGCAGTTGTTTTTCCAGTGCTCCGGATTTGCCGCTCGTTCCCGCGGTGTCGTTCAAAAGCCGCCTTATCGCGGTGCGCGAACTCCCCGCCGGGCACTCGATCGGTTACTCGCGGCTGTGCCGTCTGACCCGTCCGTCCCGGATCGGCGTCGTCGCGGCGGGATACTGCGACGGCGTGAAGATCCCGCTCTCCAACCGCGGGTACATGCTGCTTAATGGTAAATACTGTCCGGTCGCGGGTCGCGTGTCGATGGACTACACGTCGATACTGCTGGACGGCTGCCCCGAGGCGAAGGTCGGTGACGAGGTCGTGATGATCGGCGGATCCGGCGACGCCCGGATCACGGTCGAGGACTGGGCGCGCATCAACGGCACCGTGACGCAGGAAATACTCTGTTCGTTTGCGCCGCGGGTCAGGCGCTGTTACATTTCCAAAGACTGAGGCGGCGGGTATGAAAAGCGAAAGATCCGGGATTTCTAAACAGCTGGCGGAAATGCGCGCTCTTGCCGACGGTTGCACTCGAGCGACCGTCCGGCAGCGCCGGGCGCGGTTGAAAAAACTACTGTCGCTGGTGGTGGAGCACCGGCAGGCGGCGATCGCGGCGCTGCGCGACGATCTGGGCAAATCGGCTTTTGAAAGCTGCGCCACCGAAATTCTGCCCTTGACCGACATTCTGCGCTATCTGATCCGCAAGCTGCCCAAGCTGGCGCGTTCCCGCCGCGCCGAAGTGTCGTGGATGAACTTCCCCGCCTCCGGCAAAGTGGTGCCGGAACCCTACGGGCTGGTGCTGGTGGTCGCCACTTGGAACTATCCGCTGCTGCTGGCGCTGGAGCCGCTGGCGGGGGCTTACGCCGCCGGGAATCGGGTGGTCCTGAAACTTCACGACCGCGCTCCCCATGTGAACGTTTTTCTGCGCTGGATAATCGAGGAGGCGTTCGGCGACGAGGTGCTCGCGATCGACAGCGAGCTCGGTTTCACCGAAATTCTCCGCGAAAAATTCGATTACGTCTTTTACACCGGCAACGGGCAGGGCGGGCGCGAAGTGCTGCGCGCCGCCGCCGGAAATCTGACTCCGGCGACACTGGAACTCGGGGGCAAGAGCCCCTGCATTGTCGCTCCGGGGGCGAATCTCAAGATCGCGGCGCGGCGGATCGTCTGGGGCAAGTTCACCAACTGCGGGCAGACCTGTGTCGCTCCGGATTATCTGATCGTGCATTCGAGCTTACGCGACGCGCTGGCGGAACAACTGAAGCGCGCCGTACGCAAATTTTACGGCACGTCGCCGCTCGACAGCCCGGATTACGGTCACATGATCGACGTCCGCGCCTACGAGCGGGTGAGCAAACTGGTCGGGAACGGGCGGCTGATCTGCGGCGGCGACAAACAGCCGGAGCGCCTCGCCATCGAACCGACCGTCGTCGACCGACTGGAGGCGGACGATCCGCTACTTTCCGAGGAGATCTTCGGACCCGTGCTGCCGGTCGTGACCTACGACAAGGACGAGGCGCTTTTTGCCGAGTTGCGCCGCTGCGGCAAGCCGCTGGCGCTGTACTGTTTCGGCGGCGACCGCAAGCTGCGGGCGCGCCTGGTGTCGGGGAGCAGCTCCGGCGCGCTGGTCTTCAACGACGTCGTCACCCACTTCATCAATCCCGGGATGCCCTTCGGCGGCGTCGGTTCGAGCGGCATGGGGGCATATCACGGTCGGCGCACCTTCGAGACCTTCGTCCATTTCAAGCCGGTCATGGAGCAGAGCCGCTGGTTCGATCTGCCGTTCCGGTATCCGCCCTTTTCCAAACTCCGCACCGCGTTTCTGGAGTTTCTGATCCGCCATTGACGTGGGGGACGAGCCGTCACAGCGCGTTTTGTTCGATGTCGCGGACGATCTTATCCAGCGCGATCCGGGTCCTGCGGTACGCGGAGTAGACGGTCGCGGCGGGGACCGAGTAGAAATGAGCGATTTCGCCGACGCTGCGATGCTGCAGCGCGATCATGCAGAACTGCTGATAGTGCACCGGCGAAACGGCATGGCTCAGGCGGCGCATCGCCTCCTCCCGGATGTAGCGGTGCCACTCCTCGTCGTAGCGATGATCCAGAAACAGCTCATCGTCATCGGACAGGGCATCGCTGCGTTTTTCCCGGTAGCGCCGACGCAGTAGGTCGATGCTGCGCGAACGGATGATGCGGCGCAGATAGCCGCGGAAACTGCCTTTGTCCGCGTCGTAGACGAACCGGTCGTTGCGGAAGAAATCCATCATCACGATCTGCACCAGATCGTCGAGGTCGGCGTCGGCGACTCCGCAGTCCCGTCCGTGGAGCCGGATCAGCGGCAGATAGGTGCGGTAGAAACGGTCGCAGGCGGGGTCGGAGTGCCGACGCACTTCGTCCAGCATGCCGCAACTTGTCGTATAGCTCATACCTTCCCCCGGAATGATGATAAATGTTTTTTATAAAACACTTAACAAAAAACGATAAAATTTTGTTTTACAACGAATAATATATTGCGTTTAAATTAAAAAATCAACCCCGCTGCGAATAAAAAACACGTTTTTTTCAGTGCGCGGCGGACGCCGCCCCCTTTTTTGAAACCACGAAATACACGAAACACACGAAAAGGTTTTTTGAGGGGGACGGCGCTTCCGCCTTCGCGCCGATGGCGCTACGGCGTGACAAGCTGGCGTGGTGGGAGAAGGTCTGCAAACAGATATTTGCTAGTGCAAAAAAAAACGCTCAAAGGCACCACTCGCGTTTCGCTGCTCGCATACGGTTGTTGCGAGCGGGTTGCCCGCGAGCGCGCAGGGGGCGAGCGAGGCTTGCTTTTTGCCGGTCAAAAAGCAAGCCGAGTGCACCCGAGCATTGCGACCGCGAGTTCTGCTGCTGCCGTATCTCATACGGCGGCTGCAGAACGCAGGTCGTCGTATTCAAAGGATCGTCTGCAAACATGCTTGCATCTTTACGTAAGCGGCAAAAGGGGTCCGGGGAAAAGCGAAGGGCTTTTCCCCGAATGGGTGCGCGGCGCGCACCCGGGGTGCGGGGCGAGGCGCGGCACAGCCGCACCATAAAGCCTTGCATCAAAACCGCCGTCAACAAATACCGACCGCCGGTCCGCGGGGTGTACAGTTTGCGTATGCTTGCGGCGAGCACGGGCGGTTCCGGGGGCGTTTTACGCCGCCCCCGAACCCCTCACGCGCTTTTTTGAGGTCAGCGGGGCTTTCCGGCTCGGCTTCGCCGATCCCGCCCCGCTGTTACGCCCCCGGTCCGGCTCCGCCGTACCGCCCGAGGGCGAAGTCCCGGGTGACTTCTCCCTCGGACTCCCTCTTGTCGGGGTGTGCAAGGAAAGATAAGCGCTGGCTGGTAGTTCCTTTTTGATTCGCGCGCCTGCGCTCAACCGCCCGCTGACGCGGTCGGCTTCGCTCGCGGCTTAAATGCTCGCCCTCCGGTCGCTTGCGCACCAAATGCTTGGTGCGCCCTTGCCCGTTTTAACCCCACGGGCAAGATCGCTCCCATGCGGGCTGCGCGCTCGGCGGCGACCGCCTCGCTACAACCGTGTACGGGCATAGAAACGCGAGGGGTACCACTTGGCGTTTTTTTGCGCGTGCAACCGACCGTTTGCAGACCTTCACCCACCACAACTGGTATTTCGGTTCCAGCCACGCTTCCTCCGTTATACTCCGTTATAATCCGTTTCCATCCGTTTAACACGGCAATTATGCCCAAGTCGCCCGCGTACGCGCCCTTGTCACGCCGTAGCGCCATCGGCGCGAAGGCGGAAGCGCTATTTCATCTTTCATCTCTCATCATTCATCATTTCTATTTCATCTTTCATCTTTCATTCACCCTGCTTGCAATTCCCCTGACGCCATGTTATATTACATCATCATTTTACGCAAATCACAAATATCACAGGGAGTTGCACACTATGCGCTACTATGTTTCTTCCGGGCAGGTTTCGAGCGGTATCAACCTTTACTACGATTCCATGTACGTCTACTCGGGCGGCACGGCAAACGAAACCACCGTGAACAGCTACAGCAAACTGTACGTCTTCGCGGGCGGCACGGCGAACAATACTAACGTGAATGATTGGGGCTTTCTGTACGTCTCCTCGGGCGGCACGGCGAACCAAACCACCGTGAACGAAGGCGGCTATCTGTACGTCTCCTCGGGCGGCACGGCGAACTCCACTACGGTGAACAGCTACGGCAGGATGTACGTCTACTCTGGCGGCAATGCTTACGATGTCACCATCTCCGCCGGCGGCAGGCTTGGCGGATTCAGTTGGAATTATGACCGGCATTGGGATGCCATCGAAAACGGTTCGGCGGTCGTGGCGGACAATGTGGTCATTGTCGGAGACTCAATGTACGTCTCCTCGGGCGGCACGGCGAACCAAACCACCGTGAACGAAGGCGGCTATCTGTACGTCTCCTCGGGCGGCACGGCGAACTCCACTACGGTGA
>Ga0265298_10007660_pt1 | contig 13077 bp, 27 predicted proteins | sample AusTroGonzalo_MG_3_FD_193486 | JGI IMG/M metagenome (GOLD analysis project Ga0265298, IMG submission 193486) | Bovine rumen microbial communities from tropical cattle in Woodstock, Queensland, Australia - Gonzalo_01 | ecosystem: Host-associated > Mammals > Digestive system > Stomach > Rumen ... | reverse complement strand
GTTCAATGGGAAGATGGCAGCACTTCAGAAAATGACCTTTGGTTTTGTAATATATCAGATATTTCATTTGTAGAAGATAGTGATATATCTAAAAACTCATGGATAGAAAAGCTCGGTTATGGTGGCTGGGGCGATATCCATTGGGAATGTGGCTCATGTCATAAAGATTATTTCTTTAAAGAAGGTACACCATTACAGAATGATTGGCATTTCTGTCCGAAGTGCGGTATTATGAAAGTAAATGAAATTAGGATAGGGGAGAATTTAGAAGATGAGAGCAAATAAAAGACGTTTAGAATCCGGTATGAATAAGGAACAGTATTCACAGTTAAGGAAAGTTGTGAGCGAAAAGGCTGTTACTAAGATCAGACAGGCAGTTGAAAAGGTTGCTGTTGCAGATGGATGTAAGCAGGGTATAGCACTTGTATTATATTCTCTTGCTGCGGATAATGGCTTTACTTCAGAACAGCTTAATAAGGTAACAGATAATATCCAGTCCTTAGTTACAATGCCGGGCGTAATGGGTAAATCTATTCACGGTCATGATGTAATTGATCATCTTAAAAAGGCATACAGTGTGGACGTGGATAGGATTACAATTCGTAGTGAGGTTGAAGCGTGATAGATAAAGAAACTTTAATAGACATGATCTTTGACAGATATTCAACCCTTCGTGAAAATGTAGAAGAATCTGAGTCAGTTTGTTCGCTTATAAGGAATGAAATCTTTGCTATATATAAAAGTTATTGTACGGCATTGGTTGATGTTTGTAAGAAAGAACAGGTTTGTACAGACGATGACCGCAAAGAGATAGACGATTTTATAAAAGAATGTGGGGATAAGTTACTTAATACCGTTGATGTAGTTTATCATAAACATTCTTATCTTCAGGCTGTCGAGAATCTATCACGTATGACTAAAACATATCCTAAGATATTGGATCTTGTGCTGGTGGCGGATTTTGATGACATAATCAAACTTGATAAATATACATTTCAGTACAATCACCCGGATTATGATTATCAGAATTTTGTCTTATATAAAGAACTGTGTGATAAATATGGAGTGTGAGATATGAGCAACATTAATAAAGAAAACCTTATACAAGATATAATTGACATATATGAGTCTGAATATCCTACAGCATCGGGAGAAATGGATGAGTTTTACAAGGACGTTATTAACCTTATAAGGAATACCAACTCAGGTGAAACTACTAAAACAAAGGGCAATAATCCTATAATAACTAAGGAAATCTTTGTTGAGTCAATGAAGAAGTTTGTCAGAACCAAAGAAGAATCCGATAAGATGATCAGTAATCTTTATGATACATTTGGTGTCCCGGACAAACTGATGAGGAATTCCAGCAACTATGAAGATACATTCTTAAATCTCTTAAAAGCCGCAATGAATGATCGGCTCGAATGGCTTGATTATTATGTTTATGAGAGAGAATGTGAATGGTTTGAATACACATTAAATAATCAGACGGTCAAGATAGATTCCTTTGAAAAGCTCTATGATTTAATCGTGACCGGAGATATTAAGGAGTAATAATATGAAAATGAGTGAAGAAATGGAGAAATTAAGGAAAGGACTTGATGAAAGGGGAATACCTTGGGTTGATGATACTACTTATGCGCCTAAAGAATATATTGAACATATGATGAAGAACGGTTTTACAGAAGCAGAGTCTAATGTTACTATATTTAGAACGCACTTCAGGATTAAAGAACATTTCTATAGTGTAGTTTATGGCTACGGTACATATGGTGGTATTAATCCTATAAACCCGGAACTCACCGATGCTGGCTTATTAGAGTTGCGAATTGATGATAATAACCCACAGGGTTGGCTTAATGCTAAAGATGTACTTGACATAATAGATAAGGCTTAAAAGCATAGATTTGGAGGTTTATTTATGCTCTTAAAGATTACTGAGAAGTGCTCAATGAACTGTACTCATTGTATGAACAGAGCTACAGCAGACGGAAAACACATGACTGAACAGACTCTTGATGATGCACTGGACTTCTTGATTAACAACAATGCTTATCATTCTATCATGGTAACAGGTGGAGAACCAACAGAGCATCCTGAATTTGTTAAGATGATGGGTAAGATAATAAGTAAGATGAGTTGTCAGAGTTATCCTTGTGTTATTACTATAACTACTAATGGATTTTGGTGTTTGGAGCATCCTGAAGAAGCTAAGAAGATTGCTGTCGAAACTGGATATGTTAAAGTATTTTGGCAAGTCAGCACAGATAGAAGATTTTATCCAAAGGAACTGCCTACACATAAGAAATTGTGGAGAGAACCGGGATTTTGTCTTTGTACTGATTGTGTAACTGCTTTATATCCACAGGGCAGAGCATTAGATAATTACCCGGATTTATGTACCGCAAAGGCTTCAAAATGCTTTAATGTCCGGGCGTTGACTAAACAGTTACCAAATCCGAGTGTAGAGAGTATTATCAGAGAGTTGTTGAACAGACAGAAGTTCTGTACTCCAGCTATAAGAATTGATGGATCTATAAGTTTGGGCGAGTCTGATTTGTGCCCGAAGATGGCAAGTATTTATGATAATCCTGATGAGATTGTAAGGAATATTATAAACTTCAAGTGTCATCAGTGTGATCATATTAATGACAAGTTACCGGATTTATATAAAAGATTTTTATAAGGGGAATTCAATATGAATAATGTAATGTTAAGCGGAATAGTAAGAGATATTCAGGGTTCAGGCAATAGTGGTAATTGGATTACTTTCAAACTCAATGGTATCGTTTGCTCGGCTCAGAATGATGAGAAGGATTTTATTCTTTACAATGTCAAGGAAGGCGATAGAGTGATGATTGAAGCTCATCTTACTCTTTATAAGGGAACTTATTCTACCCCGACTGGTGATAAGCCTTTTGAGAAGAATAATGTGATTGTAGATGATATTTACTTAGATCATTTTAAGAAAATGTAGGAGAACTTAGCCATGAGTATTGATGATGAAATGAATGAGGTTGTAACCTGTAAGTATTGCAAAGGCAAGTCTTTATATGGTGAAATGATGTGGCTCAATGGTAAGGAAATGTGCCCTAAGTGCTACATGAATGAACGTGCTGCTGAAGATGTCAAGATGGAAGAACGTGAAAAGAAATGGATTCGAAACGATTAATGGTTTGTGCTGCGATAATTGAGATCCTTCAAATATTTGCTGACAGTGAGATTGGCGGTCAGTATGAGATTGATTTTGACAAGATAGCAGATTATATTAACTCTTTCAGATGTTCTGCGGAATACTTTGAATGTTCAACCAAAGAAGATGTTTATGAACGGTTCACTAAGGATATTTATGCTGGGCTTCCGGTTTGGAGATGGCTTAAGTTGCCTAAATGGACTGTGAATATGGTAGAAAAGACATTTGAAGATGAGTGTCAGGTTGAATACCGGGAAATGTGTAAGACATATAAGTGTCTAACCTGTAAGTATTATGAAGCTCAAAATACTGAGATAGGTGTATTTCAAAATTGTACTTACCGTGAAGAACAACCTAAGAGGATGAGTGACAGACGTTTCTCTTTAAAGCGTGATGAACCATTTGAACTTAAGAAGAAGTGCAGAAATTATGAGGTAAAAGTTGATGACAGACGTTTGTGATGATTGTCTGAATTGCTATTTTTATGTGGAGAACAGGGAGAGTGAAAATCCTTGTTATGGCGATTCAGAACGTTGTGATGAGTTTATTCCAGTACCGACAGGAGATAAAGATATATGAGTATGTTTGGATCTGATTATAAAGATGATATGTACTATGAAATGAATGATTTTATAGAAGAACATTCGTTAGAGGAGTTACTTTATCTTGTGTATGCGCTTATTAAGTATGGCGATACAGATGTAATAAAACTCAAAGAAGGAATGACAAGACACGGTAAGTGGGAAACCAATAAAGTTGCATTTATGAAAACCTGTTCGTTGTGTGGTAAGTCTGTTGATCAGTCGCATGATTACAATTTTTGCCCTGAATGTGGTGCGAAGATGAATTTAGAGGGAGAATAATATGGAAAGCAATGAAGTCAAGAGATTTAAGGCTAAAGTTAATAAAGTAGTTCATAATTTTGATTCTCTTATGACTTTCTCAATTGTGATTATGCTTATAGTTGGCATTATTATAGACTGTTTAGTAGATCATTTTATTCAGAATGAAAGAATTACTATGCTGTGTACTATATTAGGTATTGCAATGCCGTTTATTGGAGCAACGTTTTTAGTAAATGAACATAATGATGAGGAGAAAGATCAAAATGGAAACAACGAACGATCAGATTAAAAAACTCGAAGCTGAAAACCGGGATCTTAAAGCTGGTGTACAGGATTTGACTGAACAGTTAATTGACTTACAGAACGCAAAAGAGTTAGCTGATTTCTATAAAGAGAGATACGATAAGGCGTTTGAGAAGCTGAATAGTCTTAGTGCAGAGAATGAAGATTTAAGAAAGAAGAATGAGGACTTTCAGACTATCTTACATGAGTTTGCAATGATGGTTAAGGAGAAGCGTGAACCACAAAAAGAAGATTGTCCTAAAAATCCTTTATGTGATTATATAAAGGCAGTTAAAGAGAAACAGGATAACAATGAAGAAGCACACTGGATTCAACATTATGATTCTCAGAATGGTATCACTTTTGAATGTTCTAATTGTTATTTGACTTTATTGAGCAAAGAAAAAGTGTGTCCTCGGTGTAATAAGACAATGGGCAAAACTGTAGTTCATAAGTCGTGCTGGCATTAAGGAGTGTGAGTAAATGATAGATAAATCAAGGGAAATAGTTAAGTGTGATTTCTGCGAGAAAGAAGATAGGCTTTTAGGAAATGTGAAGTTAGGTACATATACTTTTCCTGAAGGTTGGATAACTATAGAAGTATCAAGTAAATTAACACGTCTTGATTGCTGTCCGGTTTGCACAAGATTGTTAGTGATGGCTTCATTTATAACAAGTAAAACATCATCGGCAATATATAAACCGGATGAACTTAAAGAATTTTTCCCCAATTTAAAGGATAAAGACTAAATGAAAGATTATTCAGAGCTTAAGAAACAAGTATTTACTAAAATTTGTGAAGTTGAAAATGTCGTATATCATAGTAATAGCGGAGTCATCACAACATCTAATTTGATGGATTTTATTCCGGGCGTTACAAAATATCGTATGCGTAAGATACTTAGAGAACTTAAAGAAGAAGGTCTAATTGAATACAGGTCAATTGGTTGTCCCGGAGAAGAAGATCCATATTATCATGAGTGGGAGTGTGATCCTGCTCCGCCTATTAATGGTTATGCGTTATCAGAAAAAGGTATGGAAACAGAGATATATAAGAACGTATATCAGGAATGGAGCGATAGTTTTAGGAAATGGGCTGAAGAATAAGGAGATGAGCGAATGGATTATGACGAAATGCTGAAGGATGAAGTATTAAAACTTGCTATGTTAGCTGGGGCTTTTGCAATCAGAAATAATAAGAAATACAATGATGGATTCTTTACTTCAGACGGTAAAAGTATGCCGTGGAGTGAAGCTGAAAAATGGCTTGTATGTACGGCAAAAGGGTTAAATCCACTTGAATGTGAGATAGTAAGAGAAGATAACAAGGAGTGTGAGTAAATGGCTGGAATTAAAGGTTATTTAGAAGCAAGCGATAATGATGAGATGTATAGTCCATATTATTGTGTAGATCCCATTATCAAGTATATTCCTAAAAACAAGAAGATTTGGTGTCCGTTTGATAAGGAATGGTCAGCATTTGTTCAGAGTTTTAAGCGGGGGGGGTACACCGTAACAAGAAGTCATATAGATGATGGTCAGGATTTCTTTGAATATGAACCGGATGATTATGACGTTATTGTTAGCAATCCTCCTTTTTCTATTAAAGACAAGATACTTGAAAGGCTGTATGAATTAAATAAACCATTTGCGGTATTACTGCCTACCAATAGTCTACAGGGAAAGAAACGATATGAGTTATTCAAACAGGGAATACAATTGCTATGTTTCGATTCAAGAATAGGTTTTCATTATCCTGATTGTATGGATGTACCTAAAAGTTGGAACTCATTTTCATCATCGTATTTCTGCCGGGACGTATTGCCGAGGGATTTGATCATAGAGAAGTTGGAGAAGTACGATTGTCCTTTGAAGTAAACATAGATACATATAAAACTTGACAATCAGAAATGTATATGATATACTGTAATTATTAGGGCGTAATGTCCCTATTTATTTTTAGTTATTAAGTAAACATAGTTACGGTTAATATTTGATAAGGAGATAGAAAGAAGGTATTCAAATTTGATAAATGGTATAAAATGTCTTTCATTATTTGATGGAATAAGTACGCTGGCTATTGCTTTAGATAAAGTCGGAATCCCGGTTGAAAGATATGTAGCATATGAAATTGAACCAAATGCTATTAAGATCAGCGAAGCCAACTATCCTAATATTGAACACAGAGGAGATGTTACAAAGGCTGATTTTACTGAGTTTAAAGGATTTGATTTACTTGCTGGGGGGTTTCCATGCCAGTCACTTAGCATAACGCAAAGTAAAACAAGACAAGATTTGAATGGTAAAAGCAAACTTTTCTTTGAACTTGTAAGAGCCATTAAGGAAGTCCAGCCTAAGTATTTCCTTGTAGAAAACGTTGCAAGTATGAAGGCTGAATGTAAAGAAATCATTTCTAATATGTTAGGCTGTGAACCTGTACTAATTAATAGCGCAGACTTTTCAGCTCAGAGCAGACCACGTTTATATTGGACGAATATTCCAGTTAACATGAATTATCCAAAGTCAACAGCAGTATTAAAAGATATTATGCAGCAGAATATACCGGAAAGATATTACTACTCATTCCCATTAGCAGATGTAGATATGTCGAAACAGGTTTGCGCTACATTAGTTCATAACAATCATGAGATCCATAAGAGAGTATTCAACCCGGAATTCAAGTGCCATACATTAACTTGTGTTTCAGGCGGAAATCAACAGAAGAAAGTTATGGATCACGGCAGAGCAAGAAAACTTACACCATTAGAATATGAACGGCTTCAGACCTTGCCTGACAATTATACAGAATTTGATAGGGGGGGCAGAAGATATCGGATTCAGCAAGATATACCGTTTGTGGAAATAGCTGGACGGTTTCTGTAATTGCACATATACTCAAAGGACTCAAACAGGAGGAAAATTTATGCGAGTAATTGAATTATTCGGTGGTATCGGGGCGTTTACTCATGCAGTTAAGCGTCTTGGATTACCAATTGAAGTAGTCGATTATGTGGAGATAGACAAGTATGCTAATGCTTCATATAACGCTATCAACAACACTAATTTCCCGTGTCAGGATATCAGAACCTATAACGGGGGGGGGCAGACAGAACGTTGATTTGGTAATACATGGAAGTCCCTGTCAGGATTACTCTCTCAGTGGTAAGCAAGCTGGTGGAGATGAAGGCAGCGGAACACGATCAAGTCTTATGTATGAGTCAATTCGTATCATAGGTGAAGTCATGCCAAAGGTTGTTATATGGGAGAACGTCAAAAATCTTCTCTCACCAAAGCACAGACACAACTATGACGAATATCTTAAAAGACTTGAAAACCTTGGTTACACAAATTATTATAAGGTACTTAATGCTAAGAATTATGGCATACCACAGAACAGAGAACGTATATTTACTATCAGTATCTTAGGTGATCATAAGCCATTTGAATTTCCTAAAGAGATTGAACTTACTACAAAACTTATTGATTTACTCGAAACTGATGTCCCGGACAGTTTTTATATCTCAGAAGAAAAGATACAGAAACTTTTATCTAAGGACATTTACAAGAAGCATCCGTCAGTTTTGGTCGATGGTACTGACAGTACCATTTGTTCAAGAGATTACAAAGATCCTAAAGTCATAGTTGAAGGCTGTGATACTCTTGCAATTAAAGAAGCCACTAAGAAAGGCTACGTTTTAGCAGGGGGGGGTGACACAGTGAATCTTGAACAACCAAATAGTAAAACAAGGCGTGGTAGAGTAGGTCACGGTGTCGCTCAGACTCTTACTACTTCATGCAATCAGGCGGTTGTAGAAGAAGTTGAAACCGTTAATGCTTACCCGGATGGAACATCAAGAACAATCAAGGCTCAGTATGCTAAGACAAGTGCTGCAAACTTTGTAAGAGAGGGTACTTATGGTGCAACTGGTGCTAAGAAGGGACTGAAGATTAGAAAACTTACTCCAAAAGAATGTTGGCGTTTGATGGGATTCTCAGATGAAGCTTATGAAAAGGCTGCGGAAGTAAACTCGAAAACTCAACTGTACAAACAGGCGGGTAACTCAATTGTAGTAAACGTACTGATGGAAATAATCAAACAGCTTATGGAGTCTGTAGATATTTAATATATGTGGTTCTCTGTTATATATAAGGAGAATGAGATGACAATATCTGAAGCAGAAGAATATGTATCAGAGAACTACTATGAAGAAGAATATACCCTTGAAGAAGATGAGGACTACTGTATAATCCTTAATGCTCCCGGTTATTCAATCCCGGAATACAATATAGTCTGTTACGATGGATACTGGTTTGATAAGATTGAAGATCAGGCTGACTTCTCACTGACAGCTATATATAAAGATGGTGAATTTGAATACTGGGAACAGGATTGTATGGCGGTCACACTTCATAATTACTTCACTGAACAGGGTATAGATATAGATGTTTATTCACTTCAATGTGAGATAAAGGAAGGATTCGATATATGAGTAATTCAAATCTACACAAAGCTAAAAAAGAAAAGAATGATGAATTTTATACTTTGTATGAAGATATAGAGAAAGAACTTGAAGATTATAAAACTAATTTTGAAGGTAAAATCATATATTGTAATACCGATAATCCTGATAAATCAATGTTTTGGAAGTATTTACATTTAAATTTTGCAAGATTAAAACTGAAAAAGATAATATGTACATACTACACACAAGGAAAATCAAGTTGTAAAACTGAGTATACAGGTGGAAATGATAACAATATTTCTGCCGGGCAAAGAACACAATTAATATCTGACGGGGATTTCTCCAGTAAAGAATGTATTAATATACTTAAAGAATGTGATTTAGTTATTACCAATCCACCATTTTCATTATGGAAATCTTATATAGATATACTTATTGAAAGTGAAAAGAAATTTCTTATTGTGGGAGATTTGAATTGGATAGCATATGAACACATATTCCCACTGATCAAAAATAATTTAATATGGACGGGGAATAATTATATTAAAGCCTTTCTCCAGCCCGATGGAAAGCTTATGAAATTTGGAAATAAATTATGGTTTACTAATATTCAAAGCAGTAAAGAACGTGATTTTATTCTTTTAAAACAGAAATATACGCCTGATTTATATCCGAAATACCTTAATTATGATGCTATTAATGTAGATAAAGTATCAAATATTCCTTGTGATTATGATGGAGTTATGGGCGTACCAATCACAGTGATAAACAAACTTAATTCTGATCAATTTGAAATAGTTGGTGCTAATTGTGCTTGCCTTATTGAAGAATTAGGCATCAAAGAAATGGGTAAAGAATGGATTGACTTATATTTTTCACAAGGCTCTAAAGGACATTATACAGCGAATATGCATTGTTTTTGTTATATAAAAGATGGTAAGGCTTATGCTCCATTTAGACGTATTCTAATCAAGAGGAAGTGAAAGTATAATGACAAAAGAAGACGAAGTCATGGATGCAATATTAAAAGTGAGTGCATATTTGGAAAACAATATGGTGGGACTCGTTGCAAATTACAAGAAGTTCCGTATAATTGGGCTGTTTCATATGAAGTAAAAGAGAAAGGATAATATTTATGTGGTTAAACTTTGGCGAACATTATACTGGAAACAAAGACAAACATTATTTTGTCAGATCAGAACTAATTAATACAAATTCAATTTCGCAAATTATTTTAAAAGAATCAGAAGGTAAATGGTGTATTGAATTTTTAAGAATAGATGGAAGTTACATAACATCATTTGATTATTATGATGAAAATAAAGCTAAAAAGGCATATGAAGAAATAATGGAGAAAGTTCTTGACGGAGAAACAGTGAATGTTTGGATGTTAAGTTAAAAAAAATAGAGAAAGAAATATTATCATGAAAGGAGGTGATTATTATGCTTGTAGGTTGCTGTGTAATCTCAGTAAATACGGCTTATATAACGTGATAGAAAGGAAGTATGTATGGATAAGAAACGAATAACTAAAGCAGAAATATTTAAGGTGATAGCAGCGATACTCGGAATTGTAATTCTTGTAGGTGTTGCTCTCAAAGAATCTGATAGAAATAAAATTGAAGCTCCTGATGTAGAACCGGAAGTTACAACAATAACAACAACTGAAACTACTCCGGTCACAACACCGGTAAACACTTCAGCGGTAACAACTACGACAACAGAAGTTATTACTACAGAGGAAACAACGACAGAAACTACAACTGAAGTAACAACAATTATAACTGATGCTCCTGTAGAAAATGTTGTCCCGGAAACAGAAGCTCCAAAGGAAGAACCTATTGTTAACACAGAATCAATTGTTGAAGTCCAGCCTATAGAAACTGAAAAGCAAGAAGAATATCTTGTGTATAAGGAAAGCACACATTACATTCATAAGAACACTTGCAGATGGAATAAAGGTGACGCATACAGAGTTGATGATGTGACCGGGCTTGAAGCAAGATTATGTAGTGAATGTAGTCCTCAGTGTGAAGGCTATACGGAATATGTTGAACCTGTAAAGGAAACTCCGGGCGAATATGTAGGTGAATTTCAGGCTACTTACTATACAGCGTGGATTGGTGCTTGTGGCGGAAGTGGACGATCATTAATTGATTGTAGCTATGGTTTAGATGTAAAGGGATCTATTGCAAGCTCAACTCTTTATAATCTCTATGGTTATAATAGAAACGGCAGAACTACAGTATATATTGAATGTGATAGCTGCCCGAGTCTAACAGGAAATTATTATCTTGATGACAGTACGGCTGGATGGGTAACTTATACGATTGATTTTTACTATGACTCCAGTTATAATTGTCCGTTCCAATACACAGGAAGGCTTTATGGATTAAGAGTGTACGTATATTAAAGGACTTGAAGGAATATGAGTAAGAAATACTATAGCAATTTTAAGGTTGTTAATCCTAACATAAAAGAACATGAAATCATTGACTACGAATATAAAGGTAATGTGGTCAGATTCTATCTCGGCAAGAACGGAGAACAATGGGGAGATGATTGGGACGATCCACTTGATAATTCAGGCAGAGTTTATGAAGAATATATAGGCTCTACTGTTGATATCTTTATCCCGTATGATGACTTTGTTCTCAGTCCTATAGATTGTGGATACAGATACAATAACTCTTGGATGACTAAGGAAATGATGAAGAAGCGTGAATTACCATGCATTTTAGTTGTTTCTGAAAAGGCAGCCGAAGATCGCTGGGACGTAACTTATGATCAGTTTGTCGGAGATGATAATATTGATAAGTTCTATTATGGTGATAATCTTAGTAAATTAGCAAAAGATGAAGAAGGATGGTTCTTATGGATTTGACAAGTAATATACTTCATGATATGGTCTGTGATATTGATACAGAAATACAGGATCTTAAAGAAGAACTTCATGAAGCTGAAAAGGAAATGAACTCATGCCGGACAAAGTATCATGAAATTAGTGAAGAAATAGTGAAATTAAAGCAGAAGAAACTATCCTGTCTTGTAGGTAAGGCATTTAAGAATAAGTACATTGACGAATATATTATTGTAACAGGCGTTCCGCAGTATAGCAGAATTAAGAACGGGGACTTTACATTTAATCCTTATCAGATTCCAGTTACTGTTGTATGTCATTTAGCTACAGATAAGAATGAGATTTACATAGGCAAAGATACTGTATTTTCCGATGCCATAGACAGAGATGATGTACTGGATGCTTCCTTATCTGATAAGTACGAGGAGATAAGTGTTGAAGACTTCTATCTCGCAGCCTGTAAGGTAATCGCTGATAGGATTGATAATATCGGAAGGAGATAATTATGTATAAGAGAATTAAGATTTCATTTATCAACGCTGGTTCTATTACCATTGAAGAAGGCGATTGGGATGACTATGATCTTGTAGACGGATTCATTGTAATCAAGAAAAATCAGGCGTGGATTGCTATGTACAATGCAAAGGAAGTATTTAGCGTTGTGCTTGAAAAGTAAATAAACAAAGTTACGCAAAACAATTGACACTCTAAATTATGTGTGCTATAATATAATCATAAAGCCACTGTTTAGGGTGTCTTATTTTTTATCAATTCAAGTGAACATAGTTACGTAAACAGAAAGGAAGTGGTGAAACTATGGCTTCAATCATTTTATACACAATAGACTGCCCGAAGTGCAAAGTTCTTGAAACGAAACTTAAATCTAAGAATATTCCTTATGAAGTATTCAAGGATAAAGACAAGATGATAGAAAAGGGATTATCTACAATGCCAGTTCTTGAAGTAGATGGTCAGCTTTTAGATTTTGGACAGGCGGTTAAATGGATTAACGAGGTGACATAATGGATATTAATATAAAACTTAATAAGAATTTTACAACACAATACAACAAATTACAGGCAGAACACGGTACAACAATTGCAAGGCTAAACGGATTTGACGATAATCAGCTTTCTTATACGGACTTCATTGATAACTTCATTGATGAAAGAACCGTTTCTGATTCCAGTATTGACGGAAATAGTAATGTAAGAAGAAAAGATATTGTTACACTTCTTGCTGAGATGCCTAAACCACATAGAAAACTCCTTGCTTTCAATAAGATTCATTATGAACTTCAGAAAGAGTTTGGATTTGCAACTGCTAATGAATGGCTTCAAAGAGAATGGGTAGGTCAGCTTTATCTTCATGATGGCGATACTTCTACGTTTAAACATTATTGCTTCGCTTACGATTTAAAGGATCTTGCTGCAA
>Ga0265298_10007659_pt1 | contig 13079 bp, 16 predicted proteins | sample AusTroGonzalo_MG_3_FD_193486 | JGI IMG/M metagenome (GOLD analysis project Ga0265298, IMG submission 193486) | Bovine rumen microbial communities from tropical cattle in Woodstock, Queensland, Australia - Gonzalo_01 | ecosystem: Host-associated > Mammals > Digestive system > Stomach > Rumen ... | reverse complement strand
AAGTTCAGGGAGTTTGTAACATGCCAATATCTGATTGATGGTGGTTCTGTTGCAGATCGGATAGTAATCAATGTACATCCAGTTATTTGCAATCCTATAGCTGTATCTTCCTTCTTGTCCTTCGTTCAGAGCTTTCTTCAGACGGATATTCAAGACTTTGCCATCCATTTGCTGGATGATCTTTTTGACATGGGGGATAGCTGACGCACACTCACGCAGGGCTTTTATCCTCTCCTCGGTATGGTTGCGCTTGTCTTCTTCGTTTCCGTAGTACATGGCTTTCTCTCCTTTGGTCGGTTGTGTTCTTGGAATCAGGCCAGGGAGTTTTTGAACTCCCTTGGCCTATTGGGTGAAATCAGATTTTGCGGAACTTTCCGGTCCTGTAACGCTTGTTCAGTTCCCGGACCATCTGACGGGCATTGTCCCATCCCATTTCTTTAATGGTGGAGGTGTGGCTACCCCAGACAATAATCTCGTCTGCATCGTGATAATCTTCCCCGTAGCTGTCCAGGTGGCAACGGTCGGGAATATTGACATATGCTGTGACGTATGCAGCAGTAAAGTTTTTCTCGGTGATGGTGAGATGGTTCCTGTAATCAAAATCGGAGCCGTGAAGGATTTCAATGGATCTGTACATCATAGTTTGATCTTCCTTTCTTGGTCGGTTTATTTGTGGCTTCCCACTATGCCCAGGGCTTGCACCCTTGGCATTTCGTCCGGTTGCCGTCCGGATCTCGTCAGGTGGGATTTTAGCCGTCCCTGTCCATCACTCGGAGGAAGGGAACCGCTCGACCTGTCTCTACTTCAAAAACCCAGTATTCTTCAGGATGAAGGGACTTTTTGAAGTAGTCGCGGATCTCCTGCCACTGGTCAGCGTAAAAGGTGCACCAGATCGTTTTATAGTGCTTCTTCTCGTTCAGGGTGATCATCTGATATGTCATGGTCTTTCGTCCTTTCTACGGAGTTATACCGCTCCGCCCGGTGCTTGGTCGGTTAGATCATGTTACTTGGTGACGATGATCCAATGATCTTTTTCACGGGGATCCTCGATCATGTCAAATCCCAGAATGTGGATGATGGCAAGCATTCCTTCCATCGACTTGTCAATTCTCTTCATCCGCTTGTTCCAGTAATCGGCTTCTTTGTAATCTTTTTCTTTGTACTCGTAATACATCCAGTTGTTATATGCGTTGCGGTACTCTCCTGCGTCAAAATTGTAGGTGTCCTCAATCTTTTTTAGCGTTTCAGCGGTCATTTTAAAACTCCTTTCATGGTCGGTTGATTTGGCTTTCCGCGACGCTTTCCAACGTTTCGGGAAGGGGCCACCTTCCCATCATCAGGCGGAGAGGGTTCTGTTTCCGTTGTCTTTTCCGGTTCCGATTCTCTGCTTGCCGTAATGGTCACAGATTCGGTCAAAACTCTGATTAGTTCCTCTGCGCTTTTTCTGTCCTTCCTCTCCGTTGTAATACCATTTTTTGTGCTTACTGCTCCATGCAAAGCCTGCGCTCCTGAGTTTGTCCTTGTGGACGTAGGTATTACCAGAAGCCCATAACCATGAGCCCACAAGATCAAGCACAACACCTTCGCAGGACATTGCCACATTGACTGCTTCCCTAAAATCCTTCGGGGCTTCCTGGGCGGCTGCTTCTCTATCCTGCTTCGTTTCTCCGAATCTTTCAATCCGTTTAACTGCTTCATCGTATTGGTTGCCCATCTGGACAAACTCTTCATGATTTCCGCCGTGGTCAGGATGAAGGATCATTGCAAGCCTAAGATATTCTTTCTTAAGCTCGGCCATAGTGCCGATATGGTCAAAATAACGCTTCATGGTGGTTTCTCCTCTCTCATTTGGTCGGTTTGGTGTTGTCCTCAGCTGATGGCGATAGTGTAACACGATGAATTCATCGGGTCTACACACAAAAGTTGTGGATTTAAACATTTTTTCGGGGAAATTTTCGCTTCCTCTTTCAATCTGGTGTCAATTGCTGGGTGATGTAGTATTCAATACTACATTGCATCAATGCTCAGATCACGAGCGAGCGAGGCCCCTCCCCCCTCACACTCCCCCCTCGTATAGATGATTCCATAATATAAGAGAGAGATAGAGGACCAGAAGGATCACCAGAGGATCACCGGACAGCTGCACACCGCCTGGACGATCTGCAAAGATGACTCAGCAGATGACGCAATCCGAAGATGCCTTGAAGAACAATGGAATTGTGTGGGTTTAAAACCCACAGCCTGAAATAAACGGGCAAGGCCAGACGCTCAGCCGCTCGACCCTTACCTATATTTTGTATGGACATACAGATAGTGCACCCGGAGAGGGGCGGGTAGGGGGCCTGCCTTGATCCCTGGGGGGCCGATTTTGGGGCTGGGACTCCGCGAGGCGCGCCCCCCGTAGGCCTATATCTCCGCTCCCCGATCCTTTCCAGCCACCCCTTATTTTTCATAACTATTACCACTTAAGAAAGGAGGTGAAATGACATGGCAAAGATTTCCAATGGGCATAGCTTCGGCATTACCGCCAAGCAGGCACAGGCGATGCGACTGCTGGCAGAAGGCGAACTGTCCGAGCAGAGGATCGTCAAGATCATTTTCCCGGTTTGCGTGGAGCAGGAGGATGGGACGTGGAAGGAAGATCCGAAGCTGTACCGAAAGTACCGGGCGATTTTCTCCAAGTGGAAGAAGGACCCCAGATGTCAGGAATGCTACAGGGCGATTGTGGCAGAGATGGCATTTGGAGACTTCAGCCACAGCATGGCGAGGATGCGTCAGCAGGTAGACAGCAATGATCCGTGGCTGGCCCAGAACGCAGCGAGAGACACGCTGAACAGATGGCAGTCCAAAGTGATGGGCGAAGAGGCTGCCGAGACAGTGATCCGGATCGAAGGAATGCCTGCGCTTGGCACTCCTGAAGGTGTGGTGACCGATGGTGGCGGTGACGGATGATCACCATCAACTACCAGCCGACAGCGAAGCAGTCGATCTTCCACTCAAGCGTTGCCAACGAGATACTGTATGGCGGTGCTGCAGGTGGAGGGAAGACGAAAGCCATGTGCATGGATGCTCTTTTCAGGTGCATGAAATGGCCCGGAACAACGGCAGCGATCTTCAGACGGACGTACCAGGAGCTTGAGGATACGGACATCAAGGAAGCGAAAGCCAGCTATCCGAAGGAGCTTGCGAAGTACAACGCAGGACGGCATGAGTTCACGCTGATCAATGGCAGTAAGATTCTGTTCCGTCACTGCCAGAACGCAGCAGACAGGTTCAACTACTCAGGTATTGAAATCCAGTTCTTGTACTTCGATGAACTGACAGCCTTTGAGGAAGTGATCTATGAATTCCTGAAGACCAGACTCCGTGCCAAGAAGAGTCTGGGAGTCACACCGATAGTCCGGTCGGCAAGCAACCCTGGAAACATTGGTCATGGATGGGTAAAGAAAAAGTTCGTAGACTCCGCACCCTACATGGAGATCCATGAAACAAAGTACTTTTCCGAAGCCCTGCAGAAGGAAGTCGTGACAAAGCTGCAGTACATCCCCTCCAAAGCCTTGGAGAATCCGTACATCAGCGAGGACTACATCGTCCAGCTTGAGCAGAAACCGGAAGCCCTGAGACGTGCGCTCCTGAATGGCGATTGGGATGCGTTTGAAGGGCAGGTCTTTACCGAGTTTGCCAATGACCCGGCACACTATGAAGACAGACTGCATACGCACGTCATTGCGCCATTCGATATTCCTCTGTGGTGGCCCAGATCATTTTCCTTCGACCATGGCTACAGCAAGCCGTTTGCCTGTCAGTGGTGGGCAACGGACCCGGAAGGCCGACTATATCTCTACAGGGAATGGTACGGCTGTAAGACGGGAATGTCGAATGTGGGCATAGAGATCACGCCCAGGCAGATTGCTGAAGGAATCGTGGAGAGAGAGGAAGAAGAGCGCAGGGACAACCTGCACATTGACAGGATTGCGGACCCTGCGATTTTCGACAAGTCCCGTGGCGATTCGGTAGCAGATCAGATGCGCCCAGAGAACGGACAGCCGGGAGTATTGTTTTCCAAGGGAGACAATACAAGGCTGGCAGGCCTCATGCAGTTCCATGAACGTCTCCGGTTCAGGCAGGACGGCAGGCCGATGGTGTACTTTTTCAATACCTGTAAGGATTTCATCCGGACAGTTCCTAATCTTCCGTATGACGAAACCAAGGTGGAAGATATCGACACCGATGCTGAAGATCACGCCTATGACGCTGCGAGGTATCGCTTTATGGATGCTCCGCTGATTCCCAAGCAGACCAGAACCAGAAGACCCAAGACATTCAATCCGCTGGATGACTAGAAAGGAAGGTGGTGAAAGTTGATTGAAGAAGAGATTGTAGTAGGCGAGCAGATGCTCGATGAGGACGAGAAGAAGCTTGTTGAGGAGGTTTACGCCAGAGTAGAACTGTTCTCACAGGCAAACCGGGAGTATCACGACAGGGCGAATGTTGCCCGAAAGATCATGCGTCTGGACGATCCGTATCAGGACCTTCCGGGAACGCCTGAAGAGGAGCGAACGCTTCAGCTTCAGACGCTCAAAAGCACGATCAATAACTGTGTGGCAGACCAGATGCAGAACATCCCGAATCCGAAGATTCTGCCTGAGACACCGGAACTGCAGCAGGCTGCGGACGATCTGCAAGATGCACTCCGCTATGTGATCTATGACGTGAATGGATTTGAGCGCATCCACAGGCGGCGTAGCGAAGATTTCTACACGGCTGGTACTTCCATCACACAGGTTGTCTGGGACAAGGATATGGCACTGGGAAAGGGCGATATCGCTATCATCCGGTGGCCTGTCGAATCCTTCCTGTGGGATCCCACTGCGGAGGACATCCAGGATGCCCGTGCGCTGATCAAGGTCAGCTGGCATCCGCTTAGCTGGTATCGGGAACACTACCCTGAAGAGGGCAAGTATGTGGCAGGTGATGAGGGGACCTACCAGAATGTGGGAATGCCCGATACCCAGCAGATCAAGACAGGAGACGATGAGCCAAGGGCCATGCTGCTTGAGTACTGGTACAGAAAGTACAGCGCATCCAAGCGGCGGTATACCATCAATGTGGCCTATGTGGCAGGCGGTGCGCTTCTTGCCCATGACACCGATGTGTACATCCATGGAAAGTACCCGTTCGTGTTTGACGTACATTCCACCATCGAGGGACAGCCTGTGGGCGATGGGCTTGTGATGGAGCTTGCAAATATGCAGAGGTACATTAACAAGTATGCACGGTACATCGACACGAACCTGCGGATGTCCAGCAAGGCAAGGATGCTTGTAAGACGTTCCAGTGGGATTGATGCGCAGGACATGGCAGACTGGTCCAAGGACATGATCGAAGGTGACCGGATCGCTGAAGGTGAGGACTGGGCATGGCTCCAACACGCTCCGCTCAACAACATGATTGTCCAGCAGATGCTCAACCTTGAGCAGGAACTGAAGAATGATTCAGGCATGAACACCTTCAGTCGTGGAGAGTCCTCCGGTGGCATTGTCTCCGGTAAAGCGATTCTGGCCTTGCAGGAAGCAGGCAACAAGATTGCCAATATGCGGATGGTGACCCTCAATCAGGGCTTTGTCGAAATCACTACTCTGTGCATCTGGCTGATGGCGCAGTTCTACGCCAAGGAGCGCATGGTGATGATCACCGGCACAAAGGATGGCATGAGACGGGAAGTCACTGTCAGCGCAAAGAACTTTTTCGGAAGTGCCTACTCCAAGGTGAAGGATGGCACGATGCCACCGCCCTACTTTGTACAGGTAGAGGTAGACCGTAGAAATCCTGCCAGAGTCGATGCCATGAACGAGATGTATATGCAGGCGTACACCATGGCGGCGCAAATGAACCAGTTCATTCCGCTATCTGTTCTGTTCAGACTGATGAATGTGGACGGCAAGGACCGTCTGCTTCCGGTGCTTGAGGAGACTGAAGCGCAGAACAATCAGATGCAACAGATGCAACAGACGATTGAGCAGATGGCATCTCAGCTTGAGGGCCTGCAGAAAGAGAACGACAATCTGAGAGTCACTGCATCACAGGCCACCAACGTGCTTGCCAATGTGGGCGCAAACCGCAGAGGTGGATTTGTGAATCCTCCTGGTGGAATCGCCGGGGAAGCCGGTGGTGGACCGAATACTGTCAGTGCTGCGGTGAATCGCGCCAGACAGAATATTGCACAAAAAGAAGCCGCGATACTGTAGCAGTACCGTGGCTTTCTTATATCCGTCCGACTGTGATTTGCAGCGGATGAAAAAGAAAAGGAGAGCTTATGGAAAACCCTGAAATTACGGTAGATGGAATGATGACTGAGAGCGTGCAGGATACCGATGCATTGGCTCAGCCGGAAGGTGAAGATCTTTCCTCGATCATGGACGAAACTGCTCCTGCTCCTGAACCTGAAAAACCTCCTGTAAAGGAACCTGGATATATTCAGGGCAGGATTAACAAGGCAGTGCGGAAGGCAGTCGAGGAAGCGAAAGCCCAGGTTCGTGCGGAGTACGAAGCGAAGCTGGCACCGATCTATGAATCAATGATTGACCGGGAAGCACAGATGCTTGTGGATTCCGGTGAAGTCAAGAGTCTTGAGATGGCGAAGGAATATGTGCGGATGAAACAGGGTATGCCGGTTCAGGCACCTTCTGAAGATCAGCCACAGAAACCCCAGCCGCAGAGAGATGATCATGGACGATTCCAGAAACAGCAGGCCGAGGAAGATCCCCGGCTTCAGTTCCTTGCGAATCAGGCGAACAAGATCAAGTCCAAGCATGGCATTGATGTCATGGATGCCTTCTCAAAGGACGCACAGATTCAGCAGAAAGTCCTTTCTGGTGAGTGGGATTTCTACGATGTGGCAGACGCCCTGTCCCGTCAGCAGGAAAGACTACCGGCATCTCCGGTACGTTCTTCCAATGGCGGTGCAATCGGCGAAGTCAACATTATGAACATGACAAGCGAACAGTTTGCGCAGCTTCAGAAGAATCTCGCTTCAGGAAGGAGATACAAAGTATGAGTTAAGAAAGGAGCCTACAAATGGCAGTTTTTGATTACCTGAATAAAACTACTTCCGCTGGCCTGGTGCCTGCGGCGATTCAGCAGTACTATGAAAAGACCCTGCTGGAAAACATGAAGCCCGAAATGGTGCATTCCCGTGATGCGCAGCGTCGGACTCTGCCCCTCCACAACGGCAAGCACGTTCAGTTCCGGAGATTCACTCCCTTCGGTGCGATCACTACTCCTCTTGCTGAAGGTGTGACCCCTGATGGTCAGACCCTTGTCGAGACTGAGATCACCGCAATGGTCAAGCCCTATGGTGGGTTTGTCGAGGTGACCGATGAACTGAACTACTACCTGCTGGATGATATGCACAGGGAAACCGCCAACCTGCTGTCTGATCAGGCTGCGCTCTCCCTGGATACCATCTCCCGTAATGCCCTCCATGCTGGCATGAACGTTCAGTATGCCGGTGGCAGGTCCACCCGTGGAACCATCACTACCTCCGATAAGCTGACTTATGCGGAGATCAAGAAAGCTGTCCGCACTCTGAAGCGGAACAATGTTCGCCCTTTCCCCGATGGTTTCTACCATGCGATCGTCCACCCTGACACTGTGTATGACCTGACTTCCGACACCATGTGGACGGATGTTACCAAGTACCAGGACAAGTCCAAGGTTGAGAAGTATGAGCTTGGTACCATTTGGAAGGTCAAGTTCTATGAGTCCACCAATGCGATGGTCTTCTCTCCCAAGACCTATCTGTATGGTTCCGTGTCTTCCCTGACTGCTACCGCTTTTGATGCGACCACCAAGTGCATTACCTGCTCTGGTGCGACCATCACTGAGGATCAGGCCCGTGAACTGACTGGACAGCTGGTTAACATCTCCGTGACGGTTTCCGAGACTGAGAGCGTTGTTCCTGCCTGCATCATGCGTGTCGATGCCGCCAACAAGAAGTTCTACCTGAAGTGGATCCCCAGCTCCACCTCTACCTGGACTACCACCAATGCCCTGAAGATCAAGCCTTACGGCGGTGGTGCTGAAGGTATTGATGTACTGTCCACCCTGATCTACGGGCAGAACGCCTTCGGTTCCATCGAGCTTGGCGGTACTGGCAAGAACGTTTCCATCATCTTCAAGCTGCCCGGCAGCTCTGGCGCACTCGATCCTCTGGATCAGCGTGGTACCATTGGCTGGAAGGTCAAGGGCTTCTGCACTGTGATTCTGCAGGATGACTTCATCGTCAGAATTGAGCACAGCGCAACGGCGTAAACAACAATTTGCCAGGGACATTTGTGTCCCTGGCAAATCTTTTTGAAAGGAGTTTATCATGGCTAAAAGAACATCTGATGAACTGGTCGCAACTTCTCATGTTGAGGAAATCATTGACGATCAGCCCAGAGTGGGCATTACCCTGCCGAAGCTTGAAAGCGCAGGCAATGTGAAGGTTGATGAGTACGAACACGTTACCATCAACGGCGAGACTACACTGGTAAAGCGTGGTGTATATGTGGAAGTGACTGTTCCTGTGTATATGCAGCTCAAGAACAAATTCCCTGAAATCTGAGGTGATTTATGACTTCTTACGAATTTGAAGTAGCTGCGAAAAATGCAGTTATCGAAATTATGAAAAAGAATTATGGGATTGAACTGAACATTCAGGAACTTGAGTTTGTTTGGTTCGCTCATGAGCTTGGATTTAAGAAATGCACACTGTATGCGGAAAAGCTTGGGCATTATTATCCTGAAGTGACGTATAACCGTGACAAAGATGAGATGTATGTCGATGTCTATCTCAAGCAGTCGAATACAAAGCTTCAGCGAGAAGACATGGATTTTGAAGCCCATATATAAGAGGTGAACTATGACTGTCGCAGAGATAAAGAATCGCGTGATGTTCCAGACGAACAATGACACTGACGATTTGAGCGATTTCCTTCCGTACCTGCTGGGTTATATCAACGAGGGATATGATCGTCTGGCATACGCCTATGCAGGAATACATCTCTCCGGCACTGGGACAGATGAATATCATACCCTGACAAGTGACACTGATGTTCCTGCAATCCCCGTAAGATATCACCCGGCTATCGCTGATTTCGCCACATGGCTTGTCTATCGGAATGGCAACATCCAGAAGCAGAACCGTGGAGCAGCTTTCCTCCGCTCTTTTGAGGAGTATCTGGCACAGATCAGAAACGAGGGTGGCGCAATAGGCGAAGAGAACGGCAAGCCAAGGAACTTTTTCAATATTCCGAGGTGATAGTGTATGAATAAACTGAACAAGTACGATGCGTATTCCACTATCCCCTCATTCCTTGGACTCAAACAGGATGATGAATTCGGTAATGATCCCCGTATGGCTTTGGAGGTTCAGAATATGGAGACGGTGGATGGTGCGCTTCAGCCTGCTGCTGCCTGTACCATCATGACTCCGCAACTGACAAGCCCTATTGAGACACTGGCTCGTCTGTATCGCAGATGGACTTCTGCTACTGAGAAAGAACTGCTGGTGGCTGCTTCCGGTGGCAAACTGTACGCCATGACTCCCTCTGCTTCTGACTGGACGGAACTGCTGATGCCACAGGATGTGACTGCATGGTCGAGCAATGTGTGGAGTTGGGTCACATATGAAGTGAACCCTGAAGGCAGTACATCTCCTGTTGATGTGCTTCTCATGTCCAATGCCAAGGATGGCATGATCATGATCAATGGCAACACACTTGATGTAACACAGGTGGAAACACCAAAGAAGTTCGGTATTATCGAGAGATATGCTGAACGCATCTGGGGCGGTGCGATTGATGATGATCCCGATATGCTGATGTATTCAGCCCCATTTGATCCTACGGACTGGGAAGCACAAACGGAGATCCCTGAAGACGGTGCAGGCGAGATCAGCCAGCCTTCATGGGATGGTGACAGTTTCACATCTCTCAAGGCTTTCGGTGCGCAACTGATTGCCTTTAAGAAGACAAGAGTATGGCGCATCCTTGGCACTGATCCCGGAGAATATGCCTTCAAGGAGCAGTTCGGTGGCGGTGCGCCGTATCCTGGAACTATTGCTGTAGACACTGAGCGTATTCTGATGGCAACCAAGCATGGTGTAGATGTCTATGACGGTCTGAGCGTACAGCCGTTCTATCATGACACCTGCAAAGATGTATTTGCTGAAATCAACGCAAGCTATGCAGATCAGTGCGTAGCCTGTATGTGGAATGACAAGTACTATCTGGCAATGCCGATGGGCAACAGCACGATCAACAATGCGGTGCTGATTTATGACACCCATGAAGGATCATGGCTTCTCAGACGTGATGTCTGTGCTGAAGCTTTTCTGCCTACCACCGATAAGTTGTATTTCACTTCCAGCACGACTCCCGGCAGGCTGTGGCAATGGCAGGAGGATTCCTGGAAGACTGGGACAGCTACATTGGCAGCTACCAAGTGGGTAACGCCCTGGAATGACCTTGGACGTAAGGACATTGTAAAAGGTGGCTTTGAAGTCTACTTCCAGATGGAGGTAAAGACTGCCGCCGTTGCACTGAAGATTTCAATCCAGACAGAGAAAAAGATCAAGACAAAGACCTTTACTCTCAGTCCTCTTACATCCACACAGATCAGCAACAACCAAGGGTATAAACAGAAACGTTTACACTTTGGTGGCAGTGGCAGACGCTTCCGGTTAATCATTGAGACTGCTGCAGGTCAGCCCGTCTGGCGTTTGGTCGGTGGGATGCTGATCGTCTCAGAGACAGATCCGGATTAAGGAGGTGACAGAGTTGTCCACAAATTATGTCACTTATCAACAGCATGAGCCTCTCCGGATTCCTTCCAATTGGGGTGGACAGGAAAAGAAATTTATTCATCAGCTTGAGGAAACGTTTGACGATATCTACAAGCGGTTCGGAAGACTCAGGTTGGAGGATATGAGCAAGACCTTCCGAAAGTCCTGGAAGGACATGAACGATGAGCTTGAATTAAAGATCGATGCATCCACAGTAGAAGCTGTCTTCAAGTCGATTGGTGCAGACGGGTATCAGGCTACAGGGATTATTAATGCTGGCGTGAACGGGATCACCGTCAGGCACAGCAGTATGAACTGTCACACTGAGATGTCAGCTGCAGGATTCAAGATTCTGGATTCAAGCAATAATCTGATGGGCGGTATTACGACACTCAATAACAAGGTCGTAACTGCCATGAGCAATATGTACAATCCTTCATTTCCATTACTGAATTTAGATATTGGAGCATGGAATAGCGCACCTCATCAGGGGCAAATGGCACAAGGTTTGGTGTTCCACTTTGACACTTCAATACCAGCAGCCATAGGACTTTTCAAAGAATCCGGTGAGAATTATTACACATATGAAATGGAATGTGATGGATATATGGATTTGTATTCAACAAAATTTATGAGCATAAAATCCAGAGATTCCAATTTGCAGATAGAATCCGAAAATGGAAACGTCATAATTAAAGCAATAACAGGAGATGTTATTTTCAGAATGAAATGGTATGACCAGATTGTTGATCTGTCCGCAAGAGCTGTCTATGACTACCTGTACGGGTATTAAGGAGGAAACATGAAAGAGAAAATCCTGAATTGTCTGGATGTCCTGAATCGCATGACGGTCACTGGTCGGGCAAACTGCTGGGCGGTGGCTGCTGTCAGCGGAACCCTGGAAGAGATCCTCAAGGATCTTGAAAATGAATCCAAGGAGGATGAAGGTGATGGATGATGATGAAATCCTCAAAGAGCAGGCATCGGATTTTGTGAACAGTATCACCCTGTCTGCGGAAAACAGGACTGCTACAGCAGAGGATTTTGATGTAGTAGATCTGGGCGATATGCTCCTTGCGAAGTCTTCCAAGTATAGTGTCCTTGCCACCCTGGAAGACCGTCAGGATGGCAAAAGAATCAAGTTCTACTACAAGTGTCTTGAGAAAAATATTTAAAGAAAGAGGTGGTACATTTGTCACATCCTGTCGGAATTGAAGCGAATTTGCACGCAATTCTCGATGTACTTACAGAAAATGAAGTCACTGAGCATCCTGTAGGTATTGAAGCGAATCTTCATGCGATTCTTGATAGAACTGGCGAAATAAATCACAAGACTGATGAACTTGAACAGAATAAAGCCGACATGATCGTGCCCTCCGCTTCTGGTTCTATCGCATCCTTTCCTGATGGAGCAGACAATCAGCCTGTCAAAAAACTGACAGTTGGAATTGAGCCTGTGCAGGATCTGCATGGATACGATAATCCGTGGCCTGCCGGGGGTGGGAAAAATCTCCTGAACGCGCCTGACATCACACTGGCAGAAGCGGGAACGGTTTACAGCGGTGCTATCAGCCTTGCGGCTGGTACTTATACGCTATCGTCCAGTAACACTACCGTATCTGTCACGGTAGGTGAAGAAAGCGGCGTTATGCCTCTGACTTTTACTCTGGCTGAAGTAATCTCAACGATTGAGATCACGGCGAGTGCGGCGGGAACGTTCAAGAACCTGCAGATTGAATCAGGGAGTTCCGCTACAACCTACGCCCCCTACTCCAACATCTGTCCCATCAGCGGATGGACGGGGGTGAATGTTACGAGGACGGGGAAGAATTTACTGAATCCTGAAGGAAACGACCAGTCAGGAAAAGTTAATAACGGAATAACTTTTACTGTAAACAGCGATGGGACTATAACTTGTAATGGAACAGCAACCGCTCAGGCACGATATTACTTTGAAAATAATTTAACATTTGATAGTAATGTTATATACACATGCGAAGGTGCAGTATCAGGTGTAATTGCATGTTATGCAGGTGGACAGAATATATTCGAAGACAACCCACGCACGTACACTGCAGGAATCTCAATGGGTGCAAATTTTTTATACGTAGCTGAAGGCAAAACATTGTCTAATTATATTGTAAAACCCATGATCCGCCTCGCAGATGCAACAGATGGAACTTTCGAACCTTATCAATCCCAATCCATCCCAATCACTTTCCCCACCGAAGCCGGAACAGTCTACGGCGGT
>Ga0265298_10007658_pt1 | contig 13079 bp, 10 predicted proteins | sample AusTroGonzalo_MG_3_FD_193486 | JGI IMG/M metagenome (GOLD analysis project Ga0265298, IMG submission 193486) | Bovine rumen microbial communities from tropical cattle in Woodstock, Queensland, Australia - Gonzalo_01 | ecosystem: Host-associated > Mammals > Digestive system > Stomach > Rumen ... | reverse complement strand
CCCCGAATCCCCCCGCCGCGCACGGAAAAACGGCTCCCCGCCGCGGTAATCAGATGTGTGACAGGAGGGACTGGCTCGGATAGAGCGGGTCGGCGGTCACGCGGATGCCGATTCTCCGCAGGCCCGCCTCGTCGGCGGAATTGGTCAGGTGCGTCAGGTGCATTTCACAATCGCGCAGTAGCGGCAGCTTTTCTTCCGCGAGGCGCGTCGCCGGGTTCATCGGCGCGTTGAGCGCCAGGGCGATCAGGAGCTCTTCCACGTTCAGGTTCGAGCTCGACCGCTTCGAAAGCAGCCGCTCCTTCATGTCGATGACGCTCCGCACCGTCGTCTCCGGCAGCAGTTCCAGCTCGTCGGGCAGTTTCGCGAGGCGCTTGAGCGCGTTCAGGATTGCCGCGGAGGAGGACCGGAGCAGCTGGGAATTCCGCCCCGTGAGGATGGTTCCGTCGTGCAGTTCCAGCGCCGCCGCGCAACAGATTCCGCCGATTCCCTTCCCCGCCGCCTGCCCCTTTTCCGCCGCCGCGCGCGCGGGCGCCACCACCGGCCGGTCCGCCGCCTTCAGCCCGCTCGCCACCATGATCGACTGCAGGCGCTTGACCGTTTCCGGCGTCGCTTTCCCCCGCGCCGCGTCCGCGAGCGCCTTGAGGTAGCGCCGGATGATCTCCTGCCGCGAAGCCGCCTGCACGGCCGCGTCGTCGTCGATGGCGGCGCCGACCATGTTGACGCCCATGTCCGTCGGCGAGCGGTACACCTGGTCCGCCGGCAGCAGCCGCGAAAGCAGCTCGCGCAGGATCGGGAACGCCGCCACGTCGCGGTTGTAGTTGACGGCCGTCTTCCCGTACGCTGAAAAATGGTAGGGGTCGAGCTGGTTCGCGTCGCCGATGTCGGCGGTCGCCGCCTCGTAGGCGACGTTGACCGGATGCGGCAGCGGCAGGTTCCACACCGGGAACGTCTCGAACTTCGCGTACCCCGCTTTTCCCCCCCGGCGGTTCTCGTGCCAGATCTGCGAAAGGCACGTCGCGAGCTTCCCGGAAGACGGCCCCGGCGCGATGACCCCCACCACCGGCGCGGTGGTCTTGACGAACGGGTTGCGCCCGAAGCCCTCGTCGGAAAGAATCAAATCCACGTTGTCCGGATACCCCGGAATCGCCGCGTGCTCGTACACGTCGATGCCGTCGCGCCGCAGCATCTCCGCGAAAGCCGTCGCCGCGTGGAAGTCCGGCGACGACCGGGTGAGGACGACCGCGCGGACGGCCAGCCCGCGGGAACGCAGCTCGTCGATCAGGCGCCGCACTTCCGCGTCGTAGGAAATACCGAAGTCCGCCCGCACGCGGCGGCGCTCGATGTCCCCCGCGTAGGCGCAGATGATGAATTCGATGCTCTCCCCCAGCGCGGACAGCATCTTCAGCTTCACGTCCGGCTCGAAGCCGGGAAGGATCCGCGCCGCGTGGAAATCCTCGACGAGTTTCCCGCCGATTTCGAGGTAGAGCTTGTCGCCGAAGCGGCGCGCCCGCTCGCGGATGCGTTCGCTCTGCAGGGAAATGTACCGGTTGTTGTCGAAAGAGGGCATAAGCGTCGGCCTGTTCGATGGGAGTTGCATCTCCCATCCTACCCTCCTCCCCGTCCCCGTGCAAGACGCCGCAAGCGCCCCGCTCCGTCCCCCCCCGGCGGTTTTTGCGGCGAGGATCCGTTTTGCCAAGCCTTGGCAAAAATGCCCCTTTTTTGCCAAACCTTGGCAAAATCCAAAAACGGCCCGCCGGAAAATTTGCCAATGTTTGGCAAAATTTGCCGTTTTTTGCCAAGCCTTGGCAAATCCCGGGCGGGCCGCCGCCCCGCCCCTACGCGAACAGCGCCTGGAGCCGGTCGAGCGTGATCGGCTTGAGGAGGATGCCGGTGAAGCCGTCGGCGAGGGCCTGTTTGCGCGCCTCCACGTCGGCGGTGACGAGATGGACCGGCAGGCGCGCGAATTCCGCGTCGGCGCGGATGGCTTTCACCAGGCCGGTGCCGTCCATCTCCGGCATCCAGAGGTCCGTCAGCACCAGGTCGAAACGCGGATCGGCCTTCAGCATCGCCAGCGCCGTGCGCCCGTTCTCCGCCATCGCGACGGCGGGCACGCCGCATTTCGCCAGCATCGCCTTGAGCACCGCGCGGTTGACCGGCGAATCGTCGACGACGAGGACGCGGGAAGGAACCTTCCCCGGCCGTTTCCCGGCGCCCCCCGCCCGGTCGGCCGGCGGCTCGGCGGTCCTGACGTTGCGCAGCGTGATCGTGAAGGTCGAGCCGACGCCCACCTCGGAGGCAATCGCCAGTTCCCCGCCCATGAGCCGGGCAAGCCTCTGGCAGATGGGCAGCCCCAGGCCCGTGCCGTCGCGGTGGTACCGGTCGGCGAGCTGGACGAACGGCTGGAGGATGCGGGAGATGTCCTCTCCGGAAATACCCTTGCCCGTATCCTCGACCGCGATTTCCAGCGTGCCGTCCTCCCAGCGGACGCGGACCGAAATCGTGCCGCAGGCCGTGTATTTGTAGGCGTTCGTCAGCAGGTTGAAGAGGAGCTGGCGGATGCGCTGCGGGTCCACTCTCAGCCACGGCATTTCCCCGATTTCGGTCCTGAGGACCAGCGACGTGCGCGCCCGGGCGATTTCGCAGGCGGCGATGACCTCGCGGACGAGCGCCGGGACGTCGGTCGGCTCCTCGATGATTTCGAGCTTCCCGCTCTCCATCTTGGAGAGGTCGAGCACGTCGTCGACGAGACGCGCGAGGACCTTGGCGCTCGAGCGGATGGAGGCGAGGCAGCGGTTCCGCTCCTCCCCGTCGCCCACCCCCTGCGAAAGCAGCTCCGAAAACCCGACGATGGCGTTGAGCGGCGTGCGGATGTCGTGCGACACGGTCGAGAAGAAAAGGCTCTTGGCCCGGTTCGCCTCGCGTTCGGCTTCGAGCTGCACGGAGACTTCGCGCGCCAGCATTTCATTGCGGTGCATCGCGTCGCGCTCGTCTTCGACGACGAAGACGTGCAGCAGGCAGACGCCGAACAGGCAGCCGAGGCCGTATGCCGGGATGAAGGGATTGCCGAGCTGGAACAAGATCGCCACCGCCATCGTGGCGCCGATGGCGAAGAGCATCGCGTTGCGCCGGCGGATCGCGCCGTGCGTCCGCAGCAGCTGGAAGAACGTCGCCACGGAGCCGTAGACGTTGATTGCGGCCAGGAGGCAGAGCGCCATCCCGCGCACCGGACCGGCCGCGTACACGCAGTCCCCGTCCACGCTGAAGAATCCGCCTGCGAAGAAATTCAAAAGGAGGGCCGCGGTGAAAAACGCCACGAGCGCCCGTCCCGTCCAAAGAAGGCGCGCGCGCGGAGCGCCTTCCATTTCCAGGTAGGCGGCGATGAAGTGCATCCAGGCGAAGATGCTCAGCGCCATCATCAGGAAGAAGGCCACCGTGTCCGCGTAGAGGAAGGCGCGCCATTTCAATTCCGCGAACACGCCCCACAGGACGTCCGCGGCGAAAAACACCGTCAGGCAGGCGAGGAAGTGCCGGATTTCGAGCGAGCCCGGGCGCGAACCGACGTCCCGCCAGTCGAACAACTGCTTCCAGTTGACGATCAGGTGGATGGCCAGCGAGATGCCGGCGATGACCGAATAAAGATGGCTGCTGAAATAGTCCTGCATGGAATCCCGTGTTTATGGCATCCTACCACCCCCCGCCCCGCATGGCGAGCGCGCAAGCCCCGCCGCCGGCCCCGGGCCGCATTCCGCCGGAATCCCCGCCCGGCGGCGGGGATGGAACGCCGTCAAGCGCCGGGAGGCGGGGACGGACGCGGCGGAGGCGGCGGGAAGGGACCGCGCGAAAAGAGGGCGAGCACCATGGACCCCATGCCCAGCAGCAGGGTCGCGCTGTGGAGGAAGCCCGAAAGCAGCGGGACCGCCGTGCCGAGGTGCCAGGCAAACAACCCGATGGCGGCGGCGGCGAAAGCGCGGACCTTTTTCCGGAGGAACAGCAGGAGGGTGCCGCCGAGCCAAATGGAAAACACGATGCGGGACAGGTACATCAGGGCGAAATACGCGCCGCCGAGCAGCAGGGCGAGGGACACCCCCCCCGTCAGCAGCAGCGCGACGCCGGCCATCAGCGGAATGGCGACCAACGCGGCGAATCCCGTCCAGAGCGTGCGCCAGGGAGTGGCGCGGATGTGCCACGTGGCGAGGCCGAGATAGCCGGGGAACAGCCAGAGCACGAGCAACGTGGCGAAAATGGACCCGAAAAAGGCGCGTCCGGCGGACTGGAGGCGCTGCCGGAAGGTGTCGGGGCCGCGCTCGAAGAGGGGAAACAGCACGCGGCGGCGGGTGCAGGCCCCGTCGATGCGGACGCTCTTGTCGAGCACCAGCGGCCGGGGCGCGACGTAGTCCAGGTCCCCGCCGAACACCGTGCCGGGCGCGATGCGCAGTTCCTTCGTGGCCTGCACACGGACGCGCCCGCCGTAGCTCCCCGAAAGCGTCACGTTCCGCCCGAACACGACCGTTTCGCCGTGGACGGCCCCTTCGCACAGGACGTCGTCGCCGCTCACCAGCAGGTCGCCGCCGATTTTCGCCTGCGGCGCGAGGCGGAAGGCCAACGCGGAAAACCCGCAGGCGTTGCCGTCGACCGTGCCCTCGAGGATGGCGGACGGCACGGCGAAGCGGAGGTCCTGGGCCACCCGGGCGCTGGAAGCGAACGTGAACGGCCGCTGGCCGCCGGCCGCCACCCAGGCGTCGCCCGAAAGCAGCGTCCCGGCGAGGTCGACGCCGGAAAGGGACACCCAGGCGGATTCGCCGGAAAGCAGCTCGTCCTCGGCCATGGCGAGAACGTTGGTGTCCCCGGCGAGGTGCAGGTGGGGTTTCGCGGCGGCCTGCGGGGCGCCGACCGCGAGGAGCAGGGTGGCGAGCAGGAAAACGGCCGGGAAAACGCGGCGGTTGTCAGGAATCCGGTTCATCGGGAATCACCATGAGTTTGCGGTTGCGGACGTGGGACACGCGGACGGGGCGGCCGGCATCGACCCAGCGCCCGTCGGCGGATCGGACATCGTGGCGCCGCCGCCCGAACGCGGCGATGCCGCACGGACGGAGGGGCGTGAGCGTCTCGCCGGAACACCCGAGCCAGTCGCCGGGGTGCAGCACCGGCGCGTCGCAGGAAGTGTCGTCGGCGGAAAGCGCCATGCGGCGGGGCCGCTCCCCCGGCGCGTGCCGGCGGAAGAAAAAAGCGGCTCCGGCGCCGAGCAGGAAAACGGCGGCAAGGAGGCAAACGATGGCGGACAGCGGCATGACGGGAGAAAAGTACCATGGCGTCCGCCCGGAAAAAGCCGAAAATTGCCCTCCCGCCGCCCCGCCACTTCCGCCATTTCCGCAGTGCAAGATTGGGAAAGATGGGGCTGTTTTTGCACGTTTTCCTTGAATCTTGAATTTGCCAACGCTTGGCAAAGGCCCGGCGCAAAATTTGCCAACCTTTGGCAAAATTCCGCATTTTTTGTTGGCAATGCGGTTTGCATGATTTCAACAAACGGGGTCTGCAAGTCTGTTCCGTGCCGGAGTATGATGCGGAAAGCAGGTGGATTGGCAACCCACCCGCTGTCCGCGTGGGAGACACCCGATATGCTTGCTGGGCTCGCTGCCCGTCTTTTTGTTTGGGTGCCGGCGGAAAACCACCTGCTTGGGGCGCAAGACCCCGCATAGATGTATGCCACACGCAGCATCCGCCCGCTCCGGCACGGAACAGCATTTCCACCCCCAACCATCAGGAGTTCCCATGAACGACACAAGCCAAATCTTCCCCCCGGACGGCCTCCGGGACGCCATCCGCGGCGAAGTCGTGGGCATGGACGCCCACAGCCGCAAGCTCTCCCTCTGCCACATGCGCAGGGAGAACGGCCGCTCCGTCAAGGTCAAGTGCATCGCCACCACCCTCGATGCGCTCGAAGGCACCTGCGCCAAGCACTTCCCCGCGGACGTTCCGACCGTCCTCGAAGCCTCGACCAACAGCTTCCACATCGCCAAGCGGCTGGCCGCCATCGGCCGCAAGGCGGTCGTGCTGGCTTCCGACGTGCTTGCCGGTGCCGCCCGGAAGGATCGGATCAACGACCGCATCGACGCCGAGAACCTCGCCCGCGTCGTCCTCAAACGCGACGACGAGACCCTGCAAGTCGTGTCCACGCCGTCGGAGCGGGGCGCCGAACTCCGGGAAGAGCATTTCGCCTGCCGGGACGCCCGCAAGGACGCCACCCGCGCCGTGAACCGGATCTGGAGCTTCTGCAGCCGCCACGGCCTTGACGTGGACCGCAAGATCGGCAAGAAACGTTGCGAAGACCTGCTCCGGGAAGGCAAGGTGCGCGGATGGAGCGAAGCGACCATGATGCGCGCCAAGGGCCTCGTGGAGGAATGGCGACACGCCGTGGAAGTGTGCGACGGGCGGGAAAGGGTCCTGGAAAAGGAAGTCTTCGGCAATCCGGCGATGACCCGCCTGCAACAGGTGCCGGGCATCCGCTTCATCGGGGCGTTCGCCCTGGTCGCCTTCGTCGAAGAAATCCGCCGCTTCCGCACGGCGAAGAAGCTGAGTTCCTGCATCGGGCTGAATCCGACCGTGAACCGGAGCGGGGAGGAGGAAGGGACAGGGAAGCTGAGCAAGTTCGGCAGGCGGGACCTGAAGGCGGTCTTCGTCGAAGCGGCGCAATCGGCGATGAAGACGGACAGTCCCTTGGTGCGGTGGGCGAAACACCTGCTGGCGCGGGGGAAGCCGTGGAACGTCGCCATGGCGGCACTGGCCCGGAAGCTGTCGGTCCTCTGCTGGCACATCCTGATGGGGCACCCGGTGCCGGACCGGGAACGGGAGCGGGCGACGAAACGGAAACTGGCGCTGCTGGCGGGCCGCGTCGGGCAGGAAACCGTGAAGGCGGCGGGGTACGGGAAGAAAGCGGAATACGTGGCGGCGGTGGCAGCGAAGCTCTACGGGCACCTTCCCGAGGCAACGGTCTGCGATTCCCCGGAAAAATCATTGAAAAAGAGAAGAAAAACACCAAAGGCGCGTCTGGGCGCTTGACAAACCACATAGATGCCAAGCATTGGCAAAAAAGGGGCGTTTTTGCCAAACATTGGCAAATCGGTTCGACGGGCAAAAACCAGCGGGGGGGGAGGAAAACAGACAACGCCGCCGCGCGGGAGAAGCGCGGCGGCGGGTCGGGGAAGGAGGAAATCAGTGGGCAATGGCAGCGGCGATGCCGATGATGCCGGCGGCGGCCGCGGTGCCGATGAGGACGCCGGCGGGGTCGGCGTGGAGGACGACGGGCGGAGGAGGCGGGGCGTAGACAACGGGGGGCGGAGCGTAGTAGCCGTAGTAGGGCGGCGGCGGGGGCGGGAGGGGGCGTGGATGGTGGTAGTAGTGCGGGGGAGGAGGGGCGTAGGAATGGTGGTGGTGGCGGGGCGGGCCGTGGTGAGGTCCGCGGGGGCCCGCCAGCGCGGGGAGCGCAGTCATGCTGCAGCAGAGCAGGGCGGCGATGGCGATCTTCATGGTTTTCTTCATTGGTCGGGTTCCTTTCCGCCGCGGAAGCCGCGGCTGGAAGGAAAAGTCGCCACCACGGGCGGATTGGTTACAGGTCTTGGGCAGATTCCGTTTTTTCCGCGTCTTCGGCGTCCTCTCCGGGGGTGGGTTGCATGGCCATGCCGAGTTTGGCGGCGGTGCGGGAGATGCGGTCGCAGCAGGGGGGGCAGTAGTTGGCGCTGATCTCGTCGAGGCAATCGGTGCCGATGCAGCCGGTGGTGAGGACACAGAGCGGAAACGGACATGGGGGCTCGTTCAGGAGGACGGCGAGGTGCCGGAGGAGGGCCTGCCCGGCGCGGCGGCGGGTCTGCGCCGGGTCCGCGCCGTCGCGTTCGAGGACGGCGAGGTTCAGGGTGGCGGTGCCGGCGGCGACGTCGATGGCACCGATGGGGGCTTCGGGGTCGCGGAAAAGGGTAACCTGCTTTTCGCCCCCGGCGAGGGGAACCCCGCCGACGGTGGCGAGAAGATCGGTGTTGGCGAGAATGTAGGCGGCGGCGGCTTCGGCATCGGCGGCGTCGGCGCCGGGGCCGGGGGTGACGACGAGTCCGCGGGGGGCGTCGCCGGCGGCGGCGGAAAAGGCGGAAACGAGCAGCACGGCGAGAAAACGGGAAACGGGCTTCTTCATGGCGGCGATGTTGCGCCAAAGGAGGCGGAAAGTGCAATCCAAATCGGCGGCGCGGGCGAAAAGTTGGGATTGAGGCGGGGGGGCGGGTGGGATAAAGTGAAGGATTATGTCCGCAAAGAAAACGCAACCGAAGAACAAGGGCCGCGAATTGGCGGGCGTCGCGTTGCAGGTGGCGTGGTTCCTCCTGCTGCTGGCGCTGGTCACGTATTCGTGGCGCGACATCCCGTGGGAATGCTCGCCCAAGAACGAGCCGCCTGCGAACTGCATCGGGCCGGTGGGGGCCTACGCGGGGTGGGCGGTGTTCCGCTGCTTCGGCGTGGCGGGCTACCTGCTGCCGGCGCTGCTGGCGGCGTGGGGCGTGCTGCTGATCGCGCAGTCGCGGGAACGGCTCTGGCCGCGGGTGCTGTGGATGTTCGGGATGCTGGCGGCGCTGGCCGTGCTGGCGGACATGAACGGGGCGTTCTGGGCGCGGTTGACCGAAGAGCGGCTGCACCTGGGGGCGGGTGACGGGGACGCGCTGAACGTGGGAGGGCTGGCCGGCGGGTTCGCGGGGTACGTGCTGGGGCGGCTGGGGCTGACGCGCTGGCTCGGGCCGGTAGGGTCGGGACTGGTGTGCACGGGGGTGCTGGTGGCGGGGTTGTTCTTCGTGACGCGGACGCATCCTTCGGCGCTGGCGGCGTGGTTCCGCGAGGTGCGGGAATCGTGGCGGGAGCGGCGCGCGGAGCGGCTGGCGGAGGAAGAGGCCTACCGGAAGGAACTGGGGCGCGCGCAGGCGCAGGCGGCGCGGGAGGAAGCCAAACGTGCGCGGGAGGCGGAACGCGAGGCGCTGCGGCAGCGGCGCGAGGCGGAACGGACGGCGCGCGAAGAAGCGAAACGGGCGCGCGAAGAGGCCAAGCGGGCCTTGCTGGCGGAACGCGAAGAAGAACGGCGCGCGCGGGAGGAAGAGCGCGAACGGGCGGCGCAGGAGAAGCAGGCGCGGCGCGAGGCCATCCTGGCGCGCATCGCGGCGCAGCGGGCCGAGGAGCGGCGGCGCGAGGAGGAGGCGAAGGCGGCGGCGGAGCGCGAGAAAGCGGAACGCGAGAAGGCCGAGCAGGAACGCGCGGAACGGGAGAAGGCCGAGCGCGAAAAGGCGGAACGCGAAAAAGAGGCGAAAGTGGCCAAGGCGGCGGCGCGCCGCCGCGGGGGGCGCGGGGACGCCGCCGGGCAACCGGCGCCGGAAGGGGAGGAAACGGAGCCGAAGCGCTGGCAGTTGCCGCCGCTGACGCTGCTGCAGGACCTGCCGGAGAACGCGGGGTACAGGGCGGGACCGGAGGTAATCGAAGAGACGATCCGGACGGTGAAGCAGACATTGCTGGATTTCGGGGTGGAAGCGGAAGTGACGCACGTGGAGCAGGGGCCGGTGGTGACGCGCTACGAGTTGTTGCCGGCGCCGGGCATCGCGTTGCAGAAATTCCACACGCTGGCGCCGAACCTGGCGCTGTCGCTGAAGGCGGAGAGCATCCGCGTGCTGGCGCCGATCCCGGGCAAGGGCGTGGTGGGGCTGGAGGTGCCGAACAAGAAGTCGGCGCCGGTGGTGCTGCGCGAGCTGGTGGAAAGTCCCGCGTGGGCGACGACGAAGGCGGCGCTGCCGCTGGCGCTCGGGGTGGACGTGGGCGGGCACGTGCTGATGAGCGATCTGGCGGCGCTGCCGCACCTGCTGATCGCCGGCGCGACGGGCCAGGGCAAGACGGTTTGCATGAACTCCCTGCTGGCGGGGCTCCTGCTGACGCGGACGCCGGACGAGCTGCGCTTGATCCTGGTGGACCCGAAGATCGTGGAATTTTCGGGCTACAACGGGTTGCCGCACCTGCTGTTCCCGGTCATCACGGAATCGAAGCGGGTGGTGGCGGCGCTGCGGTGGGCCATCCGGGAGATGAACCACCGGTTCAAGATGTTCTCGGAGGTGGGGGCGCGGGACATCAAGGGCTACAACGCGCGGGTGACGAAGCTTCAGGAACAGGCGGAGGCCGAGGCGGCGGAACGCGCGGCACGCCAGCAAGCCGCCGCCGCGGAGGGGAACCTCCCGGCGCCGGACGCGGACGCGCCGGAAGGGGATTGGGACGGCGAAGAAGAGGAAACGGAAGCCGCTCCGCCTCCACCGCGGCGGAAACTGCCCTACGTCGTCATCATCATCGACGAGCTGGCCGACCTGATGATGAGCGATTCGCAGGACATCGAGCCCGCCATCCAGAAGCTCACCCAGCTCGCGCGCGCGACGGGCATCCACATGGTGCTGGCGACGCAGCGGCCGACGGTGAACATCATCACGGGCACGATCAAATCCAACGTGCCGGGCCGCATCGCGTTCAAGGTTGCGCAGAAGAACGACTCGCGCGTGGTCATCGACCAGGACGGCGCGGACAAGCTGGTCGGCAAGGGCGACATGCTCGTGCTGGCCGGGGCGAACAAGCTGGTCCGCGCGCAGGGGGCGTGGACGAAGGACGAGGAAATCCAGGGCATCGCGTCGTTCTGGATGCAGCAGGGGAGGCCCAGCTACGAGGCCGTTCCGGCCTCCAAGGACGGGGACGGCGACGGGGACGCGGCCGGGAACGACGACGGCGGGGACGACGACCGGCTGGTGGCGCCGCCGCCTTCGATGCCGGGGATGGCTTCGCTGGACGACGACGGCTTCCCGGACGTGCCGGAAGAGGACGACGAGCTGATCCAGAAGGCGCTGGACGTGATCCGCCAGACGCAACGGGCTTCGACTTCCTCCATCCAGCGGCGGTTGCGCATCGGCTACACGCGGGCGGCGCGGCTGATGGACCTGCTGGAGGAAAAGGGCTACATCGGGCCACCGCGCGGCGCGGAACCGCGGGAAATCCTCTTCGACCTGAACGGCGAAGCCAAGCACGGGGAGTAGTTCCGGCGGAAAACAGCCGCCGTGTCCGGGAGGAATAGTCTGGCATAACGCCTGCGCGGAGCAATGTCCGGATTTTCCGGATGGGTCTCAAGATTAAGGAAAATAAAGGAAAATTCATCGTTTTCTCAATATTTTCGTGCGTTTGAAGGGGTAGAAAAAGCGCACAATGGGTCGCGCCGCAGAGGGAAGTCGCGGCTATCCGGGCGGGAAAATCCGACTCCGGGGCGGTGGGTCAGGCGGTGCGGCGGAGGAGGCGGGCGGCGAGGTCGGCGAGGGGCGCGCGGCGGGCGGGGGCGAAGGGGGCGAGGGCGGCGACGGCTTCGCCGGTGAGGGTTTGCAGGCGGGAGCGGGCGCCGTCGAGGCCGTAGAGGGAGACGGCGGTGGTCTTGCCGCGGGCGGCGTCGGTGCCGACGGCCTTGCCGAGGGCTTCGGGGGTGGAGGTGGCGTTGAGGATGTCGTCGGCAATCTGGAACGCGCGTCCGATGGCGCGGGCGTAGGCGGAGAGGGCGTCGAGCTGCTCGGGGGAGGCGCCGGCGGCGTGGCCGCCCATGCGGCAGGCGCAGAGGAAGAGATCGCCGGTCTTGTGGGTTTCGATGTAGTCGAGTTTTTCCGGGTCGGGGTCGGCGGCGCGCTCGGCTTCCATGTCCTCGACCTGCCCGGCGACGACGCCTTCGGAGCCCGCGGCGCGGGCGAGTTCGCGGACGATTTCAGCGGGGCGGACGGGGGATTGCGCGGCGAGGCCGAAGGCGATGGCCTGGAGGGCATCGCCAGCGAGGAGGGCGGTGGCTTCGCCGTAGACGACGTGGCAGGTGGGGCGGCCGCGGCGGAGGGTGTCGTCGTCCATGCAGGGGAGGTCGTCGTGGATGAGGGTGTAGGTGTGGAGGCACTCGATGGCGAGCGCGGCGGGCAAGGCGGAATCGTCGGTGGCGGCGCCGCAGGCGCGGGCGGAGGCGAGGACGAGGAGGGGCCGGATGCGCTTGCCGCCGGCGAAAAGGGAGTGGCGGATGGCGGCGTGGAGGGCGGCGGGGCGGGCCGTCGCGGGGGGGATGCAGCGGTCGAGGGCGGCTTCGACGAGGGTGCGGTCGGCTTGGAAGGGGTCGGCTGGAGTGGCGTTCATGCCGGAAATGTGCGGCACGGGAACGGGAAAGGCAAGGCGGAAGGCGCAGGGGCTCAAGGGATGCCGATGGTGGCGATGGCGGCGGCAATCTGCCTGGCGGAATCGAGAACCCGGTCGGGGTCGCCGCCGCGGACTTCCAGGACGACGGCGGGAACGTCCGTGCCCGCGGCGAGGACGCGGACGGTGGTTTCGAGATTCTCGACGGTGGCACATCCTTCCGCCCCGATGGCGTGGGTGAAACTGGTCCCGAGGACGGAGACGAGAGCAATGGCATCGACCTGCAGGACGTCACAGGCGGCGCGGGCGGCGACCTGCTCGACGGCATCTGGACCGGAAAGGGGGGTGGTGTCGCCGTACGCGAGACCCGCGGGCACGGGGGAAGCGGGGAAACTTGCCCGGATTCCCCGTTCGGCAAGGCACCCGGCGATGGCGGAAGCGAGCGCGGCAGTTGTTTTTTCGAGGGAGGGATCGGGCCCGAAATCCAAGGAATCCTCTTCCGCCTTGTGGACAAACACGGCGACGGACTCCGGTGCGGCGGAAGCGGCGAAGGTGAAAGCCAGGAGGGCGGCGCAGGCAAGAATGCAGACCTTTTTCATGGCGGACGGCATTTTGCCCCTCTCCCCGGACCGGGGAAAGGCAAAAGCGGAACGCGCGGCGGTTTTTGTTGGTAATGCGGTTTGCATGATTTCAACAAACGGGGTCTGCAAGTCTGTTCCGTGCCGGAGTATGATGCGGAAAGCAGGTGGATTGGCAACCCACCCGCTGTCCGCGTGGGAGACACCCGATATGCTTGCTGGGCTCGCTGCCCGTCTTTTTGTTTGGGTGCCGGCGGGAAACCACCTGCTTGGGGCGCAAGACCCCGCATAGATGTATGCCACACG
>Ga0265298_10007657_pt1 | contig 13079 bp, 19 predicted proteins | sample AusTroGonzalo_MG_3_FD_193486 | JGI IMG/M metagenome (GOLD analysis project Ga0265298, IMG submission 193486) | Bovine rumen microbial communities from tropical cattle in Woodstock, Queensland, Australia - Gonzalo_01 | ecosystem: Host-associated > Mammals > Digestive system > Stomach > Rumen ... | reverse complement strand
TATGAGGTCTGTTATTGGCGGCCGGATGTTACCAGCATCCGGCGTAGAGGAATACATATGCGAAGTAGGAGGCCTTCACATGTCCGATTTCATCCTAACATTTCATTGACAGTCATACAAGATTGTCATACTATTAAAATCGAAGGGAGGTGATCCGATGCATTATATCGTCCAGGTCAGACTTCCGGACTCGTTGGCCGACATCGAATATAAATGTCCGGAATATGAAATGGCATGGCGAAAAGCTCATGCAGCTATGCATACTTATACCAGGGAACGATGTATAATTGATATATGGCGCGTATGCGGTACGCGATCGAAGCTCGTATGTCACATTGATTCGGAGGAGGATTAAACATGAAGGAATATGATACGGCGCGTAAATCAGGGGAATCATTGGAACGGTATTACAAAAGGCTTGCAAAGGTCGCAGATACAAGGTTACTTCGAATTGAACAATCTGCATCCCAGCCGGGCATGTTCAAAGCCCAGTCATATGCATACCGAACAGCAATGCATGATATTCAGAAATGGTCCGGAGCAAACGCAAAACGCTTCAATGTAAAATCGCCGGATTCGGATAAGGACATCGCACGCAAGATCAATGACATCCGGAAATTCCTGGGCATGATAACATCGACAAAAGAAGGCGTAAAAGACGTAAATACAAGGCGTGTTGAAACGATAAATCGTAAATATGGGACTAATTTCACGGTCGCGCAGTTTGAAAAATTCATGCGATCCGGCCAATGGGATGCCTGGAACGAAACATTCGCATCGAAGACGGCATGGCGTACGATCGGGAAGATCCAGGCGAACAAAGAGCGCGTGAAGCAGGCCATGAAGGAAGCTGATATGAAATATCTTGATGCCGAAACGAAGCATACGCAGCGAATGATTGATAAAGCTTTAGCATCAAACAAAATTGCAATAGAGGACTTATTTTAAATTATGCGAAATGGGGATCAGATCAGGGCCGAATGTGCCCGGAAAATAAATGCTATACCATATCAGTTTGTTCATTATAAGAAGTTTGATTATAACATTTTAAAGCTCATATGGGCTTATCGTCGGCCCGGCAAAGCTTCGAAGGAAACTTTTAACGATGTTATCATCATGGCCGATACTGAAACATCGAAGAAGCAGCCTGATGAATGCATCGGAGCCGGGGATAAGAAAAGCTGGAAGGTTCAGGATAATCATGTTGTAATATGGACATTATCTATCCGGGCTTATGGACATAATATAGTGACATTATGGGGCCGGAAGCCGTCAGCATTTTGCAAGACATTACTTAAGATTCACAGCTTCATGCCCGGTGATAAGACGTTTTGTTACTTCCATAATTTTTCATACGATTACTGGTTCCTCCGGAAGTTTATGTTCGATCTGTACGGCCTTCCGGTTAAGCAGCTCAATGTTAAACCGCTCTATCCTATTTATATTGAGTTTGAAGAAGGTATAGTTTTCAGAGATTCACTAATACTCTCGCAGCGGAAACTTGAAAAATGGGCCGTCGATCTTCAAGTCGATCATTTAAAGGAAACCGGCAAATGGGATTATGATAAGATAAGGAATCAAAATACGCCATTAACCGATGATGAATTATCATATGCGGAACATGATACGCTTGCCGGTGTCGAATGCCTGGATAAAACATTTGAAACGCTGGGAAAGAAGGTATATACTGCGCCGTTTACTGCGACCGGAATTCCCAGGGAGCAAACGGTTAAACGCGGAGGATCAAAAGCGCATAAAGAATTTCTATCAATGGCCTTAACGCTTATCCAGTACGAAAAAATGACGAAGCTATATCACGGCGGATTCGTACATGGGGACCGGCATTTTCTTGACTGGCTCATAGATCTTCTTGTGCGCTGCTATGATTTCATGTCTTCTTATCCTTATATAATGCTGGCATTCAAATTCCCGATGGAAAAGTTTATGCCGATGGATAATTGCTCGAAGGATGAAATACTTGAAGACATGGAAAATACTGCTTACATGTTTAAATTCATTGCGACCGGTATTCGTCTTAAATCAGATGAACAGCCGATGCCGGCCCTTCAATATTCAAAATGTGAGCTTGCAATCAATGCTATCCAGGATAACGGCCGAATCTTATGTGCAGATTATGTCGAAATATATCTTTCGGAATATGATCTTGCGGTCATCAACGAACAATACGATATGGACCGTCATATTTGCTGCGAAGTTGAATATGCTGCGAAGGATTATCTTCCGCGCTGGTTTACGGATTATGTATGGGAATGTTTCGTCGCTAAAACAAAGCTTAAGGGCGGCGATCCGGTCGAGTATTCTATCGCAAAATCGAAAGTAAACTGCTTATATGGAATGTGCTGCCAGCATTCGATTCAGCCGGAGATTTTGGAAGATTATATTACCGGCGAATTTAAGCCTGATCCGAATGCTAAACCGGAAGAAATGTATCAAAAATATCTTGATAGACGGTCAACGGTGCTTCCATATCAATGGGGAGTTTGGGTAACTTCGATTGCATTTTACAACATTCATCAGCTTATCAAATGCTGCAATGATCCTTTTTATTCGGATACCGATTCATGTTACGGTTCGAATTGGGACGAAGCAAAAGTGGCTGCATATAATGAGGGATGTAAGCAGCGCATTCTTGCAAACGGATATGGACCGGTCGAACATAACGGCCGCGAATACTGGATCGGAACAGCCGAATCGGATGATGTTGATGATGTATATACGGAATTCAAATACATGGGTGCAAAAAGATATTGCGGCCGCAGGAAGGCGGATAATAAACTTAAGATCACGGTCGCCGGTGTACCGAAGAAGGCCGGTGCAAAATGTCTGAATGATGATATTGGAAACTTTAAACCGGGATTCATCTTTGATGGCCTCATTACTAATAAGAAAACGCACATGTATAACAACGTCGATGCTATATTTACAGATGAAAACGGTAATGAATGCGGCGATTCAGTCGACCTTATACCATGCGATTACAAGCTGTCGAAGGCCGGTGTAGAAGACTGGGAGTCAGTATTTTTTGAGGAGGTAAATATTCAGGTTTATGAAGAAGAACAATCTTGATACAAATCTTCCTGCGGTCGTAGCTGCGGAAGCTCCGGCAGAAGTCAAACCGATTCCGAAGTATACGCCGACGACACCGGAAGATTATAATGATTCGTATTATCATCTTGGGAAAGACATTGAAGCAAATCCGGATGCGATCATCTACGTAATATGGAGCCGTCGCGGCCCGGGTAAAACTTATTCTGCGCTCCGGTATGCATGGCTGCATGACATTGTGACGATGTATATCAGAAGAACAAATGATGACATTCAAACGATCTGCAATTATCGCGGCGACATCAAAGATGATCCGTCGCCCTGGGCTCCGCTTAACCGCGATATGGGATTAAATGTAAAGCCATTTCAGCTTGATACCGGGCGCGCGGTTTTCGTTGAATGTGATGAAGCAGGGAAACCGATTACCGGTTCCGTCGTCGATCATCTTGTTTCATTAAATCAGGGAAAGAAGGTTAAATCGCTTAACTTCGATGCGGTCGATTGGATCATCCTGGATGAATTCATTCCGCGACCGGGCGAAGTGGTAAAACGCCAGGAAGGCCGAATGGTTCTTGACCTTTACGAATCGGTTAAACGTGACCGTATGAAGCGAGGTCGGCAGCCGCTTAAACTTATACTTATGGCCAACGCCGAAGAAATATCGACACCGATAACAAATACGCTGGAAGTGACCGATACAATGGCGGAAATGCAAATGCGCGGAATTGATGAATATTACGATGAAAAGCGTAAGATCTATTTTCATCATCTTTCGGAAAATGATTATCCGATGTCCGAAGCGGAAAAGCAGGATATGTTTATCGTTATGGCCGGAACGGAATGGGCGGCGACGGCGTACGGCGGCGAATTCGGTTATAATGATTTTTCAAACGTCGTAAAGCTTCCTATAAAGAACATGCGCTGCATGTATCAAATAAAATTCCGTCGCCAGCGCGAAGGATTTGTATATCTTAACCGGCAGACCGGAATGTGGTACATGTCATCGATAAAAGGCCAGCCGATGAAGGTTTATGATCTGAACCGCGAAAATGATCAGAAGCGGTTTTATTTCGAAAAGGTGCTGGATCTTCGGGAAGCTTGCATTAATGACCGGATGAAATTCGAAAAGTATTCTTATTATGATCTGATAGTGAATTACAAAAAATTTTACGAATTGTGATTGACAGTAAGACAATGTTGTATTACTATCGAAACTGAAGGGAGGACAATATGACAGAATACAGAAGGAAATACGAAAAGGAACGCCGAATCGGCATTACCTTAAAGCTTAATATCAATACGGATGCTGATATCATCAGCTATTTATCCGGTATTGAAAATAAGCAGGGATTTTTAAAAGACTTATTAAGAAGGGAGATGAAAACGTGCGCATCAGAAACGGCATAACTTCGACCGTATATCTTTCCCAGGCGGAAGCAGCTGCACTTAATCAGGCAGAATTTCTTCTTCGCGGAATATCAACGGATATAAGGCCGGGTGAATTACGAACTGTTGGCATCAGGCCGGCAGAAATAACTTACGATGACATGCAGAACGCGGCGCGGTTGATCCGCAGCATTCTTGCGGTCGCGGTAAAATGTTAAGGAGGATTCGATGGACGAATTCAAAGACACAACGCTTCCGAAGCAGAAGATAATTTACATCTATCAGCTTTGGAAGAAAGAGGACGAAACTTTAAGAGCGCAAATGGGGAATGTTGAAAACCCCATGCCGCCGGCGAGATATTCAATGCATGTCGGTTTGGAATTTGCGTATCGGAACATTTTGGGTATGTGTGGGATCAACCCGGACAACGTAACGGAGGAAAAGTAAATGATAATCAGAGGAAAGTTAATTAATTGCAAGCGTGAAGTAAAAGATTTTGAAGGCCGTAAGACGAAGGAAATGTTATTCATCACGTTAGCCGACGTTAAGCTTAACAAAGATAAGGAGAAGGAACTTGAAGATTGCTTTAAGGAAGCCGGAAAGAAGTTTACGCCTGAATGGGTAAAGAATTTCAAAGGATATGTTAACCTTAAGACCGAATATGAACTTCCTTGCAAAACGCCCGACGGCGTAGAACATCCTTCGGTTGAAAAGCTCATCACTGAAGATAAATTCCCATTCAGGATGGCCGATGTAAAGGTATCACTTAATCTTAAGAAGGACAAGAATGCGATCTATCCTAACTCGATTGTTTTCATGAGCGAAGGCGAGCCGTACAATCCTTTTTCCGAATTCGAGAACGACGACGAAGATTGACAAATGTTAATTAAAATAATATTATCGGATTAGGGAGTGATTCCCTCCGGGACGAAGGTCCCTGATCCCCAGGGCGGCCAAGCGGTCGCCCTTTTAATTTAAGAATGGAGGTTTACAATTATGGGAAGAAAAAAAGAACCGGTGAAAGAAGTAGAACAATGCTTTATTCATGTTATGGCCGGCGGCCAGTCTTTAAGAAACATCAGCTGTTTTTATCAAATGAATCTTGATGTGCTGCGCGAATTAAATCCGGGAATCACTAATATTGATATTCCGCTTCTTCCGGGCGCGAAAGTGAGGGTACAATGAGCTTAACACTTACATTATATAAGATATCAAAGAAATTAAAATCAACAAAGGTCCCTGCGCTGACAGATCCGCACATTGATCTTACGGTCACGCTTAAAGATGATACCGATGTTATTAATCCGACGTTTCGTTTATCAACGCCGGCGACACTGGGAGCCATACCGTATAATTACGCTTCGATTCATCTTTGGGGGCATACAAGGTATTATCGTATCCGTAATCTTGAATTACGTAATGATGCTGTTGTTGCTGTGCATTGCGTAGAAGACTTCCTGGCTTCCTGGGCAACCGACGTTAAGACTTCAAGCCAGTATGTATTAAGATCTTCCGATACCGCGATATGCGATCTTGATGTACCGGATGCATCTTACGTCGGTAAAGGCGATATTCGCGTTATACATACACCCTCAACCGGTCCGGATCAGATGCTGCCGAATCCGATTGATGGATGTTATATCATCGGATTTACTGCGGATGTAAGCGTAACGACATTACATCGCGGAGCTGTTGCATATCTCGGATTTTGGGCCGCCGATATGATGAATTTGCTTCAGAAACTATCAGCGGTTACGCTTACTGCGGCCGATGCGAATCCGATAGCATACATAGCATCATGTATGTATATACCGTTTGATACAAACAATGCTATGTTCGGTACACATGTTGCCGGTACCGGCGTTATTAAAATGTCTAACAGCATCCAGCTGACCGGACTTTCCTTTTATCCGATTGACGATTCCGCAGTCGCAGCTGTTGGATTATATAATTTCTTTAATAAAACAAATATCCAGCTTCCGGATCATCCGCAGCTTACGCGCGGCAAATTCCTTAATAATTCGCCTTATTCATATCATCACTTATACGCCGGACTTTTTGGCGATTTTGATATAAAGCAGGATATTATAAGAAGGGATTCCGACGGTAAAAGATATATCAATGTTTCGGCTTCATTTGATATATGTAACGGCGAAGGTATTTTTATTGTCTACGGAAACGCCGGTGAAGCCCTTTATAAAGTATCGGCGCAGATCGGCATACCGATAGAACTTTCGCAGAAATCTTTTGCATCAATGCAGCAGATGTTCGCGCTGGGAATGCAGGTCGCAGATATAGGCGAAAGTGCTTTAAATACTGTAATGGCTATCGGCGGCGGATCTGATAATCTCGGCGGCATAATATCAAATACATTCAGCCTGGGAAAGAATGTCGCAAACGCGATCTTTTCAGCATATCAGGCGACGATTCCGAAGCTTTCAACGCTCGGAAACAATGGCGGAATGGCTGCATTATATATGGACGGTTTCCAGCTGATATCAACATTCGTCCGCTTATCGGATGAAGATCTTGATCACATCGGAAGACCGGTAATGCAGAATGTCTCACTTGCAACCGTCGCTGCCGGTTCCCTGGTAATATGCGCTGATACTCATATGGTAATCCCAGCCCTTCAGGAAGAAATTCAGATGCTTGAGGCAGACATGAACGGAGGCTTCTATCTTGATTAAGGCTGGGACGAAGCTTGGAAAATGGACCATTTCCGATCCCGAAAAATGGAATGCTTTCCTGCGAAAAGACATTATATTTAAGGAAGAAAGGGAAGTTGAAAGTTATATCATGCATAACATCGTAGTAATCGGCGACACATGGCCGAAGGACATTCCGTGCGTTTCAAAGAATGATAAATTTGCGCAGTTTTTCGGCCATTCATGCGATTCTAACTTGTCAAAACATGTCGCGATCGCGCTAAATTATAGGGGGCATTTATGAATAAAAAGAAGAAAAAGGAACGTGTATGGATTTGTTTTGTATGCAAAAACATCTTTACAAAGGAAGACATCCGGTGCTGGAAGCAGATGCATGAAGAATTCAACACACATCCGCTAATATGTCCGGACTGCCTTGATGCATTCAATCAGATGTCGGCCGAAGATCAGATATTATATTTAATGGAGGAAGCACATGTTATTGGAAACAAATTTTAATACCCGGAGGATAAAATTATGATCATGGTTCAAGACGAATTCTTTTCCTGCGACGAAGCTTCGCCGGAAAAAGACTTCAAAACAGTATGTAAGCACATGATATTTGATAAGATACTCGATTACAAAGAGCTTCATAAAATCCTTGTTGATTCTTACTGGGAGCTTATGGTAACGGACGGGAGGTGTAAAAAGCATGATAATTAAATTTCAGCCCGATGCTAAAACAACGTTTGAGGATCTCAAAGATGGCGAAGCATTCAGATATAATGATTCTGTTTATATCAGGATTGTTGCGATACATGATAACAATGATCTAATTAATGCTGTTGATCTTGAAACCGGTGATACATGCTATTTTGAAGACTGGGGCATTGTATATAAGACAAACGCAAAGATCATAATCGAATAAGTAAACCTACTTACGTATATGTTATTCAGAAGAACATATCATTCCACGTGATGATGTGTTCTTCTTTTTTTGTGCTATTTTAAAGCTGGCAGGGGCAAAGCTGACAGATCAGGCCGGTGGGCCGTCGGCGGGGCTGATCACCCATTTATCCCCTGCCACATATTAAAAGGAGGATCAGAATATGGGAATCACGGATTATATCAAGCTCGGAATGCTGGGAATAAAACCGGCGGAAATTAAGGAATTAAAAGAAAAAGAATTAACTATGGATCAGATCGTTGGACTTGCGGAGAAGGGATATACTCCGGCAGACATGGCAGCACTTGCGGAGCTGGCCAGCGAAACGCCCGAAGATAAACCCACGCCGGAACCGGACAAAAAGACCGGAGAACCGGACGACAAATCGAAGCAGTCTGAAGATAAACAAAAGACGGAAGAAAATCAGGAACTTCTTAAAGCGCAGCAGCTGATACTTAAGTTACAAAATCAGCTTGCAGGGAAAGATCTTTCCGGAGGCAAGCCGGAAAAGTCAAACCGTGAAAAGGTCCAGGATATTTTCCGAAACATCTATTAATAAAAGGAGGAAAAACAAATGGCACGCAGACTTAACGTAACCGACGGTTACGCGATAATCAATGCTATGGCCGACGAAATGTTCGGCTCAAATGCAACGATCCAGGCTATCGACGGAAGTACCTTTGCTTCAGTCGGCGAATCGATCATGCAATCCGGGATCGAAAATGTCATCAACACATTAACACTTGTTACATCACGCGATCTTGTGGCTGTTAGGCCCTACAAGGCAAAATTTGCGCTGATCAATGCGCTGGATTCCGGCGTATTCGCAAACCGCGTAAGAAAAATTTCCTATTATGCAAAGGATGCTACACCGACCGGTGCATCCAACACGCAGCTCTATTCTGAAAACCTTCTTATGGGCGCGGATAACGGAGTGCATTATGATACTTCAACTCCCCCGGTTCAGATGTCTGTTGAATCGATGTGGCTTCAGTCAGCTCCGGTATGCTACCAGGCATACTTCGGTGGTGGTATTGAATGGCAGTATCCTTATACGCTCTATGAAAATCAGCTTAAGGCTGCCTTCAGATCCCCGGAGGAATGGACCGATTTCCTTAATGGATTCCTTGTATCCTGCGAGAATGATATCGAAACAGAGAAGGAAGCATTCAGCCGCTTAACGGTTCTCAACCTTATCTGCGGCGTAGCAAATCTTACTGCTTCGATGCCTAAATCATTCAGAAACTTAAGAACGGAATTCAATACGAAGTTTGGTACTTCCTATTCTTCCGCACAGCTGCTTTCAACATATCTTTCCGAATTCCTTGCATTCTTTGTTGCAACGGTAAAGACGGATTCGGATATGCTTGAAAACCGCAGCATCAATTACCATTGGAGCCCTGCAAAGACCGTCGGCGGCGTGTCTTATGTACTGCCCAGGGTAACTAAAAAGGAAGATCAGCGAATGCTTATGATATCGAAGTTTTGGAATGATGCGGAAGCACTTGTACTTCCGGCGATTTTCAATGATAGATATCTGAAGCTTGAGAACTTCGAAAAGGTCGATTATTGGCAGAACATCAATGATCCTACGGCTGTTAAGTTTACACCGGCTATTCCCGATACGTCAGATCCTTCGGCGCAGATCCCCGGCACACAGGTAACATTAAGCTATGTTCTCGGCGCACTCTTTGATAAGGATGCTGTTATGGTTGACTTCCAGCTCGAAGATGTCGCTTCGAGCCCTCTTGAAGCTCGTAAGCATTACCGCACGATCTGGAACACAATCCGTAAGAATCCGATCACGGACTTCACCGAAAATGCGATAGTTTACTATCTCGCAGATTAAAACAAAGAAAAAGGGCTGTCACACCGGCAGCCCTATTCTTTAGAAGGGAGGACAAATGAGCTTTTATATTCCAATGAATACCGCGACACTTAACAGCATTGCAGGAAGATATTCGCCGTCAATGGTTAAGGCCTACAACAACGCGACGTATGCTTACTGGGAAAGATCACTTTTTCAAAGAGCATGTTCCAGGATACAGACGGAGCTTCCGGAAAACTGGGAAGGCTCGCGGCGTGATTTCCTTCTGTTTTGCTTATTAAAGCTCGGATACGTTTTTGTTTCGGAAAATGAAAATCTCGGATACTGGTTTAATCCCGGTTCCCTTTACGGAATTGATTTTTATTACCAGCCCACCGAATTCATACTTGCCAATCCGAATGCAAATGCGCTGGGCCTCAAACAAAGATATGTGCTGCATCGGGAAGGCGAATTGCTCAAATTCCAGCCTGATTACATGGGTATCTTCGACATCATCAGCTATTATGCGGAAAAGCTTTCAGCCCTGGATAATGCAATCAATCTTTCGATTATAAATACGAAGTTTAGTTTTATGATCGCGGCCAAAACGAAGGCAGCAGCCGAAGCAATCAAGAAGGTACTGGATAAGATAAACCGCGGCGAACCGGCTGTAATTATCGATAAGATCATTACCGATGAGATGACCGAAGGCGATACGCCTTTTCAGTTTTTACCTTTTCAGAAGCTGAAAGAAAACTACATCCTGGATCAGCAGCTTATTGATTTTCAGACGATACTTAATGCTTTTGATGCTGAAATAGGAATCAACACGGTTCCTTATCAGAAGGCAGAAAGATTCGTATCTGCGGAAGCTTCCAGCCGCATGGTAGATTCTCACGCCAGGATAACAACGGCGATTGAATGTCTTCAGTCTTCTATAAAGGACATCAAGAAGCTCTATCCGGATATCAGGCTTAATTTCTCATTAAGGGAGGAGGCGATCGAAGATGCCGGCAAAGTTGACCTTAATCGGTCTGTATAATGATGACAACACGTTATTTGATAACATTTCATTCCCGACCGGAATTGATAAATCCCTATGGATAAACTGCCTTCTTCAGAAATGCGGCGAATTTGAAGTTTTGTATCCTGATCCGGAATTTCTTAAGCCCTTCATGGGCGTATGGAGCTCGAAGTGGTATAAAACTTTCGAAAAATGGATCGTAGGATTCAACGCCGAATGGAACCCGATACACAATTACGATCGTCACGAAGAATGGGAAGATCACGGCGGAACAAAGGTTAATTCTAAAACTACTGCATCTTATGGAACGACATTTACAGCCGGAGTTTCACACACGGTATCGCGTGAAACGGCCGAAGAAAGAGAACATAAGATAAGCGCATTCAACGATTCATCGTATAATGCAGATTCAAAAGACATCATTTCCGGCGGAACTACCAAAGACACCGGAAGCGGAAAAGACACAACAAACGTTAATGGAACCCTTGCAGACACAAACGGCGGAACGACGAGAAATGAATCGCACACCGGGCATATATACGGAAACATCGGTGTTACCCAAGCTTCCGAAATGCTCGAAACCTATTACGATATCGCAAAATGGAATCTGTACGATCATATTTCGGATGTATTCGCACATGATCTGCTTATCATGGTTTATTAAGGAAGGAGGATAAAAAGATGTTTGATAAATATCCTTATACCGATTTTCACGAACTTAACCTGGACTACATGCTGAAACGCTTAAAGGAAATGAACGAAGAAATTCAGGCATTTTATGAATACATTGATCAGCATTTTCTTACGAGCTTCAACGGAAGGACCGGTGATGTTGTTCCTGAAGCAGGAGATTACAACGCTGCCCAGGTAACTTATGATAATACCGGAAGCGGCCTTGCTGCGACCGATGTCCAGGCTGCTATTGATGAAGTGAATGCAGCTATCCCGACAACACTTCCTGCGACGGATGTATCTTATGATAATACCGTTTCAGGATTAACCGCGACCGATGCCCAGGCTGCAATTGATGAGCTGGCAGCAGCTCCGGTTCCCGATCTTGATGATCTCGGAGATGTGAACATCACGACACCGGCAAATGATGATGTACTTAAGTATGATTCAAACGCCGGCGAATGGGTAAACGGTCCCGGCGGCGGGGGAGCTTCCGACCTGGATGACCTTACGGATGTTGAGATAACAACGCCTACAAACGGCCAGGTTCTTACATATGATTCCAATGATCAGAAATGGAAGAACGATTCTGCATCGGCACCGTCTACGCTGGGAGGCTTATCGGATGTAACACTTACAACACCGACCGACGGCCAGGCCCTTATTTATGACGGTAACTCCGGCGAATGGGTAAACGGTAACGGCGGCGGAGGATCTTCGACGTTATCCGGATTAACGGATGTTACGATAACAACGCCGGCAGACGGCCAGGTTCTTACTTATGATAATAATGATCAGGAATGGAAGAATGCCGCGATTCCTGCGCCGGCTGCGTCGGTTGTCACATATGATAATACCGTCAGCGGTTTAACAGCAACAAATGTTCAGGATGCAATTGATGAAGTCGCGGCATCCGGCGGCGTACCGTCGGGATTAATGAAGTATGAAGGTACGGATAGCGTAGTCCATTCAACGACTTCACCGTATACATCATACAGATCGGTTCTTTGGAACCTTCGTAATCTGATGATCACATGGTTTACCAATCATCCCGGTAAGTATGTTAAATTTCGTTATATGTTACTTGCACCCAACAACTCTAAACATCATCTTATTCCATTAGATAACGGTTTTGTCACCGCATGGGATGATGTTACCGCATGGATCGGAGCTGCAAATAATAACTCCAATACAGTCAGATATTCGCCCGGAGCAACGGAAAATCAGAACTGGTATTCAAACTTCAACGAAAGCGACGGCACGAAAAGCGATTATTCATCGCAGACATGTAACAACGGAGGATCAATTTTCTTCGATGTATTCTCATTAACACCCTGATCTGTAAGATCTGCAAGGCCCGGTATCACGCCGGGCCTTTTGTTGTTCCGTAACATCTTTACGTATCCGTAAGTTTATTACGACATGTTCGAGATTTCGAATGTTGTCATACAATTCGAATATTGTCATACAATTAGAACAGATGTTAACATGTCGAATTGTATCCCAACATCCTTAATTGTCGCACAACTT